>Ga0172371_10007837_pt1 | contig 15074 bp, 11 predicted proteins | sample Lak12m_FD_114543 | JGI IMG/M metagenome (GOLD analysis project Ga0172371, IMG submission 114543) | Freshwater microbial communities from Kabuno Bay, South-Kivu, Congo - kab_022012_12m | ecosystem: Environmental > Aquatic > Freshwater > Lake | place: Democratic Republic of the Congo: South-Kivu... | reverse complement strand
TTTCTCATTTGCCTTGCCTCTACACCTGCGTTTCAAGAGAAATGCTCGTCGTATCGCGCCCAAAAATCGTCGAGGGAAAACCTGTGGCATTGGGTCCCCTGGCACTCTACACCGAAGCTGGCGCAAATGGCGCCCATGCGGGCGGCATCCAGCAGGCTCCTGCCCATTACCAGGCCCTTGATCAAGCCGGCCCGGTACGCGTCGCCAGCGCCTGTGGGGTCTGAAACGCCAGATGCATTGGCCGCAGGGATGCGAACTTCTCCTTCCCTGGTGGCGACAAGGGAGCCCTTGTCTCCAAGAGTAGTTATCACCGCCTGCGTACGCGCCAGCATGTCGGGTCTATTGAGTCCTGTGGACCGCATTACCATTTCCAGCTCGTAATCGTTGGATATGAATAACCGGGAATCGGTGAGCATTTCCACCAGGCGGTCCGCCGACAAAGCAGGGACTTGCTGGCCGGGGTCGAATATGTACGGTATTCCTCGCTCCTTGCATGCACGCGAATAAGTGAGCATGTCGTCCAGGTTGCCTGGAGCCAATATGGCCAATGTGTCCCGGGGATCTGCACCATCGACTTGGTACAGACACGCATGTCTCATTGCTCCCGGATTGAATCCTGTGATTTGATTGTCCGCCTTGTCGGTGGTAATGTAGGCGCCCGCAGTGAATTCCTCTTCTATAAGCCTTATTCCTTCGAGCGGTAACTCGAGACCCTCCAGCCACCGCCTGTAGCTGTCGAAGTCTTTTCCCACGCTCGACAAAATCACCGGCCTTTCCCCGAGTAGGGCCAGGTTATAAGCTATGTTTCCCGCGGTTCCGCCAAACTGTTCCTTGAGACCGTTGACCAGAAAGCAGACGTTGAGTATGTGAATCTTGTCGGGGAGAATGTGGTCAGAAAACCTTTCCGGGAAATCCATAATCCTGTCAAAGGCCAGAGACCCGGAAACATAGATCTTCATTCTGCGGCTCCTAACTTCTTGAATGAATCCAAAGTCTGGAGAGAGAATAAGAAAAGGGCAATCAAGTGTCAAGCCCGTGTATGACTATTGATTACCCTGCCTTCCGTCCCATACATTCACTTACATGCAGTGAGAGACTCCGTTCGACCACGTCATTGCGAGCGAAGCAATCTCCCTCCCTCGAAGGTAAGGAGATTGCTTAGTCATTCCACTTGTGGCAATGACAAGAGTCGGCGAACCTCCCCTGCGAAACTGATTGGATATGTTCTGTCAACGGGTGCCCTGGCTTTTCCTCACAAAGAATTCCACAAAATCCTTCACTTCTTTGGTGGCCGCCGGACCCTTCCAATAGAAATAGAGTGTCCGCTGTAAAGGATACGACCCGTTAGCGGTAGTTTGCTTTGACAACGACACAGCGGGAGAGGCAGCATCCTTCTTGATGGCGACGATTTTGATCAGGCCTTTCCGTGCCTCGCGTTCCGCGTCCATGGTTCCGGCGAACCCGATGGCATCCGGTTTTTTTGACACCTCTTTTATGATGTCATAATACAGCTTCCGTATCAAAGCTTCGCTGGAGAAATGCTCCTCGTTCATGACTGTGTTCTGGAGGAACAACGCTGTGCCGCTCACTCGCTCAGGCATGATGACCACGATGGGGGCGTCGGGGCCACCCACCTGGTTCCACCGGTTGTATGTTCCAATCAGGACCTGTGCCAGCTGCTCCAGGGTGAGTTCGGAAACGCTATTCCTGGGATGGACGAAGATTGCAACACTGTCCCTGCCTACCTCCAATTCCACGGGGTTTACCCCGCTGATGGAAGCCTGCTGCATTTCCTTCGTGTTTATCTTTCTCGACGCCATGACAACGTCCACGGCCCCATCGGCAAACGAATCGAAGCCCGCATCCGTCCCCCCTCCGCCAGCGACGACTGCAATCCCCGGACGCGTCTGGGCGAACTCACGGCCAATCTGGTCGCAGATACCAACCATGGCGTTGGAACCCTTGAGCCGAATAATCGTCTTGCTGCCTACTTGGGCGCCTGATTCGTATACCATCACCATCACCAGCATGGTGAACACAAGACCACAACCGATGACAAGTCTCCGTTTCATTGACGGCTCCTTTCAGGTTCGGGCAAATGCACGAACATCTGTAGCGATCCCGGTTAACATGTGTGGCTTGATAGGTACTAGCAAGAGTTCGCATGACTTTTCGCTGCGCCGCGTACTGATCATGCTCTATTCATGACCCGACAGACCATAACGCGCTTCGAAGCTGACTCTTTCATTACAGCACAAACCGGACATAGATCCAAGCTTTTCCGGCATGGTTGGCGCAACCATTCAGTTATGCAGGGGTGAGAAAATCCGGCCTGCTATGTGATTGCGAGCGCGAAGCAATCTCCCGCGCTTCAAGGTCAGGAGGTTGCTTCGTCGTTTCACCCCTCGCAATGACAGGCGTGGACGAACCTGCCCTGTATCACTGAAGGGGCACTGGTGAGATCAACACCTCCAGTGTGAACACAATGTCGTCCGTCAGCCCCGAGGCACCGGCGGGATGCCGCCTGCGTTTCGAAGAGGCTCTCCGACGCGCATGCCAGCGCGGTCAATGGTGAACTCCCGGATGTCCCTGTCATGCATTGAACCACGCATTTTCAGTACGTTGAGCCCCCGGCGCATCTCACCAAGAACTTCCACATGCCTCAAAAAAATGATGCAGTCCGCGATGGTAGATATGTGAGCCTCGATAAAAGACGGATCGCTCGACAAGGTTGGAGTCGTTACGGTAAACATGCCGGTGGTGGCCTCGTGCTTCATGACAGAGGCCAGACCGATCACGAATTCCCGGAATCCCTTTAGTGTAGAAACCCGCTGCAATGCCGACAGACTGTCTACAGCCACTCGGCCCGGACTAAACTCTTTTATTACCCCCACCATCCGTGCCAGATGGTCCTCAATCGGCCTAATCTCGGGATACTCGCACAAAATCTTAAGTCTCCCCTGTTTCTCGAGTCCTTCGAAATCGATACCCCATCCTTTCGCATTGCGGTAAAGCTGTACCCTGCTCTCTTCAAAAGAGAACAGGAGGCTCCGCTCACTGGCATCGACCCCACCGGTCAGGAAATGCGCTGCCATCAACGTTTTGCCGGTCCCAGCGGCACCGGCAACCAATGTGACAGAATCTTTGAAGAAACCTCCTGCGCACATCTCGTCGAGTTCCGCGATACCGGCGGGAATGCGGATGTCGGAAGATCCCTCCACCAGTTCCATTGGTGCTACGGGGGTTACCACTATCCCGTTCTCCGGCAGGATGGCAAAGGGGAACTCACCGTTCCGATGAGACGCGCCCCGGAACTTGATTATTTCCATGGTCCTGCGTCGCTTGTCCGCTTCGAGAACCTGGCGAAGAACTATAACATTGTCCGCGACAAATTCTTCCAATCCGTATCGGGTTATGGGTCCGTAATCTTCGACCCTCTCACCCGTGATCAATCCGGTGACCCCCATTTTTTTCAGGGCCGCGACGATTCTGCCCAGCTCCGATCTGATGGCGGTTTCGTCCTGCAACTGCGTAAATAAAGCCCCAAGTGAATCCACGGAAACTCGGGTCGCGCCTACTCTGCGGACAGCATATTCGATACGAGCCAGCAGGGCTCCCTGGTTGTATTCTCCACCGGTGACACCAGGCTCTTCTGGCGTGGGGGATGCATCCACAAACACCCACTTACCCTCTTCTTCCCACCTGGCGATGTCCCAGCCGAATCCAGCCGCATTCTTGCGAACGTCGCTCACGGCTTCTTCAAACGTTATGAACACCCCCGCTTCGCCGAACCTGGCGACCCCAGCGGCCAGGAACTGGCACGCCAAGACCGTCTTTGCGCTTCCCGAAGTACCGGAGACCAGGGTCACTCGGCCCTTGGGGAGCCCCCCATTGCAGATCAAATCAAGACCGTCAATGCCGGTCTGGAGTTTTTGAACACCAGAAGAGTCGTTTGAGTCTAGCATCACTCATCTCCTCGGAGATCGGGCGATTTGGATCTGTACTGACGGTATGTTCATTGGCCCGGGTGCGTCAAGCGGAAACGGACTTTGGAAGCATCCATTCAGTTACACGGGGGCGGTCCGCCGACTCTTGACATTGCGAGGAGTGAAACGACGAAGTAGTCTCCTTACCTTGAAAAGCCGGAGATTGCTTCGCCGCGCTCGCAATGACATGCTCGAACGGAGTCACTCACTGCGGGCAAGTAAACGGTTACCTTTGGTACCGGTGTTTCTTTTCTGCGATCTCGACAACCGGAATCATAATGGAAATATCCGGTTGGTTCAACTGGCACCGGTCACGCGCGGCTGTTCGTAAGAGAGGATCTCTACCGGGAACGGCCTCGGACCAAACGCCAAAGCAGCTGCCCCAGAAACGTCCGTTTGCCTATCCGAAGTGAGGAATTCGGCAGATGCATCGTCGGGCCGTCTTGTTCGTCATGCCTGCGGAAGCAGGAAACCAGAGTCTGGACCCCGGATCAAGCCCGGGGTGACGCTGTGCACTCCCGCAAAGCGGACAAGAATTCTGGCAACTGCTCTAAAGAGTGCGCGCAAGAAGGCGCATCGGTATGAGTGGCAGTCGGGCAGCTAAGCATGGTATATTGATATGGCAAGAGTGCTACGGTGCATCCCTTTCCGGGCAGATCCAGAGGCTGCACCCGATCCCCAGGACGGCCGTCATAGTCATGAGCAAATCACGCATAGACGAAAAAGGGGAAGCGAAGTCAAAGGACAGTGTTGACTTCCTGATGCATACCCGCTTCTTTGACGCTATTCCGGAGGAAGCCAAGTTTCATCTGCTCGTGGCTATGAAGCCCGTGCACATCCCCGGCGGCCAGAGATTCATTAACCAGGGAGACAAAGGGGATTGCTTTTATATTGTCCAAAAGGGCTCTTGTGCGGTCCTCCTCGAGAAGGACGGCATACTCTACAACGTAGCAGTGCTGGGATCAGGCGATATCGTCGGTGAAATGGCTATTCTCACGGGAGAGAACCGCTCCGCCCACGTCGAAGCGCAAACCGACATTGATCTTTGGAGGCTAAGCAGGGAGAAGTTCGACGAAATCTGTGAAAGCTATCCGGAAATCAGGCACTTCCTGACCCATGTCGTAGCGGATCGTTTTGCCAGGACTTCCCTCACCGCGGATAGAATAATAGGCAAGTACCTGATAACGGACGTGGTAGGCCGCGGCGGTTGGAGTATCGTGTACAGAGGAGTTCACACTACCCTCAACATGCCCGTGGCCATAAAGATGCTCAAGCACAACATGGCCATGGATGCGGGGTTTATCGAGAAGTTCCGGGATGAAGCCCGTACTATTGCCAATCTCAACCACGAGAATATCGTAAAGGTTTACGATATCGAAAACCTTTACCGAACCGTCTTTATCGTGATGGAATCCCTCGAAGGCGCATCTGCACAGGACATTCTGAAAAACATTGGCAAATTCGATCTGAAACAAGCCCTGCAGATCCTGATGCAGGTTTGTTCGGGTCTCGCGTACGCCCACGAGCGTGGAATAGTGCACGGTGATGTCAAGCCCGGAAACATTTTTGTTCAAAAGGATGGAAGTGTAAAGCTCCTCGATTTCGGGGTGGCCTGCCACGCGGGGACGCGAAGCGACAAGCTCATGGGCACCCCGAAGTATTTCTCCCCGGAACAGATCAAACTTGCCGCAGTGGATGCGCGTTCGGACATATATTCGCTAGGCATTTCTGCCTTCAGAATGATTACCGGCCAGGAGGCTTTCATGGAATTGGATGTCGCCACCCTGTGCCACCAGCACCTGTATGAGGCAATCCCTGAACCGCGATCGCTGGTCCCCGACATACCTGACGAGATGAACAGCTTCATCGTCAGAGCGACCCAGAAAGATCCGGAAGCGCGCTTTCAGAGTATGGGGCAAATCATTCACGAGTTGCTGCCGCTGGCCAAGAGTCTCGGCCTGGACGTTCCAGGAGAATCGAAAAGACATGCCAACATGATGAGCCTATTTCTCTTTTACCGTGATGATCAGCATGAGATGATCCAGCGATTAGTAAATGATTTCTCACAGGAATTGAAGAAAATTGGCGCGGAGTTTCGAGATGCCGACTTCAAGGACCTGTAAATCGACATCCATAACCTCCCAGGGTTCAAGTGCTGCTCTGATACCAGGTGACCCGCGCAGGGGGCATTATGATTGACGAAAACAAGAGCAAGCGGGAACTTATAGAAGAGCTACAGAGTCTGCGGAGCAAGCTGGCCGAAGCGACAAAAGCCCTGGAAACGACGCGGGCTGCGAGTAAGAGAGCGGTAGAAGACCCTACTACAGAGGGGTACGGCCCGAACAGTGCCTCAGAGCTCCTGTGGAATCCCCGAGACGCCGATCTGCCCGTTTTGGACGAAGATCTGGCTGGCGCAGAGTCTCCTCGATTCCTGCACTACGGGAGTGGTTTCCGCGGCAGCTTTGCCGACGCAGAATCACGGCGTAGCGTTACCGAGACCGGTAGTTTCGATTTAACTTGGATCACTATGGCTTCTTTCGGGAAGCTGCTTCACGCTATCCCCATCCCGGTCCTGTTGACAGATGTTTCCGGGGAGATAAGATTCGAGAACTACGCATTCATGACCATCTCCAAGAAATTCGCGTCCGTTGAAGCCTCTTCGCTCTATTCACTCATCCCCGATCCCGAGGAAGCCGACCACTGCCGGACTCTGGCGGAGAAAGTGCTTGCCCAGCGCAAGCCGCAAGTTCGGGAAGGGTCCCTCAAAGTGGGGGATGCAGAAATATGGACCCGAATGCATTTGAGATCCATCAGATTTGGCTCGGACCGGTCAATCTTGGTCCTTGTCGAGGATCTCACCCCGGAAAAAAGAGAGCTTACGCTCAATGAGAAGTACAAGAAACTCGTAGGTTTTTTCCCCATAGGGATCGCGGAATTCTCTCTACCTCGCCATGGCTCGTGGCATCTGACCGAGGAGGACATGGTTCAGTGCATGATGAAGTCAGAAGTCACCTACGCGAACATCCAGTTCGCACGGATGCACGGTTACGGCAGAGTGGACGACCTGAAGGGTGTGCCGCTGGAGGAGCTGGCTCCGTTCCGGGAAGAAGATGCGCAGTTCTACCTATCCTGGTTTCGAAATAATTTTTCCACGGATTTCATGGAAACTAAAGAAATAGACGTGAACGGGAATTTGCTGTACTTCGAGAAGACCCTCGTGGGAAACGTCCAGGATGGCATCCTTCAACAGTTCTGGCTCATGAAGCAGGACATAACCGAACGCAAGCGGGTGGAACGCGAACTGTCGGAGAAACTAAGGACAATCGATGAGCTCTACGAGCACATTGTGCAGTCGGGTAAGGCAAAGGCCATAGCAGAACATACGGCCACCGTAGCGCACGAACTACGCCAGCCTCTGGCGATTATTGGCGGCTTTGCGCGTAGAATGGCCAGAAAATCCTCCGGCGGTCTCCAGGAGGACGCGGCGAACCAGACCCAATGGTCACAAGTGATTATCAAGGAGGTGCTCAGACTGGAGAAGATCCTCGGTGGCCTCATCGAGTTTACCAGACGGGAGTCCGTGAGTCTGCAACAGATCAACCCTAACGATCTGGTGAAATATGTTCTGAGCATCAATGAGCAGCGGATGAAAGAGAAGAACATCAATCTCCAAATGATCCTGGGCAGCGACGTCAGCGAGATTCTCCTCGATCCTGACCGGTTTCAACAGGTAGTCAGAAACCTGGTTGCAAACGCCATAGAGGCATCACCGCCGGATGAGACCATTCGATTGGAGACGAGGATGCTGATCCCCACCACCGAAGCCCAGAAAACCGGCCAGCTGGCAGCCAGCAGGTATTTTGAACTGCGCATCGAGAACAAGGGGAAGCCTATCAGCCAGGAACATATGGCGAAAGTGTTTAATCCTTTCTTTACCACCAAAAATTACGGCACCGGACTGGGTCTTACGCTCTCCAAAAAAATAGTGGAAGACCACAAGGGCTCCATCTCAGTGAAATCCGAAAAGGAAGGGACCATGTTGACCGTATGGCTGCCCGTAAGGAAGTCCCCCGAGGACTCTCTGTAACCCCAAGTCCTCACCAATATTATCTCGCAATTATTTCTCTAACAAAGGGGGCGTAGCCCTAAGCAATCTCCGGGCGGCCGCCAGGAGAAATGCGTCACTCCCGTGGGCTCCCAGGAGTGAAAGTCCGATTGGGATGCCGTTCACTTCCGCCACTGGCAAGGTGACCTGCGGCAACCGCCCTATGCCGGCAATTGAGGTCATGGAAAGGGCTCTCGGATAGTAGTCACATGCAGTTCTGTCCATACCCAGGCTACCCTTCAACGGGGCAACCGAGGGCGCAGTGGGGAGACAGAGCAGATCGTTCGACGACATAAAACCGCTCAATCGCCTGTAATAGCCTTCACGGCGCCTTACGGCAGCTTGCACTTCGCCGCGATTCAGAATTCTGGTAAGCTCGAAGTTGACTTTCACCCTCGGACCGAATTTCGGTTGAGCCGTCTCAACCCACCCTCCCAGGCAGCTCCAGATCTCGGCCCACTGAACTTTGCAGTAGGTCTCGTACCACTTCTGAAGAGGCTTGTCTGCGCGTTCGCCTACAACCTCCGTTATGGATGTCGGCTCCACCGTCCCGCGAAAGATATGCTTGAGCGCCTCGACAGGCTGTGCCAACGCCATTTTCACTTCACGGTCGCAAAGGGTGAAAGCCTCTTCCACGAGATGAATAGTGCCAGTTTCCGCGGTGTCGGGAACTTCGCAGGATAGCAACACCGACGCGGCCCTGATCAGAGTCTCGCAGGTCCCGGCCAGTATACCGACGGTGTCGAACGTGGGAGCGAACGGATTGACTCCGGCCACCGACACGAACCCGTGGGACGGCCTGAGTCCAAAAATACCGCAATTGCTAGCAGGAACCCGCACGGAACCGCCTGTATCCGTCCCAAGGGCAAAATCCGCAAGCCCACACGCCACGGCCGACGCGGACCCGCTGGACGAGCCTCCGGGGACCCGGTCCGGCGCTTTTGGGTTCAGCGGCGTGCCGTAGAAGTGGTTCTCTCCGTCCAGACCGAAAGCCAGTTCATCGGTAACCGTTTTGCCAAGACATTCCGCACCCGCCCAGAGTAGCTGGTCCACGCAAACCGCGTTAGCCGCGGCCTCGGGATGAGTGTCGCGCCAGGTGGGATTCCCGCATGACGTCTTGTGCCCTTTGATATCGATCAGATCCTTCACAGCGAAGCGCAGACCAGTCAAAGGGCCTTCAGCCATGGGCTCGATTGCAAAAGTCTCGACGAAGGCTCCTGTCTCTTCGGGACTATATGTTCTGGAGGCATCATTCATCAGCCGGTCCGTTCCACATCCCTATTTCTCCAGCGGTCCCGCATAACGTGCCAACTCCGGGATAGCTGTTTCAACGGATGGCACGGTACACATCGATATGACTAAACGCAGATTACCGTAAAGACCGATGGCTCCACCCAGTCCCATGCAGGCACCCAACCACCATGGCAAGCGCCCCGCATCGCTCTGAATCAGCCAGGTGATCTGAACGAACGCTGCTGCGAAGGGAATTGACGCCATCAGGAGCAGAACAGCTGACAATGAACCCGCGATCCACGGTTCGCGACTCATGAGGCTTCGATAGTCCTCCATCCTATCCGTGTCCCTGTCTCCAACCGAAAGCGCTGCTACGGCCAGAAAACCTCCAGCGGTGACGACAAAATACGCTGCGAAGAAGAAGCCCAGCGCGACCGATCCGAACCATCCGCTCATCGCACATAAAATCAGACTACATCCTGCCTGGGCCACGGACAGGTAAGCCAGTACCCGCTTCATGCCCTTCCCGCGTAAGGCAAGCACATTACCGGCAAACATGGACGCTCCACCCATCACCAAGAGCAGAACCATCATCGGAAACGATTCAGTCAGATGAAATTGGGCTGAACATCTAAAGAGGAATGCCAGTATTGCCCCTTTGTAAACCGCAGCCACGTAAGCGCCGACCGGTGCCGGTGCGGCATGGCATAGCTCTGCTATGCCTGTGTGAAACGGCACCGTGCCGAGCTTGAATCCCATGCCGGTGATCACCATGGCCAGGCCTGCAACGGAGAGCATGCCGGCGTGCTCCGCGATCAGCATTTGCATCCTTGAAAACTCGAGGGTGCCCATGTCCGCATATACCAGCGCTCCTCCGAACAACAGGAAAGCAGCCGAGGCCGCAGACACAGCGAGGTACTTCACACCCGCTTCCGCAGCCTTGGTGCCTGTACGAGAATAGGCTGCCAAACCGTACAGCGCGACGCCAAGGATCTCCAGGCCGAGGACAAAGGACGCGAAATGTCCCGAGCATACCAGCACCCCCGCACCAACAGTGGCGATCAGCAGAAGCGCGTAGAATTCTTCGCAATCCCGTTCTTTGCGCCTGAGAAAATATGAATAAGAGACCGCGGCTATCGCCAACGCCGCGGCAAAGACCAAACCCATGCAAAAGAGCGAATAGGCGTCCACGACAAGAAGCGAGGTGACCTGCCGGGGGGCCAATCCCGAGACTGCTGCCAGCGAGGCAAGGGCCAGCCCCAGTCCCGAGAGCGTCAGGACCATGGTGAGCCTGTGGCGCCGCTGGAATACGACCAGGAGCAACGCTGAAAAAGCAGACGATGCCACCAGGATCAGGGGGGTGAGACTGAGTATATCTGTGGAATTCATTGGCAATTGTCCTAACATGGCCCTTGCGAATCACCCGCGGCACTTTCGTCAAGGCTCCTGAAGACACAGCGAAACCGGAGTACCAGCACAAGACCAACCGCCAGGTTGGCACCCACGACAGCCAGAATGAACATTAGCATCACCTGCCCGTCGGGCTGATGCCACTTCGATCCGGCGACCACAAAAGCCAGTCCGGCCGCATTCAACATGATTTGTATGCTCATGAGCATGAAAAAGATGTTGCGACGCACCAGTAGTCCCACCAAGCCCACGGCAAAGAGTGTGCCGGCGAAGATCAACGAGTGCTCCATCGGGATCCCAGACATCAGCCTTTCTCCGTGCCCCCCGGCTCAGCGTTCTTGTCTCCGGTGCCCACCCGGCATGCGCCCACCAGAGCGCCCAGCAGCAGCAAGGAAATCAATTCCAGACCCAACAAGTATGGACTGAAAAGGGCCCCGCTGACCTGCTCGGGAGTCACCGCAGCGCCATCCAAAGACGTGTGACCGCCGCTCGTCACGGCATAAATCAGGCCGCACAACAGCACCCCAGCGAGCGCCACGGGGCCCGCCCAAATCATCGGACGCCGGAACAGCCCAGGATCGTTTTGTGTTTCTATTCCGCTACCGGATAACATGATTGCGAAAGCCAAAAGCACCATGATAGCGGCCGCGTAGATCATCACCTGCAGCGCGGCTACAAATGGAGCGCCCAGCACGAAAAACATCAGCGCTACCGAAATCAGGGAAGTAATCAGGTACAGCAGCGCGTGAACCGCATTGGACCTGGTTACGACCATAACGCTGGAGATCACGGCAACGGCTCCCGAAATGTAGAATACTGCGTACAAGATACGATCCTTGTTATTTCAATGCATATCCAAAAGAGTAAGCTCGAGGGGAACCTTTTTTCAAAAGGATCATGCCCTTAACTCCTCAAATGTCGGTATCGAAGCAAGGCGACGACGCGACCGATGCTCTTCCATAAAGTCGTTCAGATTAGGTTTCAAGAAAGGGTTTCCCCAGATTACTTCTCTGCGTGCACATCGGCATCACGCGGTTCTCTCTACGGCATCAGGGTGTGTATGTCCGCTGGAGATTCCTCGTTTTCGGCTTCTCCTTTGTCTTTTGTGCCGGTAGCTAATCCGGCCACTTTATAGAAATCGTATCCGGGATATTTTCCGGTTCCGCTTATGAGGAGATCTTCCTTTTCATAGACCAACATCTGGCGGTCATATTCACACATCTCGAAATCGGGAGTCAGTTGGATGGCGTACGTTGGGCACGCTTCTTCACAGAAGCCACAATATATACACCTAGAAAAATTGATCCTGAAGAATTCGGGGTAGCGCCGGCCGTGTCCGTCTTCGGTGGCCTGAAGAGAAATACAGTCCGTGGGACAAACAGCCGCACAGAGGTTACACGCGACGCACCGCTCCGCACCGTCCGGGTCGCGGGAAAGTATAATACGACCTCGAAACCTGGGAGAGACGTAGGGCTTTTCTTCAGGATAAAGAACCGTCTCCCGCTTGCGAAAGGTATGTGTGAATATTGTCCAAATCCCTTTGATAATACTGAACATTAAGCAAGCCCTTTCATCGGGGGCCAAGCATCAGGCCCGCGCCAGTACGACGGCTCCGGTGAACAACAAGGTCAGCAGGCTTAGCGGCAACATCACCTTCCACGCGAAGGCCATAAGTTGATCGTATCTCGGCCGCGGAAGCGTCGCCCGAACCAGTATGAAGCCGCATATGAACAACAACGTCTTCAGAAAAAACCAGAGCGGCGGAGGGAGTAGCGGCCCGAGCCATCCCCCGAAAAAGAGGGTTGTAATGAGAGCTGATATGAGGGTGATGCCTAGGTATTCTCCCACAAAGAACAGGCCGAATTTCATGCCGGCATATTCGGTATGGTAGCCAGCCACAAGTTCGCTCTCGGCTTCCGGCAGATCGAATGGAATACGATGGGTCTCGGCAAACCCGGCGATGACAAAAATGACCAGGCCCGGGAACTGCTTGACGCAAAACCACATGTCTTGCTGAGCTTCAACTATCTTGCGCAGATCGAAGGTGCCGGCGAGAATTACGACGCTCATGAGAGCCAATCCCATGAACACCTCGTAACTTAACATCTGCGCTGTTGCGCGGACGCCTCCGAGAAGAGAATACTTGTTGTTGGAAGCCCAGCCTCCGAGTGCCAGGCTGTAAACACCCAAGGACGACATGGCCAAAAAGAAGAGCAATCCGATGTTGATATCTGCCACTTGAATGAAAGGAGAAAACGGAATGACCGTGAACGACATCAGAACCGTTACGACTATTACTGCCGGTGCGACCACGAAGACCGCCTTGTCCGCGAAAGGCGGAATCCAATCCTCCTTTGTGAAGATCTTTATCATGTCTGCGGCCACTTGCAGCGTCCCGTAGGGCCCGGTTCGATTCGGGCCGTACCGGTCCTGCCACAATCCCAGCAGCCGGCGTTCCACAAAGATCAGCCCGGCAGCGATGAGGATCGCTGTGATGAGAACTCCGAAGACTACAGCCAGTTGTGTCACGATTTGGCTCATGTCACGCTCATGTGCGGCCTGGTTGAATCGGGGTCCGTCAGTATATGCCGCTGCAAATTAATTTACGGGTTTCCCCCGCGGCCTCAGTCTTCCCCAAACCGGCAGATCTACCGGTGTCATCCCGGGAAGCCCGACAGGAAGGCCCGCGACGCCACCGGGCAACCCCGGCACGAATCGCACGGTGAGGACTTGCAAAACGCTTCCCGTGCCCACTTCTATTTCGTCGCCTTCTTTGACGTCCAGAGCGAAGCCGTCTTCGCTGTTCAGTGCAAGATAAGGCTTCGGCGTTTGCTCTCCTATTCCGGGAGTATAGACGCTTAGCTCGTCCGATCCGAAAACGTGGAACAGTGGCACAAACAGCCACTGGCCGTCCCGACGCTGAAAAGGCTCCGGGATCTCTTGGAAGAAGGACCCCGTCTCCGTAAAAGATGGCTCTATGAGCCGCACTCCGGGGTCGCCCCCTCGAAGGGGTCCCGATAGTTCGCTCTGAAACTTGTTCAGGGCCTGGACCGAATTCCACTGCGGCGCCCAGTAGCGAGATATCAGAGCGGCCGGAGGTTGGCCCGGAAAACCCTCCATGGAAAAGGCAAGCGGAGTATCGATGTCGTCTGGAGGCATCTGTTCGTGAACGTTGACATCGGCTCTCATGCTTGTACGCCCGCTGAATCGGTGGGGCTGTCGTGGGATTTTCATCCCTTCCGCCCTGAAGCTTGCGGGTGGTGCAGCCTCGGCAACTCTTCCGAGAGCGGGGATAGCTTGCACGATTTCTGAAATGACATCGTCCAGGGAGCGCCATTGTGCGGCCTCATGGAGGCCGATTGCGGCCATGAGGTCACGTACCCATCGCCAGCTCTCAAGGATCTCTCCTTTGGGGCCGATTACCCGAAAATAGCGCTGGCAGCGTCCTTCGTTGTTTACCAGAGTCCCGTCCGAGTCTGCGAATGTTCCCGCGGGCAGGACCAGGTCGGCACTCAAGGCAGTGCTTGTCAGGATGTGGTCCAGCACCACTACCGTCTTGCACGAGCCCAGGAAGGAGCGCACCCACTCAGGGTCTTTTTTCCGGTAAAGATCGTTCTCCAGAATGATCACCGAATCCGCGTCTTCGCGCTGAAGGCACTCGAGCGCGTCGGTCAACGTGCCGCCCCCCATCAAGGCCGATCCCATACTGTTACATTCAGGCAACATGAACGACAGTCTCGTGCCCGGCTTAGTCGCGCACAAGGCCTGGGCCACGTTCGCTGCCGCCTTTATCACAGCCTCGATTCCGCATCCGGTGCCGGACACTATCAACGGTCTGGTGGCCTCCTTCAGAGCACGGACTACGTCACGGGCGTTAGCGGCAGATTCTTCGGGCATGCCTTCAGGCTGAGGCAAGTCGAGCAACTCTTGCGCCACTGCAAAACCGAACCTGGCAATGTCTTGTGGCGCTCCGTGAAAGCGACTTGCAGCTATCTCATCCAGCCGAGTGGCGCCGGGGGTGGCCAGGAATATCGGCCACTTGCTGTCCGGTGCGATCATTCGAATTGCGAGGTCGTCCCACCGTGGGATGCGGAGTTTGCCAGCCGATTGCATTGCTCCGTGATGTACCGTCTGCCGGATAGACAGAGCCGCGACAGGTGCCGAGTTGCTGAGATCCTCTCCTAAGATCAGGACAGCGTCTGCTGATTCCATCTCACGCAACGAAGGTGTCCGGGCTGGCCCGTTAGACAGGATTTCCAAAATGAGATTTACCAGACGGTGGTCAGAGTCCGACATGCCCGAAAAAAATCTCTCAGGCCCCACCAGCTTTCGCAAAGCGA
>Ga0172371_10007834_pt1 | contig 15077 bp, 16 predicted proteins | sample Lak12m_FD_114543 | JGI IMG/M metagenome (GOLD analysis project Ga0172371, IMG submission 114543) | Freshwater microbial communities from Kabuno Bay, South-Kivu, Congo - kab_022012_12m | ecosystem: Environmental > Aquatic > Freshwater > Lake | place: Democratic Republic of the Congo: South-Kivu... | reverse complement strand
TAAATTTTTTAGATTTGTTCATGGCTTTATTTGTTTTGTCATAATTACAAATTTAACCATGACAAGGGTTTTATCTTTATGATTTTTCCCTTGTCTTTTATTTTTTATCGGACACTACTGATTCTTTATACTTTCGGTTACCTTTTATTTTGGCGCAACACGTCGTGATCGAAAGGTGAAAAAAAGTGCGGTTCTACCTGATTTTTAATGGACACGTTCGAGGTTTTTTAATGACACTTTATCATAGGTGGGACTAAACAGATCATTCTGAACAACCTCATAGACCGGAACGAGATAAATGTTCTTCCTGATTGAATCATCTAATGAGGAAACTAAATCTTTTATAGTTTTATAAATATCATAAGGAAATCCGACAAAAAGAAGCACATCTTTCTTGCCGCTTTTTGTTTTACGGGAAGCCAAAAAATTAAGTTTTTCTAAGAATAATGAATCTTTTAGATCATTTTTTTCAACACAAACTCCCATTGCATACTGACGATGATGTTTAGCCACAATATCAATTTCGTAACCATTGATGCTTGGCGGTTCAGAAAGATACGTTCCCAACTTGCGTTTAACTATTGTATAGCCAAGTTTCCATAAGTGGCTGACGAGTAGATCAATATTTTTTTTTCGGTTCAGCATCGCTAATTAACATACGTTGGAAAAGGAATTATTGGGATTATAGGTGAAAAACGAATATTATTCATCACTTTAATATTTGCAATTCTTTCATAGCAAAATTTTTCTACTTCCATTGAGCCAAGCGTTTTGCCGTAAATAAATTTTTTACCGCTTTTGTCTATTCCGATAAAGTACGGATCAAGCACTATTTCGGTTAAACCATAATAAAAGCGAACTCTTCTTCTCTGTTTTATTGCGTTATAAAATATTTCTGATTTCATATTTATTCCTTTTCAATTATACCATCGGATAACGCCGATAACTTTGCCTGCAATGTGAAAATTTTCTTTATCAACAATTTCAATTGGTTTATAATTATCATTTTCAGGTATCAACTTAATTTCATTGTTTTTCTGCCAATACCGTTTTACTGTTGCTTCTTCGCCAATAAGAGCTACTATAATATCATCATGTTTTGCAAAATTTTGTGAGGCAACAATCACAAAATCTTTTTCAACTATCCCAGCATTTATCATACTATCCCCTTTTACTTTAAGAGCGAAACATGTTCCACAACCTTTTAACATGGAAGGATCAACAACGATATCCCCTTCGTGGTTTTCAACGGCGGTTATAGGTATGCCGGCAGCTACACGCCCAATAATTGGAAGCCGTTTGAAATATTCTTCAACATCGCTTAAAATTGAAGGGAGTGAAATGTTTTCAAAATTTGAAAGAACTGTAATTCCGCGGCTTGTGTTGCTCTCAACTAAAATATATCCTTTCTTCACTAAGGCGTCAATATGTCTTTTCACGCCAAAGGTTGATGAGATGCCAAACTGCTTCCCTATCTGACGAAGAGAAGGAGGGTAACCATTCTCATCGCGGAATTGCTCAATAAAAGATAAAATTTCTTGCTGCCGATCTGTTAATTCTTTTTTCATTGTAGTGTTATTTTGTTCACTACAAATATAGTGTTCATCTGAACACTTGTCAAGAGATATTTTTATCTAATACTATTGTCGAAAAAAAAATTAAGTAGTTTAGCTGTGGGGAGGATTCGGTTACCGCTAAATTTTAAAATGAAAAGAACCTTTAAAATAGCTCGTAGTTGCTGAAGGTTAGAGTTTACAAGCAAAAACCTTTCAACAATAAAAATACCATGAGAGTTTGGGAGACTGCATCTTAATTAAGAGTAGCTGTTTGAAATTCCATCCATTGCTTGAGACCTCGCATGCAGCTCGTTCAATTTTTGAATGATCTTTAAAATATGCAACCGCCTTTCATCCACAATATCGCCCAAAAAGTTTTTCACTTCCGGCGAGTTGCAGTCGTCGTAAACCGTTTCATAAAAACGAACCGAAGCAGTCTCTCTCCTAAGCGCTTCGTTTAACATAGCACACGAGTCTCGGCACGTGTGGTCGCATCTGATATTATGTTCAACCATTGTGGTGGTCCCCTGTTTTATTTGTTAAACAGAAACATGGTAATTAACTTCAACTAATTCTTTTCCCCGTAACAACGCTTTTTCGTTAACCGGTATAAGGTGATGATGGCGAGGCGGCAAAACTTTTTTAAGCGCCGCTAAAACGCTTTCCATTTTTACAAGAGGTTTTACTTCTAAAAAAGCTCCGAGCATAATCATATTTGAAATTTGCTTTTGCCCCATCTTGTTTGCTTCTTCAATTGCCGCAATTTTATAAACCATAATATCTTTACGGATTGGAGGGTTGAGAATGGTAGATGCTTCAAAAAAAAGAACCCCGTCCACTTTCACATGATTTTCAAATTTATCAAGCGAAGGCTGGTTTAAGATAATTGCTGAATCAAATTTTGAGACAATTGGAGAACTGATTTTATTCTGTGAAATAATCGTTATGCAGTTGGCTGTTCCGCCGCGCATTTCGGGTCCATAAGAAGGCATCCAGCTGGTTTCTTTATTTTCCATCATAGCGGCGTAAGCAAGAATTTTTCCCATCGAAAGAACACCTTGTCCGCCAAACCCGGCAATAATAATTTCATCTGTAGTGTACATTGTTTCCTCGTTCGGTTACTTATTGTTTTGAGTCGGAATCTTCAAATCGCCAAGAGGATATTCCGGCAGCATTTTTTCTTCTATGTATGTCAACGTTTCTTTTGGGGTCATCTTCCAACCGCTTGGGCAGTTTGAAACAACTTCAATAAAACATGTTCCTTTTTTCAATTTCTGAAATTCAAAAGCATTCTTTAACGCTTTTTTAAACTTACGGACAGTGTTTGGCGTATGAACCGCCTGCCTTGTAACATAATACGCGCCGGGAAGATGAGCGATAAGTTCAGTTATTTTTAAAGGATACCCGTTATGCGCCACATCTCTTCCGTAGGGTGAAGTTGATGTCTTTTGTCCTAAAAGTGAAGTCGGCGCCATTTGTCCTCCCGTCATTCCATAAATACCATTGTTAATAAAAACAATTAAAATATTTTCACCACGATTGACGGTGTGAATGGTTTCAGCGGTTCCAATTGCGGCTAAGTCTCCGTCTCCTTGGTACGAAAAAACATATTTATCGGGACGAACTCTTCTAATTCCCGTAGCAACAGCGCTGGCTCTCCCGTGCGCGGCTTCCTGCATGTCAATATTCATATAGTTGTACGCGAAGACAGAACAGCCAACCGGCGCGACGCCGATAACTTCTTCTTGGATGCCCATTTCTTGAACAACTTCCATCAAAATTTTATGTGCGACCGCATGACCGCAACCGGGGCAGTAGTGCATATAATCATCAGTTAATGTATCCGGTTTTTGATAAACGCATTGCATTTCTTCAATTAACATTTCTTCCGACATAACTACTCCTTACCCATATTAAGCGTTAAAGATCCTTCGAGAATTTTTTCCATTTCTTCCAAAACTTCTTCGGGCTGAATAACCATTCCTCCCATTCTTCCTTTAAAATGAACGGGACAGTTTCCGTTGGCGGCAAGCATAACGTCTTCAACCATTTGTCCGGCGTTTAATTCAATTACAAGAAAATGATCAATCTTTTTTGAAAGATCGGAAAGAACTTTTTTAGGAAATGGAAATAAGGTGATGGGGCGAACCAATCCGACTTTAATTCCTTTGGCACGCGCAAGTTCAACAGCTTTTTTGCAAATGCGCGCCGGAAGACCGAAAGCGACTAAAACAATATCTGCATCCTCTATTTCAAATGTTTCATATCGAACTTCGTTTTCTTCAATCATTTTATATTTTGCCTGAAGATGAAGATTGATTCCCTCCATTCTTTCAGATTCCATGTGGAGAGAGGTGATAAAATTTCTTTCTCTTCCTTTTTTCCCAGTGGTTGCCCAAGCGGGAATTTGATGCGGAAGCGAACCGTCTTCTGGAAACTCTACCTTCTCCATCATTTGTCCAAGTGCTCCGTCTGACAATATAAGTGCTGGGGTGCGATATTTTTCAGCAAGTTTAAATCCTTCAAAAACAAAATCACACATTTCTTGTACCGAAGAAGGAGCAAGAACAATTAAGCGATAATCTCCATGTCCGCCCCCTTTTGTTGCCTGAAAATAATCTCCTTGCGAAGGTTGAATTGTTCCTAAACCAGGACCGCCACGAACAACATTTACAAGCAAGCAGGGAAGTTCGGCTGCCGCGATGTATGAAATTCCTTCCTGCATTAAACTCATTCCAGGAGAAGATGAAGAGGTCATTACTCTTGCGCCGGCGCCGGCGGCTCCGTAGATCATGTTGATTGAAGCTACTTCGCTTTCGGCTTGCAATACTAGTCCGCGTCTCTTGGGAATTTCACTTGTTAAATATTCCAACACTTCTGATTGTGGAGTGATGGGATAACCGAAATAAGCATCAAGACCGGCGCGGATGGCGGCTTCGGCTAATGCTTCATTTCCTTTCATTAAACGAATGTCTGATTGTTGTGTTTCCATTTTTTTCTCTCAAAATTATTAAACAGCTTTTTTATAGTTTTGTTTATTCTGCCGGTAAACGGTAATTGCCGCATCCGGGCAAACGATAGCGCAATTAGTGCAGCCGGTGCAATTGTCTTGCGAAAGCTGTGCATAGCGGTAACCGCGGAGATTTATTTTTTGAGAGAGGGAAAGACTCTCTTGCGGACAGGCTACTATACAAAGTTCACAGCCTTTGCAAGTTTCGGAGTTAATTAAAACAGTTCCTTTTATCATAAAAACCTCATTTTTAGTGAAATCAAAAGGTCAAGTAATATGCCAGTAAAGCAAAGAGAAATTATTGTGCTAAAGTAATGAAAAATGTAATAAGTAAAATGATTTTATCAATAATAAGAATGGAGCAAAGATTGTTTTTCCAATTAATGAGAAGAAACTTTTCAGTCAAGAAGCAATGAATAGCAGCAATTAATTGCTGTTGTTGTTTTGTGGGTCTAATAAAATTTTGTTTTCGGTGGTTCTACCTGATTTAGCAAGCGCTTCTTTTAACAAATATTCTATCTGCGCATTAATACTGCGTAAATCATCCGCCGCCCATTTTTCAAGGGCGGCGTAAATTTTATCGTCTATTCGTAAAAGAAATTTTTTCTTTTCTGCCATTTTTTATCAGTTAGTTAGCGCCATTAACTTTAAACTCCGCCTACCATCATTGGAACGGCGGCGGCTCTTGATTGTTTCCTTTCAATTGCGACAAGTTTGGCAAGCATTATTAACCAAGGATATTTATTTACTATCGGTGATGTTGATGTTATGGTTATTTCGGTTCTATCTGTCAACGCAAATTTGCTCACTAATCGTATCAAACAATTTTCGCTTTCCGTTTGAATTTCAATTTTAGCTTTAAACGGAAAGAAAACGATCTGTACTTTTTCTCCAACCGGAAGAATTACTGAATTAGTTTTTCGGAAAATTTTTCTATCGAAATTTGCAAAGGGATTCTCATAACCAGACTCTCTTATCTGCCAATTGCTCTTCCAAATGCTGGGTTTATAAATCTCCCAGTTTTTATCGGTAAAACTTACTTCGGCGGAATTACCAAAAAATCCGCGAATCTGCATTGTGCCGATAACGTCTTCGTTTGTTCTTAATTCATAATATCTTTTAAAAAAAGAAACTTGTTTTAGCAACAAAGGCTGGTTTAAATATGAAGTAAGTTCTTTCATGCTAAATCCTTTTAAGAATTTTTCTCTCTTAATCATAATCTTTTTCTTAATCTGATTGAGAAACCTTAAAAAGAATTAAGGTTAAGAATACGATTACGATTTTTTATTACAAACGGTGTTAGGTAATTTATTGATACAGCGTTCCGGCATTAATTACCGGCTGCGCTTGAGATTCCGATACCAACGCCACCAAAAGATTATTCACCATCGTTGCTTTTTTATCTTCATCAAGATTTACGATATGCTGTTCGCTTAAAGATTTAAGAGCCATATCAACCATACCAACGGCGCCTTCAACTATTTTTGCTCGTGCGGCAATAACTGCTGTGGCTTGCTGGCGGCGAAGCATCGCTTGCGCAATTTCCGGCGCGTAAGCTAAATGGGTAATGCGCGATTCAAGCACTTCAACACCGGCAATTTGAAGCCGCTGCTGTAATTGCTTTTTCATATTTTCTGAAATTTCCTGCTGATTGCCGCGAAGCGATTCCGTTTCGTCCGACGAATCATACGCATATTCAGAGGCTAATCCTCGAACCGCCGTTTCGCTTTGAATGGCAATAAAGCCTTCGTAATTTTGTACATCAAACACCGCGCGTGCAGAATCAACAACACGCCATACAATAACGGCGGCAATTTCAATTGGATTTCCGTGCAGGTCATTCACTTTTATTTTGTCACTATTAAAATTGTGTATTCTAAGCGAAACTTTTCTCTTTTCCGTAAAAGGATTAACCGCCCAAAAACCGGACTCGCGAATTGTTCCGACATATTTTCCGAAGAAAATTAATACTCGTGAATCGTTTGGCTGAACCACGGCGAAACTTCCAAACGAAATAAAAAAGAGAATCATTCCCGGAATAAACATCCAAAGAAAGTTGGTGTCTTCGGTTCTAATTCCTGCTGATAAAGAATAGATGTTAAACACAAGCAGCGCAATAACTAAAAAAAGAACAACAAATCCGTTCACTTTATTAGCGGATTTTTCGGTAATGGTTTCCATTTTTTGAACTCCTTTATTTTTGCTATCACAATGATATCATATTAATAGCAAAAAAGCAAGAACTTTTTTTCCTTTTATGCTGAAGATGAAGTTTTCAGCCTTAGAGCAAGAGCAATGGTTCTTATTTTTCTGATAAAATAGTGCATTTGCGCTATTGTTTGGCAAATTAATCAATTTTAATTTATCTTTAACAAAAGATTCTATTCCAAAATTATCAAGAGGCATTTATGAAACATTTTGTTACAGTTTTTCTTTTCCTTTCCATTCAACTTTGCTTTGCTCAACTTACAAGTCAGGTTACTACTATCGCAACGGGTCTTGGTTCTGTGCGGGGTTTGGACTTTGACAGCCAGGGGAATTTATACGTAGCTTCAGGAAGTTCAATAATAAAAATTACTCCGAACGGCACGCAATCTACTTTTACCACCGAATCAAGTTTTATCTGGGAATTAAAGATTGACCCGAACGATAATATTTTTTATGCGCAAAACACCCAGATCGTTAAGTTAGATATGCAGGGAAATAAAACCGTTATTGCAAACGAAAGCGGATATTGGTATCAGGGAATTGCTTTTGACGGGAAAGGAAATGTTTTTACAAGTTCAAATTTAGCCGGACAGAAAGCACACATCCTCTCGCCTAACGGAAGCGGCGGTTATACCGAAGCTCCGTGGGGCGGAACAATTCAACTTGCGGGCTACGGAATTGCTTACGATAAATTTGGATGGTTGTACGTTACCAATATTAATCCCGGCGGACTTGTAAAAACCAACGCAGACGGAACCGTTATGATTATTACCATCGGAGGAAAGGCGCAAGATTGTGAAGCTGATTCTTTGGGGAACGTTTACGTTACCACGCAAACAAGTAATGTGATTAAAAAAGTAGACCCGCAAGGTAACGTTACAATATTTGCCGGAACAGGAACCGCCGGAACAACCGACGGATCATTAACCACTGCTCAGTTTTCAAGTCCTTCTTATGTTTGCGTTCATAACGGAGATTTATACATAACGGATAATGGTTCGCAAAGTGTAAGAAAAATTTCTAATATTCTGGCAACAGATATAAAGAATGGATCAGAAAAGAATTTTCCAACGCGGTACTCTCTTGAACAAAATTATCCGAATCCGTTTAACCCAAGCGCTACAATTGAATATAGCGTTCCGGTTGCAGGGACTGTTTCTTTAAAAGTATTTAACGTACTTGGAAAAGAAATTACTACGCTTGTAAACGGAGAAATGCATGCGGGAACTTATTCCGTTCAATTTGATGCATCGCGGCTCGTTTCCGGAATATATTTTTATCAGCTTAGAAGCGGAAACTTTACTGAAACAAAACGAATGCTTCTACTTAAATAAGAAATCACTAATACCATCATAAAAAGAGGAAAAGTTATGAAATCAATTCTATCTGTTTTTTTTGCGGTTTGTTTCTTCATTGCTTCAGCATCGGCACAATGGACTGCGGTGAACACCAATCTTGGCAGTTTAAAAGTTACGGGTTTAGCAAGGATTGGCTCAACCATTTATGCGGCAACTGCCGACCAGGGACTTTTTACTTCTGTGAATAACGGCGATTCTTGGAGCGCCTACAGCGATAACGCATCTCTGCCGAGCCTTGTAATTAACGGCTTGGAAGGAGATCCGATTTCTGCGCAAGGTATTTCCATCTATACGCAAAACGGTTTTGCTCTTTTGCAAAGCTCGTTATCGGTGCCGCCATGGTCAACCCTCCCGAACAAAGATGTAACGTTATATCGGCAGTATCAAAATCCTTCTCGGAGATTTATCGGAACAAAAAGTTCGGGATTATTTTATACCGATGATGACGCTACCTGGAACGAAGTAACCGGTATTCCGGCAGGCGCGTCAAAAAATATTCGCGGAATTATGAGTCAGGAGGCTAACGTGCTTATCCTTGTGGGTACCGAGAACGGCGCGTTCAAATCAACAGACCGCGGCGTTACCTGGAGCGCGGCTAACGCGGGGCTTTCCGGCGACGCTTTAAAAATAAATAATATGTTTTCCTTCTTCGCTATAACAAGCGGCGGAATTTATTTAGCGCAGCTTTCTGCTTTTTCGTCGTGGTTTCCGGCAGTGCCAACCGGTGATTTTAGAGCGTGCACCGCCGATATGGCGACGATGCAATATTATTTTTTCGGAAACAATGTAGGCGCTTCGGTTAATCTTGTAACATCGCAAATCGGAAGCGTTCCTGTCGGTGGAATCTCCGGCGGTGTTATTACCTCGGCAGTACTTTCCGGTACTACAATTTTTGTAGGAACCGAAACAGGCGGAGTCTTCCGTGCGCAAGTATCAAGCTTAACGGATGTGAATGACACCAAAGATTTACCAAACGAATTTTCGCTTTCACATAATTATCCAAATCCGGTCAATCCGAGCACAACAATAGCGTATAGCGTTCCTGCTGCAGGTAATGTTACCCTGAAAGTTTTTGATCTTCTCGGAAAAGAAATTGCTACACTTGTAAACGGTGAAATGAACAGAGGAACATACTCCGTTCAATTTGACGGTTCAAAAGTTGCCAGCGGTCTTTACTTCTATCGCCTTCAAGTTGGAAGTAAAATTGAAACAAAGAAAATGCTCTTAACAAAATAAAAATCTTTAATGGCGGAAATCAAGCTCCTTAATCTTTCTTGATTTCCCTTGCTTAAAGCGCACCGGCTCCGTTCTTGTTTAACATGAACGGAGCTTTTTTTTTGAAAGTTTTTTCTTTGATGCCGGAGAAATCCTTCAAATTTTATTTTCCATCAACCTGCTTAGTTGCTATATTTTCACATCCATTTAAAAGACTTTTATTTTTCAACCCGAAGAACGCGAGCAGCTCTTATGCAAAAAATAGTTTTTTTAATTCTCATCCTCTTTGTCGGCGCAGTAAAACCACAAACGATTTTTTCGCCAAACAAAAACCTTTCTCTTACGTTTACTCTTAACGCGGAAGGAAAACCTTTCTATCAACTTCAGTTTAAAGGAAAAGAAATAATTAAGCCGAGCGCGCTGGGGCTGGTGTTAAAAGACGCTGCATCCTTTGAGAAAAATTTTGTTGTAGTTAAAGCCGATACGCAAACGGTAAATGAAGTGTGGAATCCGGTTTGGGGCGAAGCAAAAGCCATCCGCAATAATTATAAGGAGCTTCGCCTAACGCTTGCTCAAAAAGATGTGCGGAACAGAAATCTTATTATTACCTTTCGCGTGTTTGATGACGGCATCGGTTTCCGCTATGAATTTCCGGCTTCCGACGCACTGCAATATTTTATTGTTGCAGATGAGTTAACGGAATTTAAAGTAACCGGAAACCATAAAACTTTTTGGATTCCTGGCGACTTCGATACAAACGAATACGAATACACAACTTCAACTTTAAATGAAATTGATGCGACTGCGGGAAAATATGCCGCTGAACTTTCCGCCCACACGCCGATAGCGGTCTCTGCGGTTCAAACGCCTTTAATGATGAAAACGAAAGATGGAATTTATCTCAACCTGCACGAAGCCGCGCTGGTAAATTATCCCGCAATGGATTTGATATTGAACAAAGAAACGCTAACGTTTAAAGCGGCTTTAGTTGATGATCCCCTTGGTAACAAAGCCTATCTGCAAACTCCGGCAAAAACTCCGTGGCGCACCATAATTGTAAGCGACCGCGCAACCGACATTCTCGCTTCAAAATTAATTTTAAATTTAAACGAACCAAGCGCGATTGGTAACACCGAATGGATACAGCCGCAAAAATATATCGGCGTCTGGTGGGAAATGCACGTCGGCGTTGGCTCGTGGAATTACGCGGACACCACCAATTTAAAATTAAAAGGAACAGACTGGCATCTTTTAAAACCAAATGGAAAACATTCCGCCAACACTGCGCGCGTAAAACGTTACATTGATTTTGCCGCGCAGCATAACATTCCCGGCGTACTTGTTGAAGGCTGGGATATTGGCTGGGAAGATTGGTGGGGAAAATGGAAAGAAGAAGTTTTCGATTTCGTTACACCGTATCCCGATTTTGATGTAAAAGAATTACATCGTTACGCGGCATCAAAAAAAGTTAAACTGATTATGCACCACGAAACTTCAGCATCGGCTACCAACTATGAACGGCGCATGGATGAAGCGTTCCGTTTTATGAAAGAGAACGGTTACGATGCAGTCAAAACCGGATACGTCGGCAAGATTATTCCGCGCGGCGAACACCACGACGGGCAGTGGATGGTGAATCATTACATCCGCGTTGCTGAAAAAACTGCCGCAAATAAAATTATGCTCGATGCGCATGAGCCGGTTCGTCCAACAGGATTGCATCGCACGTATCCCAACTGGCTTGCTTGCGAAGCCGCACGCGGAAATGAATATAATGCATGGAGTATCGGCAACGTTCCTGAGCATGAAACAATTCTTCCGTTCACGCGTTTAATGGGAGGACCGATGGATTACACTCCCGGCATTTTTCAAATCAAATTGAATGCATACGATCCGAACAAAAAAGAGAACGTCCACACTACGCTTGTAAAACAGCTTGCGCTGTACGTTACCATGTACAGCCCGCTACAAATGGCTGCCGATCTTCCGGAAAATTATGAAAAGCATCCCGACGCTTTTCAATTTATTGAAGATGTTGCCGTTGATTGGGACGATTCAAAATATTTGCTCGCGGAACCGGGAGATTATCTTGTTGTTGCAAGAAAAGCAAAAGGGAAAGATGAGTGGTTTCTTGGCGCAATTACAGATGAGAATGCGCGCGAGCTAACGGTTCCTCTTTCTTTTTTAGATGAGAACAAAGATTACATTGCAACTATTTACGCCGATGCGGTTGATGCCGACTGGAACAAAAATCCGATGGCATATTCCATCACCAAACGGGTAACCGGTTCGAAGGCTTCGTTAAAGCTTACACTCGCTCCCGGCGGCGGAACTGCAATAAGTTTTAAGAAAGCCACAGAAGAAGAAATTCAGAATTTAAAATAGACTAGCTTAAAGGGGGGCGCTGTACGGTCGGATTTATTACTGCCATGTTTTCCAAATTTCCGGCTCGTTGCCCACGGTAACCTGCTTGCCGTTTCTTACAATAGGGGTTTTCAACAAAAGCGGGTCGTTCAATAATTCCTCGACAATATCATATTTCATAAATTTCAAATTTCGCTTTACAAATTGCTTTCCATCGCGGTCAATCAATTCTTCGAGAGGAATAACCGAAGAAATGTTTTCAAGCTCTCCTTTGCTAATTCCTTTTTCAGTTAGATCGCGGAAGTGAAAAAGAATTCTTCTCTCTTTAAAATACCGTTCGGCTTTTTGCGTTTCCCTGCATTTTTTTGTTCCGAAGATTTGAATATTCATTTTAACCTTAGAGAAAACAGATTCCTACTACGAGCGAGATTAACATAAAAAGCGCCGCAAGTATTTTGGTCCTTAATGGAATTGGGACACCCGAATAATAATCGCGGATATATTTGCCGACATATTTATTGTTGATAAGAAGATCGTGAAACCTATGCGAGCTTCTCGAAAAAAAATACGTGGAGATGATGACGAAAACTACTCCGGGCATAACCGGAAGAATAACGCCAAGCGCTCCGAGCACAAGGAAGAAAAACCCCAAGAAAAGATAAAGCCAACGTAAATATTTATTTTCAATCAATTCTCTTTGCATAAATTCCTTTGAGTAGTAAAAAGTAGAAAGTAAAAGACATAAGTCTTCAACATTATCCTTCAAAATACGGCTTCAGCGCCTCAATGTTTTGTTCTGCTTTCTACTTTCTACTTGATACTTTCCACTTTTAACTCTTGGCTCTTAAAGATTATTTAAAATGAATTCCGTCATCAACTGATAAAGATGCAGACGAGTTTTGCCTCCGTAAATGCTGTGATTTTTTTCGGGGTAATACATCGTTTGAAACTGTTTGTTTTCTTCAATTAGTTTTGTAACAAGAGCTGCTGAATTTTCAAAATGAACATTATCGTCCGCCGTTCCGTGAATAAGAAGCAGCTTCCCTTTCAGTTGATTTGCGCTTCTGATTACCGAGCTTGATTCATACCCTTTCGGATTTAACCGCGGAGTTGACATGTAGCGTTCTGTGTAAATGTTATCATAGAATTTCCAATCCGTTACCGGCGCAACCGCAACCGCAGCTTTGAAATAATCTGCCGCTTTCATTAACGTTAGTGCGGACATATAACCGCCGTAACTCCATCCCCAAATGCCAATACGGCTTGCGTCAACGTATGGAAGCGAAGCAAGATATTTTGCTCCTTCAATCTGGTCATTCACTTCCCAATAACCCAAATTTTTATAAACCATTTTCTTAAATAATTCCCCGCGTCCGCCGGTGCCTCTATTATCAAGCGCAAAGACGATATACCCTTTTTGCGCAAGAAGTTGAAACCATAAATCTCTTCCGAACAAATCCATTACAGTTTTAGAACCAGGTCCGCTGTAATTATTTACAAGCACCGGATATTTTTTTGAGGGATCAAAATTTGCCGGTTTTATTATTGAGGCGTCAAGTTCAACTCCGTCGGTAGTTTTGAAACGGAAAAATTCAACTTGGGAAAAATTGTAATCTTTAAAAGCCGACATATCATTTACAACAAGATCGCGAACTTTTTTACCGCTTGCGTTATAAAGATATGACGAGCCGATAAGATTTGCGTTCGAGTAACGATCAATAAAATATTTTTGATTTGAAGAAAGATTAACGCTGTGCCAACCTTTTGCTTCCGTTATGCGGCTTCGCGCGCCGCTTTCAAAGTTCACGGAATACAAATCTGAGTTGATGGTATTTCTTTCGTTAGAGGTAAAAAAGATTTGTTTATTCGTTTCATCTATGCCGAGAATTTTATCAACTTCAAAATTTCCTTTTGTAAGCTGTTTGATTTGTTTGCCGCTGTAATCGAAAAGATAAATGTGCTGAAATCCGTCTTTGCCGGAAGTCCAAGTAAAATATTTTTTATTTTTAAAGAAATTCAAATTGTCGTTGATGTCAATCCAGCACGAATCGGTTTCGGTAAAAACAGTTTTAGTTTTGCCGGTTGCCGCATCCGCAAAAAGCAAGTCTAATGTATTTTGCAGCCTGTTCAACCGCTGAAGCGAAAGATAATTTGCATCTGCCGTAAATTTAATACGCGGAATGTATATGTCAGTTTCTTCGCCTAAATCAACCCAAATAATTTTGGGAGAAGCGATTTCTGTAATTCCAATTTTTACAAACGAGCCGCGTGTTCCTGCTTTTGGATAACGCATATCAAGAAAATTGAGATAGAGAGAATCCCATTTTGCAATATGCAGTTCGGGAACTTGCGATTGATCAAGCTGCCAGAAGGCAATCCTCTTGCTGTCGGGCGACCATTCGATTCCATTAATAATTCCAAATTCTTCTTCATAAACCCAATCGAAATTTCCATTTAAGCGTGTCGCGCTTCCGTCGAAAGTAAGTTGCGTTTCTTTTTGCGATTGAATATCTACAACAAAAACATTATTGTCTCGAACGAAAGCAAGTTTTTCGCCATCGGGGGAACAGCGGGCATTCTCCTGAGTTTTTTCGGAAGAAGCGAGTTCAAAAAATTTCTTTTTTGCAATTTCATAAATGTAAAAAGCGCCGCCGGTTTTTAATGAGCGGGCAGGCAGCGTTCCGGTAAAGAGAAGATATTTTTCGTTTGGAAGCCATTCATAATTTTGGATGGCGAACGGTTGGTCTTCGGGTTTTAATTTTAAGTCGTTTCCGGAAACAAGAATTTTTTCTTCTCCGGTTTTACAATCGTGTTCATAAATTGCAGCTGCTTTTGCTGCGGGGTCTCTTTTCAAAAAAGAAAATTTTTCTCCGCCGGAAAACCATTGCACACCGCTTAAATTTTTCCCAAAGAAATCGCGGTTGGTTTGAATTAATTCAACCGTTAGTTCTTTTTGCTGCGGAAGCGTTTCAAAGCAAAAAATAAAAAAGAAAAGAAGCGCTGCGTTAAACGAAAATTTTTTCATCATCTGTATTCCGTGAAATAATAATTGATTTTAAGTTAAAGAAATATAAGAAAAAGTTTCCAGTCATCAGATTTCGGTTATGAGTAGTAAGCAATTACGAAAAAGCTGACAACTTCTCACCCCATTTCCGCTTGCAGTTTTTCGGTTCTGTCCGCCATTTTAATTTGTTCAATAAGTTCGGTCAAATCGCCTTCCATAACGCCGGAAAGATTATAAAGCGTTAATCCGATGCGGTGATCGGTAATTCTGTTTTGCGGATAGTTGTACGTGCGAATTTTGTCGCTTCTATCGCCGCTGCCAACCATTGATTTTCTTACGGCGGCAATTTCTTTATTTTGTTC
>Ga0172371_10007833_pt1 | contig 15080 bp, 14 predicted proteins | sample Lak12m_FD_114543 | JGI IMG/M metagenome (GOLD analysis project Ga0172371, IMG submission 114543) | Freshwater microbial communities from Kabuno Bay, South-Kivu, Congo - kab_022012_12m | ecosystem: Environmental > Aquatic > Freshwater > Lake | place: Democratic Republic of the Congo: South-Kivu... | reverse complement strand
TCAAGCGCTCGCGTGTTGGCGTAGTGTTCGGCGGTGATAGCGATCAATTCTTTATCGATCTCCGCCGCGATAGTTTGCAGCGCGCCATAATGCACAAGCGGAGCAAACGCGTTAAAAATACTTACCGTCACTTCTTTCCCTTGAAAACCAATCGGATTTGTAACTTTATAGCCGTCAATTTTTACGCCGACAATCGCCGCGTTCACAAGTTTCACGTCAATTTCATTATAGCCGGTCTCGGCCGAAAGTTGGCTTCTAACCTGGTCAAAAGCCTTCCACTGGATTTTATGAACGATATTTTTCAATTCAGCTAAATCGATTTTTGAAGTTGGATCTCTGCGCAAATAAGAAACAGTAGTTGTAGCCCCTTTCACAAGCTCTCCGCCAATTCCCATTATGACCTGCGAAGCTCTTACTCCGGCCATCCTTTCCGCGTCGCGAATAGCGTCATGGCAATTACCGATAACAGCCGCTATGTCGGTTACAGTCCCGCTCTGCATATCTCCCAATTTTTGTTTTTTCCTCCCCATCCCAACAACTCGACCCTTTTTCCCTTCACTCAAAATAACAAGAGCTTTTACCTCATCCGTTCCAATATCAAGAGCGATGAAACTTCCACCGCCCCCGCTCAAATTTTTCTTTTTTAGGAAAAACACCTTCCAAATATACGCACCGCATTACTTACCGTCAAGGAGTTTGAAACCAGTTGCTGCCGCTGTCAAAGCTTATTTTATTTTTTCGTTTTTCAGCGAATCTTTTTAAGGAAAGTTGGACTAAAACATCTATTAATTTTGGATAATTTAAACCAGATGCTTGCCACATTTTTGGGTACATGCTTATCGAAGTGAACCCGGGGAGAGTATTGATTTCATTCAAGTAAACCTTGCCGGTTTTTCTGTCCAAGAAACAATCAACTCGTGAAAGCCCGCTGCATCCGGCCGCTTTAAAAGCCTCCAAACACATCTCGGAAATTTCTTTTTTCTTTTTTGCGGTTAAATTTTTGACGGGAATTTGCGTCGAAGATTTTCCATTAACATATTTATCGTAATAATCATAAAATTCTCCGCCAACGACAATTTCTCCAAGCTCCGCGGCTCGCGGATCATCATTCCCAAGAACCGCGCATTCAATTTCACGCGCATCAATTCCTTTTTCCACCAAAACCTTTGAGTCGAATTCAAAAGCGAAATTGATGGCATCGGCAAGCGAAGAACTCTTTTTAACTTTTGAAATTCCGACAGACGAGCCCATGTTCGCGGGCTTAATAAAACACGGAAACCCGATTTCTTTTTTAATTTTCTCAATTAATTTTTTGGATTTTTCTTTCCAGTCGCCCCTCATAAACTCAACGGAAGGGACAACGCTAATTCCTCTCGTCCTAAGAACATCTTTTAACAAAGCCTTATCCATGCAAACACTGGAAGCCAAAACTCCGCAGCCGACATAAGGGAGATCCATCATTTCAAAAAGCCCCTGAATAGTCCCGTCCTCGCCAAATGGCCCATGCAAAACGGGAAAAGCAACGTCGCAATTTTTTAACGCCACTTCGAAATTAACTTTTTTTAATCCTTTGAAATCCGAATCTTTAAAATTTTTCAAAACGTCTTTGCCGACATACCAATCACCATTTTTCGCAATACCAATCTCTTTAACTGAATATTTATTTTTTGGCATTTGCTTGATGACGCTCGCAGCCGAAACAAGCGAAACTTCATGCTCGCCGCTCTTCCCGCCAAAAATGATCGCGATACGGATTTTTTTTGCCATAGCAAAAAAATTATAACTTAAATTAAATGTAAATACGAGGAATCCTCTCGTTAATTCTTGTTGTTACCTCGTAATTTATTGTTCCGGCCTGTGCGGCGAACGTCTCGGCTGAAATAACATCAGCAACTCCATCAAAAGATTGAGTCCCCATTAAAACAACTTCATCTTCAATCTCAACTTCTGGGATATCGGTGACATCAACCATACAAATATTCATACAAACGCGCCCGAGAATTTTGGCCCTCTGTCCGCGGATCAAAACATAAGTATTGTTGGATAAACTTCGGTCGTATCCGTCGTAATATCCAACCGGCAGAATCGCCATTTTTACATCGCGGGTAGTCCTGCATGTACAGCCATAACCTATAAAATCACCCTTTGGAACGATTTTTACCTGAGCGATTTTAGTCTTCCAAGTAAGAGCGGGTTTTAAATCGAATCCATTTCCTTGCAGATTTTTATACGAAACTCTGGTTTCGGTCGAAGGCCACATTCCATATGTGGAAATTCCGGCTCTCACCATGTCAAAATGGGTCTCCGGATACAAAATCGCAGCGGCCGAATTAGCACAGTGCTTAACGGAAATTTTAACGCCAGCCTCTTCTAAATCCGAAACCGCTTTTTTAAATTTTTCAACCTGTCCAAAAGCGAAAGAGTGGTCGGTGGTATCTTCAATATTTGCAAAATGAGTGGCCAGCCCTTCAACCTCAAGTCCTTCAAAACTTTTAACAAATTTCGCGAATTCAACAACAGCCTCAGCATGCACGCCCTGCCTGTTATTCCCGGTTTCCAATTTAATATGAAGCTTGATAGACTTCCCGAGTTTCTTGGCGATCTCACCTAATTTTGAGACAGTTTGTTTATTGTAAACAACAAGCCGGACATCCAAATCAAAAGCTTTTTCCAAATCGCCAAATAACGTGTATCCCATTACATAAATCGGCGCAGTAATCCCGGAAGCCCGCAAAGCCTCGGCCTCATCCAAAGCGTTCACCGAAAGCCAATCCGCTCCGGCATCAAGAAAAATCTTGGACGTCTCAACAAGCCCATGCCCGTACGCGTTTGCCTTCACGCATGTGCAAAGCAAAACTCCGGGATTCAATTTACTCTTTAACTGCTTAATATTGTGAGCCAAAGATTCCTTGGAAACTTCGACCCAAATTAAAAAATCTTTCATATCTTTTGTGCCTAAAACTTATAGCAGAAAATTCCCGCAATGGCACTTTACAAATAGTTAAAAACATCGTATAATATACTCAGTGAAAATCTTACAAAAATAAAAATAAAACTTAACAATTCAAAAATGAAGCACAACTTCAAAACGCCCCATTTGCTATTGGCGCTGGCCTTTACAGTGGGAGTAATTTCTTTAACACCAGCGGGAGGAGGGGAGTTTTCCAAAGCGTCTCTCACGAGAGGGCTGTTGGCGGAGGAGAACACAACGACAGATTCGACTTACACGGAACCGACAAATACAACGGCTCAACCTGCGGATAATTACAATCAGCAGCCGATGCAGCCATACAACGACTACGGCACAAGCGGCGGAGGCGGTGGCGGAAACGGTTGCGCTCCGGGCACAACTTGCGACAACAGCGGCGGCGGAATGAGCAACCCGACTCCATCCGACAAAGACTGCCAATTCGACAAACGCGACGCTCACAGAATGTACAACGAAATCAGCCAATTAATTAAAAGAAAAACAAAAGAAGGAGCGGACACGACGGACTTAAATTCACTTTTAACCACGGTATCAGCCGCAAAAACAAAACTTGAATCTTGCACTTCATTAACATGGGAAGAATTACAAACCGTACGCCAAACTCTTATGGGAGACGGTGGCAGTGGTGGAGCCAACGCGACTCTTTCACAATATAGATGTTGGGACGACTACGTTAGGCAAACAAAAGATTACGAAAGAATGAAAAAAGATTTTGAAAAAACAAAAAAGGACTTGGAAAAAATGAATGGGGGAGACATGTCGAATGAAATCAACGCACAAGTGAAAAGGATGAATAAAATGCTTGAATTGAACACGAAAAAACTGTCATTGATGAAAGACAACAATTGTAACATTTGGAACGGCTATAGTGATGCGCAAATGGAATTTGAGGATTTGAATTGGGAAATGGACGAATTAAGAATTGAAATGGACGAATTCTGGCCAAAATTCGAACAGGTGAGAAACACAGCTTGGGCTGAACAAATGTTCACTCAAGTCGAGACGGACATTGCCAAAGGGAAAGAAGACTATGCGAACATGACTCCGGAAATGCAGAAGAAATTCGATACGGTCGCTCAAGTCGCGACAGACTTGGTGGCAAAAGGCCGCGCATGCTTATCCGCGGGCGATGTTCAATGTGTAAAAGAAGTTCAAATGAAAATTGAGGAGCTTGGAAGAAAAGCAAACCAAGTATTCGGCGGACCGAAAGTTGATTTTGAACAAATGGGCTTCGACAAAAGCATGAACACAAAATTTGAACAAGTCATGGGAGACAAGGGCTTCGGAGAAGCAACTCAAATAGTTAAATATTTGATTGAACTTGATCCGACAATCTTGGACAAAATTATGGATCCGTCAATGGCGGACAAAATCTTCAAAGTAATGGGTAAAATGCCGGAAAAAATGAGGACGGAATACATGTCGGGGCAGAGTGAACTCAAAGACACTTTGGAAGAAGCAATAGAAGCGGCTCCACAGTTGAACGCTTACAAAAACGACATTCTCGGAGCCAACTTGATGGGAAACACTCTTACGGAAGCTGTTACGGTTTTAAAAGATGTGAGAGATGGGTCGGTACAGGCTACGGAGTTCATTCAAAATTTGGAGCAATACAAAACGGAATCAAGAAGTCAGGAAGTTGAACTCGGTGTTTCAAAATTTGGAGACGCTACATCTGATACATGGTACTACGATGCGGCTCATGATGACACATTAAATATCAGTGGAAAAACAATTAACGGCGAACAAGTATTCGATCCTTCAGGCCAGACAACTTTCGCGGAAATGTTGAAAGTAATTGATGAGGCAACAGGAATTGGACAAAGCAATGGCACAAGCTATGGCGCTGCACAAGGCCACTGGTCAGCAGGATATTACGGTGCAGTTGAAGACAAGGGGATAACATTCATGAACCCAGACCAAAAAATCACACGTGGTGAAATGGCGAGAATGATAGTTGAAATTACAGGTCTTCCAATGCAGGATGTTCAATCGCCATTCACTGACCTATCAGGAAACAAATACGAATCTTATATCAAAACTCTTTACGCTAATGGCGTTATGAACGGCAATCCGGACGGTACGGTAAAACCAAACGACTCGATCAATCGCGCCGAAGCCTTTACATTGGTGAAAAACATGATTGATAATCTCGGTTTGATGGCCGTGGACGTTCAGGCGATTCAAGCTATTCAAACAACATCGGTAGAGGTAAAAACGGAGGAAACAAACAAAGTCGATAACAAAGTCAAAAACACATCAGACGAATTATTCGACATGATGGAGTGGTAAAAGAATTTTCTTAGCTTGATCAAGGCCTCATCCAAAAAATGGTTGGGGCCTTTTTCATATTTCATGTATAATTACACAAGCAATTTTTTAACAAATAAAAATATGTTGGAACAAGCCCTTGGCAAAAATTACTCGATGACATTTTTCGGCAAAGTAATGTCATTTTTCACTTTGGCGATCGTCTCTTCACTCGCCGGAACATTTGTAACTTACAAATTTTTACTCGTGTATTTTATCACCAATCCATGGCTGATGTGGGCATGTTTTATAGCAGAATTAATTCTCGTTTTTACATCAAGACTTTGGAGTCAAAAAGCGCCTCTCAATAAGCTGTTATTCGCGTTATTCACATTCATTACGGGGATGACATTGGCGCCGCTCATTGCGCTTGTGGCCGCGAGTCCCGGCGGAGTCACGATATTGATGAAAGCGCTCTTGGCGACAAGTTTCACGTTCATCGCCGCGGCTGTTTTTGGCTGGACCACAAAATTTAACCTGTCCGGTCTGCGCGGATTCTTGCTCATCGGCCTTCTCGGAATGATAATTACGGGAGTAATTGGAATTTTTGTCCCATGGGGCTCAACCGCAGAAATGATCTATTCTGGAATTGGGGTTTTGCTTTTCACGGGATACACGATGTACGATTTTCAAAAATTAAAAGCATACCCGGAAAACATGTATGTTGACGCAGCCCTTCAGCTTTATCTCGACATTTTCAACCTTTTTATATTTATTTTAAGGCTGATTTCTTCAAGCCGCCGATAAAGATAATTTATGGATGCACCATTAACATTCGACATATCAGAATTAAACAAGAAAGGAGAAGGTTCAATTTTTGAATACAGTTTGGACGTGGTGGTTGATTTTAACGAGCCGTCAATTATCCCAAAAAGCAACCTCACGGGCAGGGTTTTTATAATGAAACTCGAAGAAGGTTTTAATGTCCAAGTTAAGGATATAAAAATGGATGTGGAAATGAAATGCGGAAAATGTGCGGAGCAATACACTCAAACAACAGAAATTCGTTCAGCCGAATGGTTATACCTGAATAAACCCTCAAAACAGATGGAATTACAGAAGGACATATTCTACGTGGATACCAAGAAATGGACTGTCGATATAACAGAGTTCTTAAGGCAGGAAATAATCTTGCATTTTCCTCTGATTCCGGTATGCTCTACGCGCTGTAAAGGTATTAACTTAAAGTAAAATGTCTAAAAAACCGACGCCCAAACAAAAACTGTGCAAATCCAGAAGCCGAAGAAGATATGGAGCTTTCCAGACAAAAACCAGAACAAAATTGGCGAATCTAGTTAATCTGGTAAATTGTTCATCTTGTGGAGCAAAAGTTCCATCGCACACGGTCTGTAAAGAATGCGGCAAATACAGAGGAAAACAGGTCTTGGATGTAAAGAAAGAGATGAAGAAAATTACAAAGATAAAAGCTTAATTGTTATTTAATAAGTATGGCAAGCCACAGGCATCTCGCCAGAACTTGTGTGATGCAAACCATATTCACTCACGAGTTCAGGGGCGGAAATGCAAAAAAAATCCTTGAAAACAATTTAAAGGAATTCGCACCGAAGCTCAAAAACAAAGACTTCGCCGATAAATTGCTTGCTGGGGTTCTTTCAAAAAAGAAAAAAATCCTAAAAATAATTGAAGAAAACGCGCCGGAATGGCCCGTCGACAAAATCGCGAGAATAGACAGGGCTATTTTGGAAATCGGGGTTTATGAAATTGTGTTCGCGGAGGATATTCCGCCGGTAGTAGCTATAAACGAAGCGATCGAAACCGCGAAACATTTTGGAGACACGAACAGTTCAAAATTCATCAACGGAGTGCTAAGCTCGGTAATGAATAAATATTTAAAAAAGAAAAAATGAAAGATTTTTCAAAGTTAGAAAAATTAATTGGGATTAAATTTAAAGATAAAAATCTCTTAAATAACGCGTTTGTTCACAGGTCTTATCTTAATGAACACAAAAACGAAGGGATAGAGAGCAATGAAAGATTGGAATTTTTGGGCGACGCGGTTTTGGAATTGGTTTCAACGGAACATTTATACAAAAACCACCCGGATCACGACGAAGGCCAAATGACGAATTTTAGAAGTGCTTTGGTGAAAGGAATGCACTTGGCTGACATATCAAAAGAACTCACTCTCGGAAATTATTTATATTTGAGCCATGGCGAGGAAAAGGGCGAAGGAAACAGGAAAAATTACATTTTAGCAAACACTTTGGAGGCTTTAATTGGTGCAATTTATTTGGACAAAGGATTCAAAATCGCAGAAAAATTTGTGAAAAAATTTATTCTCACAAAACTGGACGAAATTATAGAAAAAAAACTGCACTTGGACCCAAAATGCCAATTGCAGGAATTAATACAGGAAAAAGTCGGAGTCACGCCGACTTACGAAATTTTGAGTGAAAGCGGTCCTGACCACGCGAAAAAATTTGAAATGGGAGTTTATGTTTCCGGTGAGTTGATTGCTAAAGGCGAAGGCTCAAGTAAACAAAAAGCCGAGGAAGACGCGGCGCAAAAAGCATTAATGAAAAAATACGGAAAAATCTGAAAAATATTTAACGAAAAAAGAAATGCCAACAAAAAAACCAGACGAAAAATCTTGCGGGATAATACTTTTTAGGGAAGAACCGATGGACGTCGCACATACAAAGACATCTTCCAGTAAATCCCAGCGAAAATATCTAATTCTCCATTATCCCGGCGGCCATTTTGATTTCCCAAAAGGTCATGTTGAAAAAGGGGAAGAGCGCGCGGAAAAGACGACCGCTCTTCGCGAACTTGAGGAAGAAACAGGTATAAAAAAGGTGGAATTCATGCCGGATTTCCGTTCCGAAATTTTTTACACTTATTTTAAAAAAGGAAAACTCTCATATAAACAAGTTGTCTTTTTCCTGGGCAAAACTCCGGAGAAAGAAGTGAGAATTTCTTTCGAACACAAGAATTCAATGTGGCTAAATTTTAAAGAAGCCCTAAAAACCCTCACCTACGACAACGCCAAAAATCTTTTGAGGGAGGCGGAGATGTATTTTGGGTAGAACCAGTCCATTCTCATTCGGCCATTGCCCTTCGATTCGCGTATATCGAATTTGCGATTTTGGCCTAGCCAAAAAGGGTTGCACATGTTGAGTCTGATGGCTCCACAAAAGGGTATCCACAACGTTGGTCTTCGATTTTTGCGGACTGTGTTTGTCAGTTCAGCGAAAGTATATTTCACCACATCGCCGTTTGTGTCGCGCATGTTGTGTCTGTCAGTTTAGCAAAAGTATATTTCACCACATCGCCCTTTGTGTGAGAGTGCTGTATTTGTGCCACACATGTTGTGTTTGCAGATCGGACAAAAGTATATTTCAACATATTGCTCTTCGCGTTGTGCGTGTCGCGTTTGCGTTTTTGGCTTGTACAAGCCATTTTCGGCCTATTACCGCATAACTATTGACAGCTTTTTTCAAGCCAAAAAAGTTGATTTTTAAGGTTAAAAAGGCAAAAATTGAGACAGAAAAAATATAAAAAAATAACCAAACAAATATGACAAAATTTTCAGACGAGAGACTTTTTCAACTCTGCAAAAGATTCGGCAAAAACGCCTTGTATTGGAGGCAAAGATTTATTGGACTTTTGCCTGAGGTGAACAGAAGAAGGCTTTACGAAAAAAAAGGCTTTTCATCAATTTTTGAATTTTCCTTTAAATTATGCGGACTTTCCGCGGATCAGGTTAATTTAACTCTAAATTTAAGTCGAAGATTTGAAGATAAAATTGTCTTGAAAGAAATGCTCGAGAGCGGTGAAGTGAGCGTAAACAAATTGGCTCGTATTGTTTCAATTGCAACAGTTGAAAATCAGGAAGAATTGGCAGAAAAAGTGAAAATTTTGCCGGTGTCTGCACTTAATACTTTGGTGAGGGATGAAAAGTTTGCGATGAATAGCTTGAAAAATGAAGAAACGAATGACACGGGATTATTCAGCATGGAAGATCATGGCAAAGACTCGCAAACTGAAAACCGAAATGGCTTAGACAAGCCGTTATTCGAGGGTAAAAGTCTGTACGTACAGACCGTGGAAAGTGCAGGAAATGCCAGCGAAACTCTGTACGGGCAGACCGATCTCTCTGCGAAACGTCCCGTGAATTTCGACTCCGATCGTTGTATCACTACTTCTGTTTTGAACTTTAAATTGGCGGAAGATGTAAAAAAAGAACTCGAAGAATTGAACTCTAAAGGTATCGACGTTAACGAATTTTTAAGAAAAGCTTTGAAACAGAGAAAGCAAGAAATCGAAGAGAGAAAAGAAGAGATTGCCAAAAAATTATTAAATAAAACTTCTGAGAACAGTAATAGACAGATGCACGAGGATAGCTCAAAAGATAATCCAATGTGCGGAAGCAACGATGCGCGGGAGCAACCGGTACAGAAACCGCCGTCACGCTATACTCCTACAAAAGTTAAACAAATTATTAAAGAAGAATATGGTACAAAGTGCTCGATCCCAAACTGCACAAAACTTGCAGAGATACTCCATCACACTCAAAAATTTTCCCTTTCTCGCTCCCACGATCCACGATTTTTGGCTCCGCTCTGCCACGAACATCATGCGATCGCGCATAGCATGGATGTAAAGTGCTGCGAAATAAGAAAAACAAGAAACAGTTTTTACTAAAACCTCGCGCGATCGGCGCACCGCATCGAAATCACGCGCCATCGCTAGGCAATACTGCAAGATACGCCATAATTTCCCCCAAAACATCACGCGCCAGCAAATTTCCATTTGAAAACCACCCGAAAAATTTGCTATCCTATACACACTATGGATATCAAAATTATCAAAAAAACACAGAAAGAAAGCGGAATTTTGGCAGTTCCATTTTTTAAGGAATATGCGGAAAAATTCCCTTTAAGTTACTCAAAAGACCTCAAAGCTCTGGTTAAAAAAGCTTTGGATAACAAAGAATTCAAAGGCAAATTCGCGGAAGAGGCATACTTCACGGTTGATGCGAAAGATCTTCAGGAAAAAGTGCTTTTTATGGGTTGTGGAAGCCAAGAAAAGTTTGACGCAAAAGGCGCGCGAAATATTGGAGCGGAGATTTGCTCAGCGGCAAAAACATTCAAACAGCAAAAAATTATAATTTTAATGACGCCTGAAACAAATCTTTATATAAAAGAATTTGTAGAAGGTATCGCGTTAAAAAATTATCGAATTTCAAAATACAAAACAGGTGAAGAATTTGAAAAAGAACGCAAAAAGGAAATAAAAGAAATAATTTTGATCACCGACAAAGGCGAAAAAGCGCGAAGTGAAGCCGAAAAAGCGCTTGTGGTAGCGCAGGCAGTCAATATCACAAAGGATTTGGTGAACGGCCCCGCGAATATCACGGATGCTGATTACTTTGAAAAAATTGCGAAACAATTAAGCAAAGACTACGGCTATAAAATGAAAGTTTTCGACAAAGACAAATTGGTAAAAGACAAGTGGGGCGGGCTCTTGGCAATAAATCAAGGTTCATACAAACCACCAAAGTGCGTAATTCTGGAATATTACGGCGGGAAGAAAAACGATCGCCCGATAGTAATTGCTGGAAAAGGAATAATTTTTGACACTGGCGGATACAATTTGAAACCAACAAAATATATCGAAGATATGCACTCAGATAAATCGGGAGCGGCCGCGATAATCGGAATTTTCTCTGCATTAAAAGAACTTGGAATAAAGCAAAACGTAGTGGGGATAATCCCATTAGCCGAAAATATGATCGATGGCAAAGCCCTCCGTCCGGACGACATCATCACGATGCTAAATGGAAAAACTGTTGAAATTACAAATACAGACGCGGAAGGGCGAGTTATTTTGGGCGACGCTCTCTCATATGGAGCAAAATACAATCCAAAATATTTAATGGACATCGCGACCCTAACTGGCGCATCAATCTACGCGCTCGGCGACAGATATTCCGCTCTTTACAGCAATGACAAAGAGTTGGAAAAAAGGCTTGTAGACGCCGGGAATGATGTTGACGAATATTTGTGGGCGATGCCGCTCGATAGGGAACACAAGGATAAAATGAAATCGCACGTCGCGGATTTGAGAAACGGCGACGAGGCGACCGCACACTTGGCGGGTGGGGCGAAAGGAGCCGCTTTCTTAAGCTTTTTCATAGAAGATCACAAATGGGCGCACCTTGATATTGCCGGAACTGCATACACAAGAGACCCAAAAAAATACGAGCAAATGTATGGCACGGGCGTTGGAGTACGAGTGATGTTAAGGTTTCTAGAAGCTTTGTAATCGGTATTTCAAATCCGGAGGATTTGAAATTAGAGCCCTAAGCCCCTCTACCCATTCACATACTTGAAAGCGTAATACGCCGCGGCCACGCCCTCGGCGCTTCCCGTTATTGCTTGCTTAAATTCGGTATCCGCGCAATCGCCAGCGGCATAAACGCCTGGCAGATTTGTTTCCGAATGTCGGTTAATTTTTATCTCGCCTTTTTCGTTTAATTCAACGCCGAGTTCTTTTGCTAAAGAAGTCTGCGCGACATGCCCGATCGCCAAAAATATCCCATCAACGGGAACTTCCTCGCCGTCAAACTTTCCGCCGCTAAGCTTCATCTTGCCGACCTTTTTGTCGCTACTATCAGCCAAAACTTCGGCTATCTGAGTATTGAAAAGGATTTCAATTTTTTTATTTTCATCAATCAATTTTTGATTTCTTGGCTCCGCGCGCAGGACATCGCGTCGGACAATCACATAAACTTTGCTCGCGTGCTCAGCCAAAAAAATTGCCTCTTTTGCAGCGCTGTCTCCGCCGCCGACCACGCAAACAATTTTCCCCTTATAAAAACCTCCATCGCACAACGCGCAATACGAAACGCCTTTATTTTTAAATTCCTTAATCCCGGGTGCCTCCAAACTCTTGTGCTCAGTCCCGGTCGCGAACAAAACTGTTTTCCCTTCGTATTCGCCTGAAGAAGTCCTAACGACATAAGACTTATCTTTCTTTTCAACCTTCAAAACCTTTTCATTTTTAAACTCCGCGCCGGATTTTTGCGCATGAGCGAAAAGAGCAACCCCGAGATCAGGGCCGCTTATAGAGATAGTCCCGGGCCAATTTTCAACAACATGAGTAGTGGTGATAAGTCCGCCGGGTTGTTCGCCAACAACCAAAGTTTTTAAATTCAAACGAGCCGCATACATCGCCGCCGAAAGTCCACTCGCTCCACTGCCGATAATTATAAAGTCGTACATGCGCGCATTATAGCAGAAAAAAACAACTTGCGAAAATAATTATAAAGGTATACAATAGATACTGAAAGTATTACTAAATAAACCAACTATGACTACAGTATCATTTAAAGCAGACGATAACTTGAAAGAAATGCTGAATTTTATGGCTGTCAAAAAGGGGATAAACACATCTGCTTACATTAAGCTCGTTTTAACCGAGAAACTCAGTGAAGATTTAGGGAGAATAACGCAGAATGGGCTAACTGTCGCGGAAGAAATGGAGATTCTATCATCAGCGGAAAATGATGAAACGGAAGGGCCTTTCAGTGATGTAAAATCTTTGATGAAAGCATTAAAAAGAAAATAATATGGAGATAATTTTCACTAAGAGATTCAAGAAGAGACTGAATTGCAGTTCTCAAAAAATTCAGAAGAAATTCGAAGAAAAAATGGACGTATTTGTTGAGAACCAATGGAATCCAGCATTAAAATCACATCCGTTAAAAGGACACCTCGTAGGAATGAGAGCTTTTTCGGTAACAGGTGATTACAGGGTTATTTATCAAATAGTGGGAAACGGCAAAATAAAGCTCGTGGACATAGGAACTCATAATCAAGTTTATTAGAAGCGATCCTTAGCTCTTTCCAAGATTTCTTTCACGAACTCGGGGCGATATTCCCCCTCGGGGTCTTTATCGAAGTTGTCCAAATAAGCCTCAATCGCCTTCTTTAGCGCCTGATCGCCAAGTATACTGCAATGAATTTTAATTGTCGGAAGTCCGCCGAGCCTTGTGTTGATGTCCATCGCCTTTAATTTCAAAGCCTTTTCAATTGTCATTCCGCCTTTTTCCGTGACCATTGTGGACATCATCGAAGTTGACGCGATGGCCGAGCCACAGCCAAAAGTCTGCCATTTGCATTCGGTGATTTTGGATTTTTTTAAGTCCAATTTTTTATTTTTAAAAATCGGTTTAACTTTTATCCAAACTTTCATAACGTCTCCACAGGCAGGGGAGCCAACCATACCGATGCCGTCAGCCTTGTACTTAGCTTCTTTTTCGGGGACAAGTAAATTTCTAGGGTGAAAAAAATGGTCGCGGACAATCTTCGTATAAACCCATTCTTTGTCGCCTCGTTTTATGTTTGGTGCTGTTTTAATTGGCATAGTTTGAAATGTTAATCTTTCCACGAAATAGCATCCACCGGACAAGATTCAATAGCTTGATTAATTTTTTCCTCTGTGTCGCCGGTTGGATGAACGGCTTTTGATTTGCCATCATCTTGCATTTCAAAAACACCAGGACAAATTTGAGTGCAAAGCGTGCACCCAATACATTTTTGCGGATCTACATATGCTCCTTTCGCCATAAATTTTAGTTAAATATTTGAATTGATAGCGAGAGGAGTATAGCAAAAAAACTTCGTTGAAAAAAGATAGAAAACTCGCATTAGGATTTGTGAGTTGAAAGTCCTTAGGTAGGAGGAGGGGGCGGAATCTGCGTACGCAGTGTTGCGTTGCAGATCCGCCTCCCTCACTCGTACCCGAGGAGTCTGGAGGCCCGGCCTCGAGCGGGTGGAAAAGGTCCGCCGGAGCCTCCGTTCCCGGGCGCGCGAGGATTAGTTAGTGTGTACCCCACGCGCCCGGGCTTCTCGGCCGCCCACCCCTAGTTGGGGTTCGAACAGCCAGCCAGGATGTCGTAGAACTGGGGCCAGTACTGCACCCCAGTCTTGTACTTGATCGTGTAGCTGTTGATCAAGCTGGAATCCTGGCAGGAGGGAGGATCAGACGATCCGAAGTTCTGCTTGATCATGAGCGGAGCCCCGTTCGTCCACACCCCGCCGTTGTCGGGTGTGATGTTGTCGGACGGGACGTCAGGCAGGACGCTGTCCACCTGCAGGAACAGGCGGACCATGCCGTCGGGCATAGCATCGGGAGATCCGAAAGAAATCTGGTTTCCCACGACGCAGTTCTTTCCCGCCGCGTCGCAGATAGCGCACGAGGCCACCGTGCACGTGATCAGGAAGGTTTCCCCCGTGGCCACGATCTGGATCGTCCCGGTGAATTGGAAAGCCAGAACCTGGGGCCAAGAGGGCTGGACGGGAGTCGCTACGCACTGAGCGTTCTGGCAGGTCTTGCCAGGGACACACGCTCCGCAGATTCCCCCGCACCCATCGTCCCCGCACACCTTGCCGGTACACTGCGGGATGCAGATGCACTGGCCGTTGTTGCAGGTCTGGCCAGCCGCGCACGTTCCGCATGTGCCCCCGCATCCATCGCTTCCGCAGAACTTGTTCGTACAGTCAGGCGTGCAGGGATTGTTGGTGCAGGTGCCGTTCGTGCAGGTCTGGTTGACACCGCACGTCCCGCAGATTCCCCCGCATCCATCATTGCCGCACGCCTTGCCAGCACAGTTGGGCTGGCACGGTGCACTGACGCACAGGTGGTTGACGCAGACCTGGTTGTCGGGGCAGGTGCCCGTGTCGCAGACGTGGCCGAACTTGTCCATCCCGCAGACCCAGCCGAAGACCTCACAGAGGTTCGGGGGCTGGTCGGG
>Ga0172371_10007832_pt1 | contig 15080 bp, 13 predicted proteins | sample Lak12m_FD_114543 | JGI IMG/M metagenome (GOLD analysis project Ga0172371, IMG submission 114543) | Freshwater microbial communities from Kabuno Bay, South-Kivu, Congo - kab_022012_12m | ecosystem: Environmental > Aquatic > Freshwater > Lake | place: Democratic Republic of the Congo: South-Kivu... | reverse complement strand
TCCGCGAGGCGCTCGATGGTCGCAATCCCTTCTAATCAGGTCATTCCTTTCGGACCGAGACCGCTCAGCAGGCGCTCAGCATGAGGCTGTAAAGTCGCAATCCCTTCTAATCAGGTCATTCCTTTCGGACTTTCCGACTCGGCTGTATTGCGAAAACCGAATCTCTTTGTCGCAATCCCTTCTAATCAGGTCATTCCTTTCGGACATATCCGGGTCGGGACTGTCGTCTGGTCCTATGCCTGGGTCGCAATCCCTTCTAATCAGGTCATTCCTTTCGGACAGAAGTCTTAAAGTGGCCAGCGTCGTTGTGGGATCGATGGGTCGCAATCCCTTCTAATCAGGTCATTCCTTTCGGACACAGGAGGAAGATTATGTAGCACCGTTAAAACGAAAGGGTCGCAATCCCTTCTAATCAGGTCATTCCTTTCGGACTATTTTCAATAGTAAACCACTTAGCGACGTTCTAAGGTCGCAATCCCTTCTAATCAGGTCATTCCTTTCGGACTGGTGGTTGGCTTTCGGGCTCCTCGGGGAGCCAAATAGTCGCAATCCCTTCTAATCAGGTCATTCCTTTCGGACTGTATACTATAGAGATAAAGGATTTGTACGTTTCAATAGTCGCAATCCCTTCTAATCAGGTCATTCCTTTCGGACAGCGCACTCTACAAAGAGATGAAACCGTTGGCTCATGGTCGCAATCCCTTCTAATCAGGTCATTCCTTTCGGACTGAAAAAACACAACCTAAAAATCACTCATGGTGGTGGGTCGCAATCCCTTCTAATCAGGTCATTCCTTTCGGACCGAGCTTTTCCAGCGGGTCTTCGAGCTGGCCAGATCCGGGTCGCAATCCCTTCTAATCAGGTCATTCCTTTCGGACGCAGAAGAAATGACCGAGCCCACGAAACAAGCCCTTAAAGTCGCAATCCCTTCTAATCAGGTCATTCCTTTCGGACGCAGCGGACGTGGTGGTGGGTTTTCCCCTGGGTAAGTCGCAATCCCTTCTAATCAGGTCATTCCTTTCGGACTTGGCAGGGAAGCCCCCAGAGCGGTGGAGACTTAGGTCGCAATCCCTTCTAATCAGGTCATTCCTTTCGGACAGCGGAGAGGTGGGTCCGGGAATATGAGGATGGAGAGGTCGCAATCCCTTCTAATCAGGTCATTCCTTTCGGACAACAAACTTGGCTCAATCGCCGCCACGGCTCCGGAAATGTCGCAATCCCTTCTAATCAGGTCATTCCTTTCGGACTCCGTGGCCGAGACCCCATGAGTGCCGGAAACCTCATCGGTCGCAATCCCTTCTAATCAGGTCATTCCTTTCGGACCACGTCGGGTTGAGACTCCCAGCGGAACTGGTCAGAGTCGCAATCCCTTCTAATCAGGTCATTCCTTTCGGACGGTGATCGTGACGAGGTTGGATCGGGGGTTCAGGAGTGGTCGCAATCCCTTCTAATCAGGTCATTCCTTTCGGACGGCTGACTACCGGCCCCAGGACGAGGAGGGATGGTGAGGGTCGCAATCCCTTCTAATCAGGTCATTCCTTTCGGACCGAACATGAGACCGAGAGCCAAGACCGATACGAACCAAGCGGTCGCAATCCCTTCTAATCAGGTCATTCCTTTCGGACCCCACCCCCTCAAGCCTACCATGATCATTGACGCTTTCAAGCAGAAAAAACGCGCGACCGGTTTCCCCAACCCTATCTCGTGAACCATTCCGGTAAATGACGAGTATTCTTCCATGATCTCACCCGCTTGCACCATCACGCGTCGGATTTCCGTGCACCCGTGATTTCAATCCCTTGGCCCCAAGTTGAAAAAACGCGATCCTCCGTTGAGAATCGCACGGAAGTAGCGTTCGTCACACTACAATCACCTCCTCATCCTCCTGCACCACCCCCAGGCCGCTCACCTCCACCCGGTTCACGCACCCCCGGCACAACACGTAATACCGCACACTGTCCTCTTCCCAGTCGATGAGCTTCTCCACCGCCCCTTTCATCCTGAGATAAAGTCGGTCGTCGATGCGGCACTCGAACACGCTCTTCTGAACGCGCTCCCCGTAGCTCTTCATCACCTTGGCCACTTGCAGCCGCTTCCGATCCTCCACAATATCATAGCACACCACCACGAACACGATCAGCTCCTATTCGGCAAAGAGAATCTCTCACCGCAGAGAGCGCAGAGGACGCTGAGAATACAAAGACAAATATCCTGTCTGCCGGAAGAGGTCCCGGCCAACAAATCGAGGCCCAGGGTTGGACGCTCTCCAATTCTCCGGTCCTGAAGCAAGGCCCATACTCAGCCAAAACTTCAAGCGTTCCCGCCTCCGCGGTCTCCGCGTTCTCTGCGGTAAATTCCTCTTCCCCTCTTCGCCATCATCTCGCGGAAAAGGAAACGTACTGATCCTCTCCCTGAAGCGTACGCACCAGCAGCCGAACCTGCTCCAGGATGATGTCCCGGTACGAGAGCCTCATCGCTCGGGGAAGATACATCGTCTTCTGGTTGAGCCGCTCCTCGAACGATACCACGAACTTCTTCATCCCCTCATGGCCGAGGAGAATGGGATACTCCGCCCGGATTGGCTCGACCTCCGCGAAATCAAAGGCAGCCGGCTCCCGGTCTTGGGGGCGAAAGAAATCCAAGGCTCGCACGATCCGCCTATTGATCACGCTCACTACCACGGAATCGACGAGCACGGGTCGGAATTCCTCCATGAGGTCCAGCACGAGCGACGGCCGGCCGTATTCCACGCTGTGTAAGCATCCGAGGTACGGATCAAGCCCCGCCACATTCACCTGGGTTTCCACCGCGTTGGCCAGCAGAGTGTACCCGAGGCTCAAGAGCACGTTCACCGGGTCGCGGGGCGGTCGTCGGTTGCGGCCGTCGAATGTGATGCCATCTGCCCGAAGTAGGCGCCCGAAGCAGCCGAAGTACGCAGCCGCGGCCGAACCTTCCACTCCCATGAGGCTCTCGACCGACTCCGCTGCCTGGGCCTTGCGCTCGAGGGCGCGCATCCGGGCAAGGGACGCGGTGATCTCCTCGCTATGCAGGTCGGCATTCTGCCTGCGGAGCAGCACCCGGCAGTTGGCGATCTTCCCCCGCACGTACGACTGCGCGGCTGTGAGCCGGAACGCGGGGTCCTCCATCTTCCGGAACTGGAGCCGCCGCAGCTCGATATTCTTGCCGAGCTGAGAAATGAGCCGCCCACGGTACTTTCCATAATAAGAAAGGAATACCGTATCGATCCCCTGGCCCAGGAGGAATGCGACCACTCCCGGCGAAAGGCTCACATTCCCCATGATCACCACCTGGTCCACTTTGAACGCATGAACCCAGCGGATCTGCTTGCCGAGCTTCTGCACCACAAGGCGATTGCCCTGCTTGAGCAGGACCGCGCCTTGATCGGTGACATAGAGTATCGCCACGAGACCTCACCGGCCGTCGAACGACCCGAAAGCTCGAAGGAATCAGATGTCCAGGGTAAAGGAGTTCCGCCCGCTTTCGTCTCGCACGATACGCAGCGTGCCGGTCGGGGTGCTCACCGATTCTACTCCGGCCTCCTCGAAGAACTGTGACAGCCGCGCGTCGTACCGTTCAAGGAGAATCTGCGTCTCCCGCAATTGCCGCCTCAGCTTCAGGTAATCCTGCAAGAGATTCTGGAACTGGAGTGAATCGACCGTGATGCCGAGCACTGCGGGCGCCGAGGTCCCCGTCATGCCTCGCACATGGATAAGCGGGGTTGGGTAGAGATTCACGCCCGTTTCGAAGATGCAGTTGCAGGGAACCGTCGAGGTTATGTCCCCAATTCGGGAACGAATCTTCGGACAGCTCATCGGGTGCCCCTTGAGCCGCGATTTCAGGAAGAGGGTCGGGTCCGCGTTCAGGCAGCGCGTGAATATTTCATTGACCGCGTCGGGACCGTGATCGAGATGGCCCAGCGTATGGATCAGCACGAGCGACTCATCCTTGGACAGCGATGCGGTCCGGTTCACCTTCTCGATAATGGCCTTCAAAGTGGGGCACTTCAGCATGAGATACTGGAACTGCGGGTCGCGGTCCAGATCATATTCGGGCTGGGGAGCCAACTCTTCCATGGCTGTTGCTTCGGGCGGCTCGAATTCCTCGACCTCGGCTGCGGCTCCTCCCCCCGCCACAGCCACGAGTCTCGGGACATTCAACTTTTGAATAGCGCCGTACACCGCCCTGCGTGACGCCTTGCGAACGCGGTGCAGCACCTCGAGCTGGTCCGGATAGGGCGATCCGTCGGGTTCCAGAAAGAGCGCCCGCTTGCCGGTTCTTCTATGGATACCCAGAGGGAGCTTGATCAGGTTTCCCAGGCCGCCCCGTTTGACCGACGTCTGCTTGGGGAACAGCTCAATGGTGACCTCAGCGGGGAGCGGCATGACCCGGCTAGCGAGGACCTCAGCGCACTTCTTTGCCACGCCCGCTTGAACAGGCGAATCGAGGAAGATCCAGCAGTGGCGTCCTTTGAACCCGGAATCCTCGATGTACATGGAGAGCTCGTGGCCGGCGGCCACGTCCACGAGGTTGCACGCCACGCGGTGGATCTTGGTCATGAGGCCGTTCCACGCGGTCCGGCTTGTGATGGCTTTGGCGACGGCAAATTTTGCCACGTCGAGATCGAATGCGATGTAGTTGACCGTGTTGTCAAGTCGCACGGGGTAGGATCCGATGGTGAAATTACCGAGCAGATGGTTTTCCGCGACCTTGAGGGTGAGCGGCTCTTCCACGGGCGTGTAACCCGATTCTCCGGTGGGACTGACCCACTGACGTGCGTATACGCCCTCGCGGCCGGAGAAGAGCGTAACGAAGGTGACGAGGTCGTGCTGACGAGGCACGAGCGTCGCTGGTTCCGAAATCTCTTGTGCGGACGGCTCCCCCGCGTCGAGGAAGCTCATCTCTTTGAGGAGCCGGGCGAACCGCTGATCTCCTGTTTCGTCAAGGGCTGTTTGATAGGCTTCGCGAGCCTTCTCGAACTCCTTGGCTTCTTTGAGCGCCTCAGCGAACCGCTCGTGGTAAAGCGGCTCCTTGGGGTTTCGCTTGGTCAGTGCAGCCCAGACGCGCGAGGCCCGGAGCGGCTGGCCTTGGTCCAGAAGCACTTCCGCAAGCCGCGGATACACGTTGAGACGCTCCGGATCGTCACGGATGGCCAGGTTGAGCTCGAGGACGACCTCATCCGGGAGTCCGAGCTCTTCGAGCAGATCGGCCCATGCTACGTGGAGATCGGCATCGCGGATGGGCTTGGTGTCGCGGGCCTTGGCCAGCGCGATGGCTTCGTCGGCTGAACCGCTATCGAGAAGCCCTTTGAGCCGAACGGTTGTGATTTCGTCTGTCATGGCAGTTCTTCCGGTGCTATGCCGATGATCCTCTCAACCTCCGCTATCTGCCGCGGAAGGTTCTCGAGAAAGGTTTCGGCCTGCTTCGGGTCTTTCCTCATTCCCGCGTGGTTGAGGTCGTTGCGGTCATCGCCCAGGCTTCCGAAGACCTGAACGATTTCGATTTGGTCCCTGAAGTGCAATAGGGGAGATTCCTCGCCGCAAGAATACTTGGCAGGACGCTGCTTGAAGTCCCGGAATATGGCCAGATCCGTGCCAAGGGCCTTCTCGATTCCCCGTCGGTACCCGTCCGGGTCAATCGGAGGGGCATTCCGTTCGCGGCAAGCGTGGCTTATAAGGATCTCACGGAGGATAGTGTAGCCCTGCTGAATCAGATTGTGCTCACGACACCACGTCGCCGCCGCGATGCCGTCATTGATTTCGTCACCGTCGAAATGAGCAAGGCTCTCTTCAACCAGCCTCAGGAGTGGACCGAAGGCAGGCGCAAAGTCCGTATTTCGACAGTTCGCCAGTGTTCTCTTCAGATCCGCCGCATTCTTCGACAGGGATAGCCCGCGACAAGTCACAATGTCCTTGGTGAAGCGTTCGAGCCGATCCGCGACGTCTCTGATGCCTCTGGCCGCCTGATCTGCTCCTTTGGTCTCCCTCAGCACCGGTAGCGCCCGGTCTTTGGCAAGCTTGCAGGCATCGGATGCGTCACCGGACGACAGAAACCGGTGAATCGCATTGGACCAGCTCACGAGGTTGTCGAAGGGCGTGAGATCGAAAACCGGGGCCTCGTTGTTCTTCCGGGCTTCGTAGGCGCCATAGTAAATTCCGGCAAGGTTAATACTCATGGTGGTGCGGGCGTACTGCAAAACGACCATAACTAACATGGGCAGTGAACGAAAACCGTGGGTGATGTCGAATGCTACCGTGTCGTCGGGATTGAGTGCGTTCAAGATTGCTTGGAATATTGTCCAAATCTCATCCTCGCTCTCGCCTTTCGGGATCATGATGACATCGCTGTCGGCTTTCGTAACTTTTTCGAGCCTGGTTTTGAGCCCTTCGAAGCTGGGCATGGATCGGTCGTCGTTGTGGCCTCCGTCCAGCCAACTTTTTTGGTAGGCTTCCTCCGTCGTCAATATTCGAATCCTGTCATCCGCGGTCCAATCGCTGCAGGCGTATTTGACGGTGGCTTCCTGGACAAAGCGAACGTTTTCCACCTTGAGGCCGTTTGGCAGGACATAGGTGCATGGGCGGTAGTCAGTGATTCCAAGCACGGAAATGAGCACCTTCCCCATAGTCATACCCCGTACTTTCTGAAGATTCGGTGTTGAAACCGGTGGGTAAGCTTGATGGTACCGTCGGGCTGCATTTCCTCGGTCGCTTCACGGGTGGTTGTCGAGTAGACCGGGACCAGACCCCTTTCCATCGCGAAGCGGACCAGGAGGCAGCACGCGCCGAAATCCCCCTGAATGAGCACCGGATCGCCGGGCCGCGCCGATTCCTTGAGCCATTCCTTTATTGGAGCGAGAAAGCGATCCAGCTCGGCAAGCTCGGGTGGAATGTCGCTCCAGAGGCGCTGCAACTCGTCCGGAAGACCGACAAGCCGGTCGACTCCGAGAGAAGCGTGGGCGTCGGCCTCCTGCAAGGGGCCGACTTGATGGTTGAAGATGAGGAAGAGTGTTGATGACATGAATGTTCCTTTGCGCAAAACGCCCTCGGAAGAAAGGGATTCACCGCAGAGACGCAGAGAACGCAGAGAAATGGCAGCTTGAAGCGTCTGCGTCATCTGCGTGATTTGCGGATGGCCGGTTTGTCGGTCAAGCTTCTGGATTGTCGACGCGGCGCGCCTCGGTCGCGGCTACTCCGGCGCCTCGACCTTTACGATGCGAAAGTATGTTTCGCTTTCTTTGATCACCGTGACCTTCGCTCTGGGCGACTTGCTCTTGAAAAAGCTCTTCTGAAAGCTCTCAACCACGAGCTCCTTGCCCTGGCCCCTGGCTTTCTTGCGCTCGAAGTTGGCCTCGAGCATGGAATTGCCCGCGTTCCAGGTTACGAATGCGCCTTCCCACGTCTCCGTCAGGGGTTCAGGCGGACGCGGAGGTTCGGAGCGGAGCGGAGGCAAAGTGGCGGATAACCCCGTCGCAGGGCGCGCCTCTCTGGCATCCTGCGCTTCCTCTTTAAACCGACCGTGTCCTACTGCGGTTTTGGCGCCCAGGCCGTGCTCCTCGAGCGCGGCTGTCACAGCAGCCTCGAAAGCGGCCCTGCAATCGGCGTTGTTTGCTATGGACTTGTTCAGGAGCATGCGGAACACGAAGCGAACATGGGTGTTCCCATCAGCCAGCAATGGATCGACAGCCCAGTATTTCTGGGGATTCGGGTTCTGATCCTCGGTGGGGCCGCGTTGGCCCTTACCGAGATAATCGGGGTAGTGGCAGTTCATGATCTCCGCCTTGAGCCGCGGCAGCGATTCCGGATACGCGTCCAGAAATATCACGGCGCCACGGCGGGCTGACTTCTCTCCGGCATAGCCGAAGATCTTCTTCACCTCGTCGGGCAAGTTCTCGTCCTCTTTGATGCTCTCGCAGAACCTTTCGGCTCCTTGTTCGTCATTCTCGTAGTCCCGATTGAGCATGTTCACGAGAAAAGCCAGGCGCACCACACCTTTGACGCCGCTGGCCGGAATCACCGGAACGCCGAGATTCCAGTCGAACCGAAAGCCCTTCTCCGTGGGGTGCTCGTTGCCGAGACCGGTGATCAACGGAGTGAGGAGAGGAACCGGGAGCTTCACATATTTGTATCCGAGTTTGACGAACGCTGCGGCGTACTGATCCAGGGCTTCGTGCTTCTGCTGAAGCAATTTGCGCGAAAACTGCAGGTCCCAGGAGCCGCGAACGGAATCGGCAACTGCTTTGCCACTGTTGAAAAGCCGCAATGATAGGGGCATGTTGTCTGACAGTATCACCTTGCCCTTGTCTGCCTTTCCTTTAGGAACATCGGTAGGGCATTTCCAGTCCTTTCGGGAAACGTAGAACCACTTGTAGAAATAGAGCCCGAAATTGAAGCTTCCTTGTGGCATCGGTCCGATGGCTTGATCGGCTTCCGATGACACCGGCCTGAGCCAATGTGCTTGCTCGTGGTTCATGATTGCACCTCATTCATTGAAAGAGTCCGGCGTTGGCGTATCTCTTGACCCATTCCAAGAACGTCAGGGCTTCTTCCTGTGCGCGCAAATAGTCGGATTGCCGCAGTTCACACAGCTTGCCTATGGTTTGGGCTTCGCCTGAGTCATCAAGGATCTTCCTATGGGACAACCAGCGGGAAATCATGAAAAATGCCTGAGTATGCTTGTCGTCGGGCAGAGGGGCCCCATGTTTGTCCTTTTTGCGTTTGGCCAACATGAACGATAGAGTCTGTCCAAAACCGTTCTGAAGAATCATCGCGGGCACGCCCGAGATGAACTTGGCGAATTTGTCGCGGTCCCCCTTGAGATCCTTCACCTGTTGCAAGGCGAAAGCCGATCTTTCTTGCGCAAGCGTGGTGGTGCTCATTTGACGCCTCCGGTGGAAGGTCTGTTGGTGGGAAGCCACGTGACTTCCATCAGGCCCCTGCCGAGAGTCAAGTCCCCTCCCATCTGAACATGGGTAGAGATGGCTTGAGTGACGCAATCGCGGATGACATTGGGAAGAAGTGGGTCTTTGCCGTTCCGCTCTCGGGAAAAGAATGTCAGCACATAGAGAACCGAGTCCGCGGGCAGAAGTTCCTGGTAACGGAGCGAACCGTCCTTCGTGGTTCCCGTGTCGTGGTCGATCTTGATTTGCGGTTGGATTTCGGTGGCCGTCCGAACGAGAAACGAGAAATCCTCGTCGGTGATCAACAGGAGCCTATCCACATTCGGGGCAAGGAGCTTGAAGAGCTCCTGGAGTAACTTGGCGTCCGTGCCTTCGGCGTCCGGTTTGACCACAAGGTCCTCGAGAATCACTTCCTTGGCCGCGCCGCCCGACACTGAAACATACTTGAGCTCGCCTTGTGGCGCCGCAGCCGGAATGGGGGTCTGAGGCATGCACAGCTTCATGTCGCGGGCGAGTCGCTTCAGAACCGCCGGACACGTCACCCAGACGAAAGGCGCAATATTCGACCTAACAGGGAAGGCAAGCAATCTGGCATCTGAAACGCTCACCGCGCCTGCCTGACCTGCCTGCTTTTCGCCCCCTTCTTCCGACGAGCCCTCTTCTCGGCCGAAAACCCTCTTCGTCAGCTCGTCCGCCTGCATTTCACGGTCCAGGCAATCGCGGCCCACTGCAGCGTAGTACCTGAGAAACCAGTCCCTGAATGCTCCCTTTACACCTGATGCTTGCACGTCAGGCCAGCCGGTGTGGCGCTCCCGTTGAATGGGCAGATCCACTGCTCCCACCGCCTGCCCGGCGCCGGCATGCAGCGGCGACAAGCAATACAGAACACACATGTGGCATAAATCCTGGGGAAACATGGTGACCTCCTGTATCACGTCCTGATGAATCCAAAAGGCGGCTCTACGCCCTTTCCGACTCTGATTGTGGTACCTGCCGGTAAATAGGCCGTCGTACTCTTATGGAAATTCCGTTTCATGTCCCAGCCTCCCATGCGGATCAAAGGGCCGGACATCCGTGGCAGGTCATCCCAGCGGTTTTCCGCCATGCGTTTGAAGGGGATGTGGCTGAGCGCCATGATCCAACCGCTTTCGCCCGAAGGCAGTTTCGGCTCATCCGAAGCCAGTGTGTACCACGCCGTTTTTTGCTCGCCGCCGAGCTTAATGATGCCGGTCGGTTTGAGATGGCTCGGCGCCAACTGTTCCGATAACCCGACGGCCATTCTGATCCCCTGTCGGAGCCGAACGTGGCTGGAAGAATAAAGCCGGCCTGTTCTTGCTCGCCTCTGCATCGGGTCCAGAGCGATTCCCACCCGGTTCTCCGTTGCGTACAGCGCTCTCAAGTCCACGATGGCGGGCCGGTCGGCCTTCAGTCCGTCGAGAGCGTTGTGAAACCCGACTGTGGCCGGCCCTTTCCGCATGGCGTCGAATGCAGCGAGGTTGGTCCAATACCCACACAAGTTTGTGGGATCAGGGGTCTTCAGACCTGAAACCCACGGGGGGTCAGGCACGGAACCACACAGTCCCAGACTTTGAAAGGCATCGGTCGAAAGCCGGGCCGCGGCAACCACCGCGTGGAAAGGTCCGGAATCCGCCTCCTGGAACCGAGGAACCTCGGCAAACCAATTGGCAGGGACAGGGTACAGCCAGTCGTGCTCCGTGCCGGACAACGCCACATGAAAAACGGGACCGACGCTCTGGTATCCAAAACGCTCAGGCTCGCCCAAGAGGGGCAGCTTCCTCCGCACCTCCTCTGTCGGGCCTTCGTCTCGAGTGAAGTCAGCCGGGTCAATCCCTTGCTGAAGGAGCATTGCCGTGCAAAGCGCCCCTTGAATCGTCGACGGCATGGGGGGAAAGATCGAATGGACCTCGTGGCTCTCCCCGATGATCATAGGTTCGGACCCTCTGAAGAAGAGCGTATCCAGCGGATCTATCAAGAGCCATTGCCTAATCCTGCTCATATTCCCCCTCCTGCACGACGCGTCGCCATCGCTCGACATGTGCCCACGAACTTGGCCACCAGCAGGCCCTCAGTGTCCAGACGAATACCTTTCGACGTCTGCCGGGCAACGAGCGCCGCCACATCTCGTGCGAGGTCATGGGCCAGTTGTTTGGCTCTCTCCTTGTCTGAGCCGGTCTGTGCCTTGGTGAGGCCGGAGCGCTCTATTTGCGCGGCCAGGAACGGTACCAGTTGCGCTGGTTCATCCCTGAGAATCACTTCCATCCCGGACCTCAATAACTCCAATCGATAGATAAGAGAGGCGCTGAGACTGCGAGACCTCAAGTCTCCCAGCCGCTCGCCGACCGAAAGGAACCGATCCAAAAGCGATGCGCTCGCTGAAGTACCCGCTTCGCCAGGCGGGTCAGTGATCGCCGGAGGCGCTTCCTCCCATTGAGCGATGAACCGCTGGGACCCTCCTGACCGCTTGTCCAGCTCAACGGCGAGGGCATTCTTGCCTTCTTGATCTTTCGCACCCTTTTTCAACAGATCGTGAGCTTGGACCATGGCCACGGACAGAGGCTTCTTGTGGTGGCATATCAGCACGGCCGCGGAAATCGAAATGTGATCGCCTTTACCGAGATGGACCATCAGCCTGCCTTTTCGTGCCTTCCAGCGACCACGAATCTCCTCCGGCTGACCGGCCTCTCCTGATGGGAGAAAGCAAAACCCGTGGGAATAGCGCCGGGCTATCTCGCGAGCAGCCCCGATGGCCTTCGAGACCGGAAGAACAGCGCACACATCGTCCCCCCCCGCATAAATGAGCTTCCCTTTGTTTTGCTGCACGATTCTCGGAACCGTTTCGATGGAGAAGTCAGCCAGAGCCTCCGATAGAGCCGCGTGAACACTTGGCGCCAGGAATCTCGTTTTACCAAGTTCGCTCTTCCAGAAACCGGCAAAGACTTCATTGAAGCCGGTCATGTTGAAACGTGTTACCAGGTCGGGGTGAAGGACCGATTCCCACGTTGAGGCCAGAGTCTCTCCGCTCACCAATCGTCCCATATTGTCGCCGTCCATGAGCAGGATGGCATAGTACCGATCTTCGTTCATCAGTGGAACTTGGTCCTTCAGGTCTTTGAAGAGCTTTCTCCATTCCTTCTGTTCGCCAGGCTCAAGATCGGTGATTTCGTTGTCGTCAGAGCGCTCATCGGCATCGGTTTCCAAGCCATGCACCACCTGTGCCAGCTTCGTGCTAGCGGATTTCCAGCCACCGGCTTTCGTGCACAGATCGGTTGCCTCCACGCGGGCTAACGCCGCATCCAACCAGTCTCGGAGCGCCATCTCGGTGGTGGAGGGGAATCCCTCGGCATCCTTGAAAAGGGTTGAAAGCAGGTAACCATCAGCTTTGCGATCCCCACACACCCGATAAGCCAATCGGACGACCGTAGCCGGAGCGGAAAGCCTTTCGGAAGGCTTGAAATCAGATTTGGGATACCACCTGCATTTGACTGCGGTCCAAAAAGGATCGGCCGTGGCCCGAGGATTGCGGTCCTCGCCCTCCTTCCATGCGAAGCGCAGCGCTTCGAACTCGCTGTTGAGACTGCACTTGATCCCGGGCTCTTCCTGTCGGTGATCCACTCGCCTGCTCTTTCCCGCCGCGAGAAAGCTCTGCGATAGCGCATGGGTGATGCCGTAACAGTAACCCTCGCCGGCCTGTAGTCCGCTGCCCCCGAATACCTTGCCGGCCGACTTTAGAAAATGTTCGGGCCGTCTCCATGTCGCTTCGTCCAGCAGACTCTTTCCCGCATCGAGTCGGGTTTCGTCCACAAGCGGGCACGCCGCCCAATGGAAAGACCAGAAGCGGGACAATTGGTTGTGAAACAGTTCGGACACGTAGGGATCGACGCGGTCGGTCGTTTTTTCGACCGTCTGACGCGTAATGTCTCCCAGGTCGAGCCACGCTTCCCGGACCGACTCCTCAATGTCACTCGCGGCTTCTGGTTCTTTCCCCGCGGGAACCAGACAAACGAACTTGTTCGGCAAGGAGGCCACCCCGACTGACGCTCCGTCGACGTCACTCAAGAGCCACTTCAGGCCCAGTTCATCCGCAAGAAGGCGATTGACGAGCGGTTGCTCGATAACGCTTGGATAGAGGATGTGGTCGGACCCAAACCCGCAAATGATCGAGCGCAACCCTTCAAACGCGAGCCACGAGAGAATGAGGGAACTTGTCCAGAAGTCCCGGAGTTTGCGCGCGCGACTGATAAACTGCTGAACTGGTGTGATACTGAAAACTAAAACGCTTGCGGCGGCCTGCGGAGAGCTTTCGAAACATGAACAGAGCGCCGAAGTGAGCCCGCAATGCTGCCATATGCTGTGGTCTGGGATTCGGGTGTCCGCGGGCATCCGATACCAGAGCCCGCCCAGGGAGCCTACATCAGTCTCCGCAAGCCTCTTCCTCAAAACGTGGTGGATGTAATGAAATCTTGCCGGAGCCAGGATTTCACGACGGCCGGGAAACTCAGCGGCCAGCTCATCCACGTCTTTCGCTATGGTGTTCTGCAGAAGGGAAAAGCTGCCAGCCAGGTCGATGTCATCTCTGAGCTCGATGGCCAGGGGCTTTTCCGCCCCCGTTGGGTGGGTCACTACAGGGGATTTCAGGAAATCGACGGCTCCGCTGCGGGATTCATCCGCGTCGTATCCGGGCAGCACCGTCCGATCCATTCCGGACGCAATCCAATCGGCCCGTCGGTACCGAGTCTCATCGGGTGATGGCACGTGCAACAGATCGCGCAAGATTTGGGCTCGCGCTTCATGTCCCGGAATGCGCAAAGCCTTGTCCGGCGGATCGTGAAGGTAATTGGCTAGCTTGCGATCCCAGTAATCAGGATCCTCGCGAAAAATGCGCGTATTCATAGAAGCTCCTCGTAGGATGCACGGCTAAGCCGGAGATTTGGATGGTCCAGTTTTCGGTGAACCAATTTCCAGACTTCTTCTTGCCGTTCCTTTGAAAGTGATGAAGATGCACCGAAATGTTGAGGAAGGTGCAAGATGAAGCCTGAATATTGCCGTCCGGTTCGGCGGACAACGAAGCGAAGCGGTGAGGCATAGCGTCTCGGTGATTGTGGGTTGTGATGGGTAAGGGGAATACCGAGCAGATGCCGCTCTCCGTTCTCCTGGTCTAAGCGCTTGATGCCTCGTTCGAGGTCTCGTGCTCTAACCCCTACGTATGAGTCCGCCAGCTCCCGCATAGCAGCTTGCCATGATGACTCCTGTTTCGTCTTCCATAACAGCGGGCCTTTGTCGTCTCTGCCCAAGCAGTTGGGGTGGTCTTTGTGTAAACCGCTCTTCCAATCGATGGTGCATTGGTCCAGCATGGGCAGTGCCGTCTCCGGGGCGAGAGCGCCCCTTTCGATTTGGAAACTCCCCCAACCGTTGCGACAGCGTGCTCCAATGGCTCCGAATGCTTGGACAAACGCAAGTGTATTCTCGATCGCGCCTGCGATGTCCGACGCACAAACGGTCTGCAAAGTGAACTGGGCTCCCGAAGGAAAGCACGTATGCTTGGCGTTCCCGGTCTGAGAGTCGACAAGTCCCATTCCACCGAGATATTCCAAGGGGTTGATCTCCTTTTGCTTGGCTTCGGGATGATGTATGGTCTTCGGCCATAAGTCTTTGAAATTCAGATGCTGCTGATTTCGTGGCTCCCCGAAGAGAACCTCGACATTTACGTCGCTTCGTTGCGAGGTAATCGCGGCGGCATCACCGGCGTAGCCAAACACGTCACTCTCTCTTTTCAGAAGGTCTGCCTCCGTTCCAGGGCTATTGTTGGCGATGCGCCACCAGTACCGCAGTAGCGCCTTGAAAGGTTCCGCGCGCCATTCGGCCTCCTGATCCGCATTTCCCAGAAACATGGGCGTCACGGTGCGGCATTGCAGAAGCAGGGTTTTCCGCTTGAAATACCTACTCTTGAACGAGGTCATCACTGAAACCTCCTCATGCGAATTTGTGAAGACAATCCGCGAGTGCTGTCGGCCCCATCGAGGACAAGCCCCTGGCCTCAGGCCCGACTTTCCACAATGTGTATCTTCCCCAATCCGAATGTAGTTGACTTCCCCACATGCACCTTTTCACAGTACCTCATGAGCGGCATAAATTCATCGAGCCTCCC
>Ga0172371_10007831_pt1 | contig 15082 bp, 16 predicted proteins | sample Lak12m_FD_114543 | JGI IMG/M metagenome (GOLD analysis project Ga0172371, IMG submission 114543) | Freshwater microbial communities from Kabuno Bay, South-Kivu, Congo - kab_022012_12m | ecosystem: Environmental > Aquatic > Freshwater > Lake | place: Democratic Republic of the Congo: South-Kivu... | reverse complement strand
GTAGTAGACAGCAGATGAACTGTTTGTCTTGATCAAGTCACCAGCTGCAATAGTTGTTGCAGCGCCTACGAAAGACACTGAAAACAAACTTGTTGACAACACGGTCACTGACATTACGCTGATAGCTAAAGCCTTACGTAATTTTTGCATAAATTGCATTGAATGACTTATTAAATGTTTGCAAGCGTAATTGCCACAAACTATTTAAGCAAGTCGAATAAAATTTTCGTTCTTCTTGAATCAACTCCTTGCCTCATCGTTGTCGCAAATATCATTGAAATTTTTTCAGGAAAACAAGCTGGAATCCCATTTTCAGTCCCGCACCTTTGATTACAAAAGTACAAGAGCCAATGTTGACAGCATGAGGAAATTCACATTCACCCCGCGCCTCTGATAAACAAAGGTGCGGGAAAGAAAAAACTTGGGCTCATTTTCTTTTATTAACCCCAAATCAATTTTTGACAACCCCGAGCGCTCGGGATTAATTTTTGAAGAACTTTGATTTTGTTTTTAGTTTGCAGGAATCGTCAACCCGAGGCTGACTTCGACCTTTAGTTATTCCTGGACCGTAATAGTACGGATCACGTCGCTTGCTATTCACTCGCCAACTAAATGGCAACTTTTAATAGCAAACAATGTGATCGGGGCTATTGCTCGTTTTAATTTTCAATTTTCTCCGCCCTAGGCGGATTCAATGATGGATGTTTTTTATTTAATGACGGTTGTGGTTGCCGCTGCTGTCTCCTCCACTCCTTTCACTTCCCCGCTGTCGACCGTTTTATCGATTGCTTCGTCGACTTTTTCCAATACTGACAAAGTATTGGCCACATCGTCGCTTTTTAGGGATTCTTTTGCTTGTGTTAATAAAGCCTTGGAATCCACTTCCTTTTTGACTTCAGTCATCTCTTTTTCAGCAACGGAAATTCCTGCTTTATCTTTGCCAAGATTAGCACTAAAAACCTCATCTTCTTCATTTTTGGCACCTGATGGGCTTGTTGAGCTGGCTTTATTCACAGTTGTAGCAACTTTTTCTGTTACTTTTGTATCAATATTAGCATTTTTACTTATTTTTTGCAAACCGGTTTTTGCCGCTCCCACTTCGCTCTTGACATTATTTACAAGATTGTCAACTGTCTTTTTTGTCTCCTCGTTATTTTCTGTATTTTCAGCTAAAACTTTTTCGATTTCTTCTACTCTATTACCGGCAAAACCAATCCGCAATTCCGCTTTTTCTTTTTCATCAAACGTCAAAGCTAATTGGGTTTTTTCACTGATTCTCTTGGCGACATACAAAGAATCTCCCGGTTTGGTGCCCTTGGAAGCTGTCGCGCCGAACAATCCAGCGCCAAACAAAGAAATCAAAACAAGCCCGACCACCATAGCGGGTTGAGCCATTAAATTAACCAATTCACTGGAAATTTGCCGGAAATATGCTGTAAATCCAAACGAAAAATCAACCGGTTTCGCATCGGCTGTATTATAAATTTGCGTCAATAAAAGCTCACGGTTCTTGCTTTTGTAATCGCTGCCCGGTTTGATATTCTTTAAACTATTTAATTGTGAGTTAATGTTTTTCATAATTATTTCCCCCTCACCCCATCCCCTTTATTATTTATCGGACGAGGATTACGTTAACCCTCTCCCGGCGGGGCGAGGGAGATTTAATGAAGTCTACTTCACTAAATCTTTTAGCGCATTCAAGGCGCGATGAATCGTCACCCGAACATTACCAGTCTCTTTTTCTAAAATATCCGCAATCTCAGAAACCGATAACTCATTTACAAACCTTAGAATCAATATTTCACGATACTCGTCTTTCAACTCACCAATCTTGTCAATCACCTGCTCATACTCCATCTTGGCGTCAATCTTATCTTCTAAATCCTGACTTTCGTCTTTGATATCAAGATAATCGAATGTTTCGATTAATTCCTCCAACTGGGTGCTCTTTTTGCGGTAATAGTCGATTATGGCGTTACGTGCAATTTTATAAAAAAGCGCTCGCAATGTCTTGTAATCTGTTATGCTATTATTCAAAATAAAGTCCCAAGTCTTCAAAAAGATGGTCGAAGTTAGATCTTCGGCAGTATCCTTTTTGCCAACTTTGAAATATACAAACCGATAAATATCATCGAAATAGTAATCATATGCTTTCACAAAGGCATCCTTGTCTTTCTTTTCGAGTTTGCGAAATAAAATTTTTTCCTTGATACCTGAATTCATTTTCTAAAAAAGATGCGTGTTTTTAGCTCGCATGCTTATTAATACGAATTAAAATCAAATCTGTTACAGTTATTCTCCTAAACAAAAAAGAGCTTTTCAAAACTCCATTTATAATCTTAACAATATCATATTTTAAAATATTAATCAAATTCAAAATACGCCCGGTCATCCCCGTCCCCAGTCAAGCTGAGGATAAACCTCCGGCGGGGTCCAGGCACCTCGGATGTTGTTATTAAAATATAAAAAATTAATATAAATAAATCATTATTATTACAAATAACACCCCAAGTATTAGTCTCTATAATCACATGACCATTGGTCGTGGCACCTGGATTCCCGCCTTCGCGGGAATGACAGAAAACATTTATATTTCAAGATTGACTTGTCGTCTTGATTTTTTAATCATTGTGTGCAAACATAATAAAAATATCAGACTTAAGTCCAGGAAACCGTAGACTTTACTCCTAAAAAACACAAAACCGGAAAGACTAAAAATACAGCATTCTTGCAAATTATAATCGTAAAATATCAGACTTAAGTCCAGAGAACTCTGGACTTAAGTCACAAAAAAGCAAAAATATAGTGCCAAAAAGCCTAAATTTGACAATTTTACAGACTTAAGTCTAGAAAACTCTGGACTTAAGTCGTTAATTTGATGACAAAAAACATTCTAGATACAATTTTAGATGAAGAAGAACCGGTGGTAAATAGTGGTTTTGTTGTTGCCAAAAAAAACGAGCCGGAAATAAAAAATGAAAATACCGCAGAAATAAAACCACCTGTGACTGATGTTAATTTCACAAAAACTGAGGAGTTATCAACACTCAAAAAACCTCAAGCAGCCTCCGCCACATTGCCCGTCAAAAATAAACGAATTGGAAAAATTTATAAAAAACACAAAGCCACTCGCACCGAAATAACTCGCGCCGCAAACGAAGAAAAAGTCACCAAGAAAAAAAAGAAAGGAGACGAAAGCAAAGTCGAAATATCACTCCCACCGGATCCGCTCTGGCTATCGGTTTCCGAGGCAGCGAAAATCGGCGGCATCGAACAAAAAACCATCCGTCGCGCCATCCAATCAGAAAAGGTCAAATTTAAAATTATCAACGATCGCTACCTCATTGAATTCTCTTCCATGGTCAAATATCTGTATTCCAACACGAAATTAAGAAATAAGTTTCTTAGTTTTGGCGTTGGGCAGTATGTGGAAAAGTGGGTATAGAAATCAATTTCCAACTCGTCATTCCCGTGAAGGCGGGAATCCAGATACCCGGAATATTGTTTTCAAAATAAGGAAAGTTAAAATATACGAAGTTTTATTGTATTTAAATATATCTAAAAAAGTCACTATAATCCTTTATTTACCGTTTGTGGCGCCTGGATCCCCGCCTTTGCGGGGATGACAAACAACAAAAAAAATTCCGTCCCGAGTCCTCGGGACGGAATTTTTTTTAATATATTGAGACCTAAAGTACTGCGTCCTTAGCTGCTTTTGCAACTCTGAATTTAACAACAGTCTTAGCAGGGATTTTGATTGTTTCGCCTGTTGCAGGGTTTCGTCCCATTCTAGCAGCGCGTTTCATCTTAACCAATTTACCGATGCCATGAATAGCGAATTCACCATTCTTCTTTACCTCCTTGTAAGCCAATTCGGTTAAACTGTCAACCAAAGCGGTTACGTCTTTTTTTGCCAAACCCGTAGCATCAACTAGGGATGTTAGCATTTGTGACTTTGTCATTTTTGCCATACTTTTTTTAATTTTAGCTCCCCATTTTTTTAAAAAATTTAATTACTGGGGATAAATTAATTAATTTCATTATTATTATACACCTTTTTTAAAATAATGCCAATAAAATCAAGGGGTTTTGAATGTCGAGATTTTTTATCACTTTATTTTATTTAATATTAGGAAGAAAAATCGCACGTCATCCCCGCGAAGGCGTCCGCCGCGGCGGACAGGCGCCACGGATATTGAATTTAAATAAAGAAAATTTTTACAATTCACATGTTTTTTTTGAGAAGTCCACATTGATTATCACCACAGTGCTGGGTACCTGGATCCCCGCCGGAGGTTTATCCTCAGCTTGACTGGGGACGTGGATGACAGATGAAAGCGCACTATTTATTCTTTTTAAAGTAAGTTTTTAACAGTTCTATGCGCGGAGTGTTGCCTGAGCGCTCATACGAAGATGCGTCTTCATTGGACATTTCCGCATCCCACATCGGCGACGAACGAAACACGTGGTATGCCCAGCTCCATTTATATTTCTCGCATAACTCAATAATGTCTTGGATGTAGTTATTGCCGCTGTCACCCAAAGAACGGACTGCTGAAAACTCACCCATTATGATTCGTGCTTTGTATTTGTCCGAAAAAGACATTATCGGTTGCAGATATTCTTCCATCTTCGGTTCGTTCCAGATCTCCCCCTCTATCGGTCCCGGATACATAGTCGGTTTATCACCTATTTGATGGGTAAAGAAAAAAGGCTCATACATATGAACATCGTAAAACAGATTTCCATCAATCGGTTTTTCCAGATAATTGATGCCATCGATACGACGGATGCGCTTTTCTTCGTCTGTTTCACCCTTTGGCATTATCTCAGGCGAAGAAATGATAATTGCGTGCTTGGCGTCCACGCTGCGGATTTCTTTGATTAAGCGCCGAATTAGAGCATTATAGTCAGCCGGCGTGCCTACGGCGCCATTATTGGGCAAAAAAGGCTCATTCAGAAGGCTATACCCAGCAATTACCTCCCCTTTGCCACGATATCGGCTGGCAATCTTTTTCCACAGATTTGCCAATATATTTTGATATTTATAGTCTTGCCAAAAAAGGTCATCGTAGCGCATATGCGTATCATTGGCAGTGCCCGGATAGGTGTGCGGATCAATAATGATTTTCAAACCATACTTTTCACACCAAAAAATAACATCATCCAGATATTTGAAACTTTCTTCATTGTAATTGTAGGGCTCTTGTTTGGATATCAAGGGAGCAAAGGCAAAATTCATCCTGACCAAATTGGCTCCCGTTCTCGCCAAGTCTTGAAAATCAGTCTCATTCAAACGGGCATCAACATTGAATCCGCGTGAGATGTCGGTATCGTTTTGAATGCCTGCGATTGCGTAAGCCAAGTTGCCAACCTCGATCTGCTCGATATTGGCATTTGATATCCCCAAACCCAATCTGCGCATTAATATCAGCGCATCAGCGGGTGTACCCATAAAATAGCGCTTATTATCAAGCGGATTAATATACCAAGCCTCGCCCCGGCTTTCGACTTGCAATAAAATACGGCCTGCCAAACGTTTGGCAAAAGCCGCATCACCGCCACCGGCATCGCTTTTGGCTATCCGATTCAAATCGGCATTTCTCACTCCCAGGCCGAAACTGCGCATTATCGCGAACGCATCGGCGGGACGACCCATATAAAACCTCTTTTTCAGAACTGGATTCACGTACCACGCCTCCCCGCTGCGCTCGGTTTGAAGCAAAATCCGACCAGACAGTTTGGTACCGAGATCGCTGGCATGAGTCTGTAAAGTCGGAATGAGAAGGATGAATATTGAAAGGAAGGCGATTTTAGTTTTCATATACATATTTTAACGCCCCTCACCCCGACCCTCTCTCCTCCCAAGGCGGACAGGCCGCGGGGCGAGGGAGATTAAATTGAACAAAAAAAATAAATAGAGTTACATTAACTCTATTTATTATAATATATAAAATTGATTAAATCCAGATTAAGGTTGGATTATTTGGAATATTTATCAACTTCGCAAATTTCCATAAAATTGGCAGCAATCTTCTTGTCCGGATTACCGGCTAGATAAATAATCAAATCGCTTTTCTTTAACTTGCCTTTGGTAACCAACTTCTTCAACAAGGCTCTAATATATTCTTCGTGATTTCTATTTTTTGGCGCGTAGTGCGCATTCAAGCCATAGGCCAAGGACATTTCACGAACAATGCGACGATCTGAAGTTTTGACAAAAACCGGAATGCGTGAGCGCAAAGATGAAATCAATTCCGAAGAAAAGCCGGTCTCGTCACCGATGATAATTTCTTTGATATCCAATTGACGCGCTGTTTCGACGGCGGATTTTATCAATTGACCGGCAATTGTTTTTTCTACTACCGCCAAAGGCAGAACGGAATAATGATCAGCAAAGGCCTCGGTTTTCTTGATAATCTTGCTCATAATTCTTACCGTTTCAATCGGAAAATCACCAAAAGCAGTCTCCCCGGAAAGCATCACTGCATCAGCACCATCCAAAACGGCATTGGCCACGTCGCTCACCTCGGCGCGCGTTGGCCGCGGGTTCTTGATCATCGAGTGCATCACCTGTGTCGCCACGATTACCGGCTTGCGCGCCAAGATGCATTTCTTGATAATCTGCTTTTGAATCAAAGGCAATTCCTCGGCCGGCATCTCGACGCCTAGGTCGCCACGCGCCACCATAATGCCATGTGAAACTTCGAGGATTTCATCCATATTTTCCACACCCTCACTGTTCTCAATCTTGGAAATAATCTTCGCACGACTCTTCGCCTTATCAAAAACAGACTGCACGTCCAAAACGTCTTGCTTTGAACGAACAAAGGAGTGTGCCACGAAATCAATGTCATGCTTGATTACAAAGGCCAAATAATCACGATCTTTCACATTCAGGGATGGCAAGTTGAATTTTACGCTCGGCACATTGACCGTTTTGTAAGACTTGATGATGCCCCTGTTCAAAGCCTGGCAAATCGCCTTGTCCTTGATTTTTTTCACCACTTCCAGCTCCAATTCACCGTCGTCAATCAAAACACGTGTGCCAACCTTGACCTTGCTGACAAAATCGGGATAATTGATATATAGCAAATCCTTCGTCGAAACATCGTCCCGCTTGCCGCCCTTCAAGGCTACGATAGCGTTATTTTCAATCTCAATCGGCCCTTGTGCGAAAGAAGTTCGCAATTCCGGACCCTTCAAATCAATCATGATCGCGATTCGCTCGGACACCTTGCGGATATTTTTGATAATATGGATCGTGTCGTCTACGTTTTGGTGAGCTGTATTCAGACGAAAAACATTCACACCCTCGTCATAAAGTTTTTGGATAAAATCCACATCGCAACGCATATCCGAGATGGTTGCTACGATTTTTGTTTGTTTCTTTTGCATATTTTTTATATAAATTTAAATAAAATAAGAAAAACAGTCCCAAATGCTCGGAACTGCCTTTTGATTAAGCATTTATTGAGTATAGCAGTTTTTTAGAAAAATGCAAGAGGAAAACTATCATCAACCAATCAAAGAATCGGTTGGGATGTGCATATTGGCGTGTAATGCTCTAATCATGCCAAGAGTAAGCCCCCGTTTTTTCTTCAAGATCTCCGAAGCGCGATTTTCACCGATAATCTCGCCGAGGTCTTTTTGCATCATCCCCGTCTGCTCCATTCGAAATTTGATAGCTTCAACCGGATCAGGTGGCAAAATATTATAATTATCATTCTCGTATTTTTCGACCATAATAGTCAAAATTTCCAGCTCGTCACTTCTCTTCGTCCCCAATTCGGCATCCCAAAGCTTTTCAACTCTGGCAATAGTCTCTCGGTAATCTTTTTTAGTTTTAATTGGTTTTATGTTCATATAATTTTAGCATTAATTTTATCGTAATCATTGTGCGTGCCGACAAAGCGCACAAAAACTATTTGCAAATCATATCTAACAGCCACGATTAAGCGATATTTATTACCGCAGATGTTAAAAACGACACGATTATCACCAACAACACTGGCATTATTATATTTCTTTTTTACATCGTGTGGCGATTTCCATTTTTCCGTCTTTACTTCAAAAAACCAAGCCCGAAGCGACTGTTCGGCGTCACGATACTCGCGACACTCCCAAAAATCTTTAATGGTTTTTACTGAAATGATTCTCATTGATTTCATTATATTCCCAATTTGGGAACTTGTCAAGAGTGTAAAAACAAACGGTTTTACGCTACTCGTATTTTATTAAAGCCTGATAACAACAGAAAACGTTTTACAGTATACTGTAAAATCGTAGTAAGACAATATCGATGTTTAAATTTTATTTTACAGTATACTGTAAAATGTTTTGATAAAAAATTTAGAAGGCTGCTATTCGCTCCGCAAAGCATCCACTGGGTCGAGGCGGCTGGCTTTGAAGGCGGGGACGAAGCCGAAGAAGATGCCGACAAAAACGGAAAAAGAGAAACCGATCAGCGGGCCTTGGGTGGTGTAGGCGATGGTGATGAGGCCGGAACGATTGATAAAATAGAGAGCGACCGAGCCCAAGATAATACCCAGCAGACCACCAATCATTGACAAAACCACTGATTCTAATAAAAATTGACTCAAAATATCCGACTGTTTGCCACCGATGGCTTTGGCAATGCCGATTTCTTTGGTGCGCTCCGCCACGGTCACGAACATCACATTCATAATGCCGATACCGGAAACCAACAAAGTAATAGCCGCAATAACCATCAAAAAAGTCGTCATCAATTTCGCCGATTCCTGTGCGGTCGCAACCATACTGCCGGCATCGCGAATCCGAAAATCATCCGTTTGTCCGCTCTTTAGATTGTGAGCTTCGCGCAAAACAGCGGTCACGCTCTCGATTGCCAGCGCCACGTTGTTAATATCATCCACGGTCGCATTGATCATCACCTGCGCCCTATCTCCCAAGACATTTGCCTCAGCTGTCGTATATGGAATGAATAATGATTCATCGGGACTCACCGGTCCGAAGCTGGAACCGATTTTTGACAAAACGCCGATTATTTCATAGTTCTTGCCTTTGATTACGATGCTTTGTCCGAGAGGATTGTCGCCGTCGGGAAAAAGAGTTTCGACCGCCGTAGAGCCCAAGACCACAATTTTGGCTCGATTAAGAACTTCCGTATCGTCGAAAAAGCGTCCGGAAGCTATTTTGTAGTTGGAAACTTGAAAATAATTCGCGCCGACGCCCATAGCGGAAAAGTTGCCTGACTCCTTGCCGAATGAAACAGTCGCGGAGCCTCTCGCCAAAACGGTCACATCTTTTATATGCTCCGCTTCATTCTTGATAGTCTGACCGTCGCTAGCTTTGAATTTTGAACTGGCCGTCGCTCCCCGCTCCTGATTGGAAGTAATCAAAAGAGAATTAGCGCTCAAACCTTGAAATTGCTTGTTCACCGTTGCCTCCACGCCCTTACCCACGCCAAAAACGGCAATGACCGTGGACACGCCGATAATAATGCCGAGCATTGAGAGCACGGTGCGAGTTTTATTTGATAATAATGACTCGAAGGCCATTTTTATTATTTCGAAAGACATAGATTGTTTATAGTTTCCTCTACCCGCGGGAGAGGGACAGGGTGAGGGGAAAAATATTTTAACAACGATCCCTCCCCCTCACCCCAACCCTCTCCCGCGGGGCGAGGGAGTTTTTAATATTTCGACTGCAATTTATAATCATTATCCACCACCACCCCATCGCGCATATAGATGATGCGGTCGGCGTATTTGGCTACTTCTGAGGTGTGGGTGACCATGATAATCGTCTTGCCTTTCGCTTTCAAATCTGTAAAAATTTTCATAATCTCCAAACCTGATTTGGAATCAAGGGCGCCGGTCGGTTCATCGGCGAGAATAATATCCGGTTCATTGACCAAAGCACGGCAAATCGAAACACGCTGTTGTTGTCCGCCTGACAATTCAGTTGGTTTGTGCCCGGCGCGGTCAGAAATGCCGACACTAGCCATCAATTCAAAAGCGCGCTCTTCGCGTTTATCTTTTTCAACACCGGAATACAAAGCTGGCAGAGCGATGTTCTTCAAGGCTGTCAGCCTCGACAAAAGATTGAATTGCTGAAAAATAAAGCCCATTTTCTTGTTGCGAATAAAGGCTAAGGTGAAATCATCGCGCACTTCACCGATATTTTCTCCTTCGAGTAGATACTCGCCCTCAGATAAAGGATGCAGACAGCCCAAAATATTCAAAAGTGTCGTCTTGCCGCCGCCAGATTCGCCCATAATCGCGACAAATTCTCCTTGCGCAATATCCAAATCAACCCCTTTCAAAACTGGGATTTCTTCGCCATTGGCGAGATAGTAAGATTTTTTGGCGTTTTTTAGTTTTATAGCTGAAGTATTCATTGTAATATTCCCCTCTCGGAGAGGGGTGGCGCGGAGCGACGGGGTGTGTCGGTTAGCGCACGAATAATAAATTGTTATAGGGGAATTTAATTAATACGTTATCTTATCCCCCTCTTTGAGACCCGAAATAATCTCCACATTCGTTCCATCGGTAAACCCGGTCACCACCGGCGCCCAAGTGCCGTCCGGGAGCTCGACTGAAGGCTTGTTGTTCACATTGCGCACGGCAGTCACGGGCGCGATCAAGACGTCATTTTTTTCGGCCGTTACAAAATCAACCTGCGCTGTCATACCTTCTCGAATCTTTGTTTCACCCTTGTTATTTACCACCACGCGCACCACGTAAGTCACGATGCCATTGTTGTCTGTGGCTGAGGTCAGCGACACGAAGGCGACCTCGCCTTCTAGTTTCAAACCATCAAGAGCTTCGAAAGTCGCGTACGCCTTCTGACCGTTTTTAATCTTATTAATGTCGGCTTGTTCGATTTTTACCTCCACAAACAATGTATCATTATTTATAATCGAGGCTACTGACTTGTTATCGCTCTTGATGATAAAATCGCCCTTTTTGTAATTCAATAACGACACTTCGCCATCGATCGGCGAAATCAGAATTGCCTGCTCCATTGCGTATCTAGCCTTGTCAACGTTTATCGCTGCTGACGTGACTTGAGAGCGCGCCGAAGCCAAATCGATATCGCGAATCGGCTTGACCAATTCATCGTAACTGATTTGCGCTTGCTGCAAAGATGTCTCTCTGGATTTTATCCCGGCCTCGGCATTGGCAATATCTTTTTCCGCTTGTTTGTTCGTGTTATCCAAATCGGACACGGCCTTATCGTATGTCATTTGATAGTTTTTTAGACTATTTTCCGCAGCATCAAAACTATTGCCGGAAGCGGTGATTGATTGCATGCTATTGGTAATACTTGATAATTCACCGACAACGCTGCTTCGATTCGAGCTGATACTACTCTTGAATGCATCTAAATCATTTTGCGAAAAATCGGCATCGGTAATAGTCGCATCTAGCATTTTTTGCATATAGTACAAATGTTTTTCCATTTCATTCAAGGCGGTTTTGGTTTTTGATACCACTGAATCGATTGTCGCTTGTTCGCTCATTGAATTCAACGCCAAGACCGACGGCTCCAAATCATTCTTCAATTCTCTGACAATTTGATAGCTGTTTTTAGCGCTATTTATCGTATTTGAATCCTTCACACCCAAAAGATTTTCAAAATCATCATTTACATATTGATTATCAATGCCCAAAATATCATCAGAATCTTTCAAAATATTGCCGATTTTAATCACTGACGACTTCAATGAATTCACCAAATCATCATACGCATTCTTGATTATTAGACTATTATCGACATTCTGATTCAGATTCAGGTTATTTTGCGCCGTAGTGACGGCATTCTGCGCCGTTTGGATTTTCTGTGCCGATGTCATCTTCAGTTGATCCAAACTGATTTTTGATTGTTCCAGACTGACTCTGGCTTGATCGATAGAAATTTTCGCCTTGGCGATCGCCTCATCGGTCGCACCGGCTTGCTTCAGCTCAAGATTGGACAACGCTGATTGATATGACACATAGGCGCTTCGCAAACTGAATTCAAGGTCATTTGACTTGACCGAGGCAATCTTATCGCCTTTCTTGACCTTTTGTCCTTCTTTCACATAAACATCTTCCACTTCCAGAGTGTCACCGGGAACTGAAAATGACAATGAAACTCCGGACTCAGCCACCACCTTGCCATCACTCTCAATGGCAATCTTTAGATTATCCTTCTTGACAACCCAATCTTTTTTTACCACCGGAGCCACGGCCTTGCTCTTTTGCTTGTTGGCATAATAAAAATAACCGCCGCCGGTCGCCGCTAAAATCAAAATAATAGAAATTATTTTCTTGCTTCCCAAATTAAAAAAACCGGAAACTCCACGCGCTTTTTTACTTGCTTCTAAGATTGAACTCATATTTTTTAAATAATTATTTCCTCGTCATTCCCGCGAAAGCGGGAATCCAGGCACCTCGAATATTATTTTCGGTATAAGGAAAATTTAAATATACAAAGTATTTTTTATTATTAATATTTTTATTAATCCCGAGCATTCGAGATTGTCTCTATAATTATACGAACACTACCTGTGGCGCCTGGATCCCCGCCTTCGCGAGGATGACGAAACAGTGACCTATCGAACAAACACAAACTCGGCCACACTTTGATCTTTCACGTCTTGATTTAACCAAACATTAAGCATTTTATCCTGCTTCACATCAGCCAAAGATGCCTCGTTCATTTTTGGAGCTACTTTTGCATCTGCAATGGCGCTGGTGTCAGCTATTAACATTTTGATGCCGACTGGAATAATAAGCTTCACTTCTCCGGTGCTTTGTCTTTTTAAATTTTCCAACATCTGTGTCCGATCAACCGTTCCACCTGACACGCTCCGCATACCGCCAGACAATCCGGCGCCGCTACCGGGAACACCAGTTGCGCCGCTCAAATTCAGAGACCGTCTTTGTTCGGTGCTCGTTGCCGATCCTTGTCCGCCATTCGGTCTGTCAATCTTTAATATGGTTATCTCATTGCCGACTATCGATTTTACGATACCAATCACATCAGGAGCCCTGTCCGGTTGGCCAAAATCCGGCATTCGCACCCCGTCGGGACGATTGGAGGTGCTTGATGATGACCCGGTACCATTTTCTGATTCGGTTTTATTTTCTTTAATATTAGTACTATTTGAGCACGCTGTGGTTAAAAAACCGACGGCTAAAATCATACTCATAAAAATCAGTGTTTTTTTCATAGTTTTTTAGATTTATTACAAGTTATTTAATAATATAATGACAACATCTTCAAACACAAATAAGATTGGCTTACAATAAATACCATCACAACTCTAATACGCATTCAAAAAATATTTTCTTTCTTTTTTATTTCTCTCTAATAATCTGACTCAATTTCTTCACGCTTCCGCCACTCACCTTCATTTTTGTCTGCTTCTTTTTGTCTCTTTTGGTAAATTTTTGCTCAACCTCTTTTTGCAGGTCGTCAAAATTTTTTTTACTATTTGGTGATTTAATAAAAATATGTTATAATTTTTATATAATAAATTCCACATTGTCATCCTGAATGAGCCGTACGAAATGAAGGATCTATTATAGATTCTTCGTTCCACTCAGAATGACACAAAAAGAATACTTATATAAAAAATTATATCATATTATAAATGAATAAACCATGGTATCACAAATGGTGGGGTGTTATTTTGATTATGCTTTTGACGGTGGCGCTCATTTTGCTGTCCGCATTCGGTTTTTTACTCGTTAATATCACCAGGCAAACCAAGACGCAGGCTGGTCAAGCGGCTCTGGCGGTCAAGACCATTCCCGCGGAAATTCTGGGTGAAGATAATTATTGGATCGGGTCGGCCAATCCCAAGATTGTTCTGGTTGAATTTGCCGATTTCGCTTGTCCGCATTGTGCTAATACTTTTCCCGTCATGCGCGAGCTGAGCATCAAATACAAAAAAGATGTCAAGATAATTTTTCGCGACTTTCCGGTTATCACTGAAACTTCCGGCGACTTGGCTCTGGCAGCGCGTTGTGCCGGCGAACAAGGATTTTTCTGGGTCATGCACGATAAGCTGTTTTTGAATCAAGGTATCAGCACCGGTGACCAGTTAAAAGAATTAGCAAAGCAAGCCGGGGTCAATATGTATAAATTCAATTCCTGTTTCGACGGCAAAAAATATCTGAACAAGATTCAAAAAGATTTAACTGACGGCAACAACCTCGGCGTTACCGGCACTCCAACTTGGTTTATCAACGGTCAAAAAGTCGCTGGCGATATTCCCCTCTCGGCGTTTGAAAAAATAATCAAAGAAATTTTAAATAACAACTAAGAACATTCTTTGTCATTCTGAGCGAAACGAAGTGCAGTGAAGAATCTATAATAGATCCTTCATTTCGCGCGGCTCATTCAGGATGACAAAATGGAAATTTTATGCATCAAATCAGATTTCACGGTCGTGGTGGACAAGGAGTTGTCACTGCTGCTGAACTCGTTGCCGTTTCTGCCTTTTATGAAGGCTGGCAAGCTCAGGCCTTCCCCTCTTTTGGCGTCGAAAGAACAGGCGCTCCCATTGAAGCCTTCGCGCGCCTGGACAAAAAACCGATCCGCACTCGCGAACATGTGCAAAAGCCGGATATTTTAATTATTCAAGATTCGAGCTTGATCGGCACGGTCGATCTGACTAAGGGTTGCGACAAAAACACCATCGTCATCATCAACACTTCCAAGCCAAAAGAAGAACTTGCCATCGATCTGCCCAAAGAAAATATTTTCGCCATCGACGCTACCAAAATCGCTTTGGAAGTTTTAGGTCGCAACATTGTCAACACCGTTATCCTTGGCGCTTTTGCTAAAGGCACAAAATTAATTAGCCTGGAATCGCTCAAAAAAGCGATTACGGAAAAATTCGGTTCCAAAGGACAAGCGATGATTGATAAAAATATTAAAGCTATCGAAGAGACTTACAAACTATAATGCTAAATCCTAAATCATCCTCTGGTTTGTGTCATAGGGCATAAACTCTTGACTATACAAAAAGTCTTTGACTTTTATAACCAGAGATCCAAACACCGTTCATTCGTCATCCTCGGGCTTGACCCGGGGATCCAGG
>Ga0172371_10007830_pt1 | contig 15083 bp, 14 predicted proteins | sample Lak12m_FD_114543 | JGI IMG/M metagenome (GOLD analysis project Ga0172371, IMG submission 114543) | Freshwater microbial communities from Kabuno Bay, South-Kivu, Congo - kab_022012_12m | ecosystem: Environmental > Aquatic > Freshwater > Lake | place: Democratic Republic of the Congo: South-Kivu... | reverse complement strand
CCTCCTCATACGTGATTTGCAGGCATTATTCTATCAGATAAGGGCAGCCAGAGGTAGGCGAACCGAGGCTGCAGGCCTTCGCCGGAGGAGTGCGCCGGCGAGTATTTCAGCAGCCTGCTAGACTCGGACCTCCGTGAACGTCAGGAGCGCCCGGTGCCGACCGACCCATCGAAGACCCGTTACTACCGCAAGCAGATCCCGCTCTTCAGATTGCTGGAGAAGATGAAGCTGTGGCCGTCGCGTCGCGGTGTGCTGCACGGCATCAAGGAGCTGGAGATCCGCGGGTCGTACGCGCACATAACCACACACTGCAACATGCACATGGTCGTGCACGACTCCAAGCACAGCCGGGCCGCCCGCTGGCTGCGCAACAAGTGGTTCATCTCGGCCTGTCCGGCCTGCCGCATCCCCGATTGGAAGCTGGAGAAGTACAGCGCGACCCACTTCAAGCGCAAGTACGGGTCGCACCTGCGTCAGTGAGCCGGTAGCCGACTCTCACCGCAGCTCAGAGCAGCCGCCAGGCCTCCGGCTTGAGTCGCGCCTGATCGGGCGCGTCGAGCGCCCGGTCGAGCGTCGCCAGCATCTTCTCCTTGTCCTCCGGCAGGTGCCCGCCGACCGGCAGGTAGTTGGAGGCGTGGTTGGAGCGGAAGAGGCAGTCGCTCACATCGGTGGCGGCGATGATCTCCCGCAACTCGCGGAGCATGCCGAGGGCGTCGGGGGTGCGGAAGTCGCCCGAGCGGACGCGGCGCTCCATGGCCGTCCCCGGCTCGATCATGAGGCTGAGCACGCCGATGTACTGCGGGTCGATGGCGCTCAGTGCGCGTCCGGTGGCCTCCGCGTGGAGCAGCGATCGCTCGACGCCGGCCAGTCCCAGGATGGCCGTCACGGACAGCCTGATGCCGGCCTCGGAGGCGCGCCGGCAGCCTTCGATCTGCTCGGCGACGGTCATCCCCTTGTGGATGTCCGCCAGTGTCTGGTCGTCGCCGGATTCGAGGCCGAGGTAGATGAGCTCGAGGTCCGCCCGGCGGATCTCCCGGAGCTCGTCGACGCTCTTGGCGAGCAGGTTCTTCGCGTTGGCGTACGAGCTCACTCGCTCGAGGCCGGGCAGCTCGCGGCGGAGCAGGGCGAGGATGTCCAGAAGCCGGCGCGTGGAGAGTGCCAGGGCGTCGCCGTCGGCGAGGAAGACGCGCCGGGTGCGGCGCCTGACGGCCGCCGGCAGCCCGACGATGTCGTCCTCGACCTCCTGCGACGGGCGCACGGCAAACGGCTTGTCGAGGTACGTACCGCAGAAGTCGCACGTGTTGTTGGAGCAGCCGTACGTGACCTGCAGGATGAGGCTGTCGGCCTCGCTGGGCGGGCGGATGACGGCTCCGTGGTAGCGCACGCCCTCTCCCCAGCCCCGCACTCTCAGGTGACCTCGTCGCCGCCGGCGACGTGGAGCAGGATGTCGCGGAACAGCTCCAGGCAGTCGGTGGCGTCGTAGCCCGGCTCGAAGATGGTCGCCTGCACCGCCAAGCCGTCGACGACCGCCGCCATCAGCATGCCGAGCCCGCGCCGCCGGCCCTTGGAGATGTCTTCTCGCACGTCGAGCCCGAGCCACTCAAGGTTCCACTCGAACCACTGCCGGTAGAAGTCGACGAAGCGCTGCCGGAACTCGTCGTCCTTGCAGGCGTGCGGGAGGATCTCGAAGAAGCCGCCGAACGATTCGGTGTGCCGGGCGACATGCCGCGCGTTGTCGATGAACGCGTCGACGCGTTCATCGAGCGTGGCGTCGGGTGCGACCTGTGCGGCGGAATCGGCGCACTCGTCGAGGACGATCTCCTTGATGACCGCCTCGATGAGGCCGCGCTTGCCGCCGAAGTAGTACCGGGTCGAGGACTTGTTGACCCCCGCCTCAGCTGAGACGGCCTCCAGCGTGAGTCCCGGGAACCCGTCGCGCACCAGGATCGTCTTGGCGGCCTCGACCATCCGTCGTGCGGTCGGGTGCCCGGTGAGATCTGGGGCCGACCGGCCGTTGGCGACCACGCTGGAGGTCGCGGCTGTCGTGCCGGCCTTCTCCAGAGCCTCACGTGTCATCGTCCCGGCACCGTCCCGTTCGCCATGGGCGTGATGATACCCGCTCACGAGCCAGCGCTCGAAGCGCTGCCGTCGTTCCTCCGCACGGCCCGGGAGCACCAGTCTTCCCGGATGCTCGAAGGTGCTGTAGAATACCACGCATCCAACCGGTTGGTGAAGCGGCGCGGTCCGATGCCGCCGCCGTTGTGAGAGGGGGGATGCACGTGTACTCGGTGATCACCGTCGACGTGGAGAAGTGCACCGGCTGCCGGACCTGCGAGATCGTCTGCTCGCTGAAGAACTACGGCGAGTGCAACCCCTCCCGGGCCCGGATCAGCATCGTCAGAGACGAGCGCGACGGCCTCATCTCCACGATCCCCGTCGTCTGCCAGCAGTGCGCCGAGCCGTTGTGCCTGGATCTCTGCCCCGCACAGGCGATCTCGCGCGACCCGCAGACCAACGCGGTCGTGGTCGACGAGGAGAAGTGCATCGGCTGTCGCACCTGCGTCCAGGTCTGTCCTTACGGGGCGCCGTTCGTCGATCCGCGGACCGGGACGAGCCAGAAGTGCGACCTGTGCGGCGGCGACCCGACGTGCGTGAAGTGGTGTCCCAACGACGCCCTGCACTTCGTGCCGGCCGACGAAGAAGGGCTGCGGCGGCGGCGTACCGGGGCGACAAAGTACCTGGAGCTGCTGCAGACGCAGGGCGAGCAGCGCTGACCGCGGGTGATGGGGAGCCTCACATGACGTACCTGTACGCCGGCGCGATCCTCTGGATCGACCTCACCACCGGCACGACGAGCATCCGGTCGACCCTCGACTATGCCGAGAAGTTCATCGGCGGCCGCGGCATCAACGCGCGCATCATGTACGACACCATCGGGCCCGACACCGATCCGCTGGGTCCCGACAACGTCATCGTCTTCGGCACCGGTCCGCTCTCCGGCACCGCGTATCCCGGCTGCAGCCGCGCCGACGTGATGAGCAAGAGCCCGGTCACCGGCCTGCTCGGTGACGCCAACATCGGCGGCGACTGGGCCGCGGAGCTCAAGTACGCCGGCTACGACCATGTGGTGCTCACCGGCAGGTCTGAGCATCCGGTCTATCTGCGCATCCGCAACGACCTCGTCGAGCTGCGCGACGCCGGCGAGCTCTGGGGCCAGACCACCTACGAGACCCGGCGGCTCATCCAGGAGGAGCTCGACGACCCCGAGGCCAAGGTCCTCTCCATCGGCCCCGCCGGCGAGAACCTGGTCTCGTTCGCGACCATCCACGGCAGCGTCGGCAACGCCGCCGCGCGTACCGGCATGGGCGCCGTGCTGGGCTCCAAGAACGTCAAGGCACTGGTGGTGCGCGGCACGAAAGGCATCGCCGTGGCCGACCCCGAGGCCTTCCTGGAAGCCTGCAAGGCGGCGCACGACCAGGTCAAAGGCGCCGACTACTACGAAGAGGTGCACACCATCGGCGTGACCAACGCCGAGTACGCCTACGTCCTCTCGGGCATCGAGGCCGGCGGCGACGGCCACGAAGGCCTCGACTTCGATCCCGAGGGCAAGACCGACTACAACGCCTTCTGGAACAAGCACGGCTACAAGCGCACCGGCTGCATGGGCTGTCCGGTCCACTGCATGGAGAATTACAACGTCCCCGGCGTCGGGGCCACCGTCATCTCGTGCGAGCTCTACACGCAGCTGACGTGGGAGGTCCAGAACGCCGACATGCTGCTCTGGTACGCGCTCATCCGCCAGTGTCAGGAGATGGGCATCGACAACACATCGATGGCGCTCACCATCCAGTGGCTCATGGAGCTGCACGCGCTGGGGATCATCGACGCGAACCTCACCGACGGCATCGCGATGGAGTGGGGCAGCAAGGAGGCGATCACGGCGATCATGGACCGCACGATCGCCAACGAGGGCTTCGGCGCCGTGCTGGCTCGCGGCATGAAGGCCACCGCCGAGTACTTCGACGCCCGCGTCCCCGAGGAGCGGCGCGGCGGCAGGAGCACCTACTGGTACGCGATGCAGGTGAACAACAACCCCATGTACGGCATCAACCCGCGTCTCACGTCGATGTCGCTGTCCTACGCGATCGGCCGCCGCTCCGACTGCATCCAGGACCTCGACATGCACCAGTTCGACTCGGTCACGGCGCCGGTCTACCCCGGCTGGTCGGAGGAGGACCGCGCCCATGCCGTGGAGCACGAGCGTGAGCTGGCCTACGAGCTCACCGGCAAGGAACGGGCCGGCGATCCCGACACCACCGAGGGCAAAGCCGACATCGTGCACGACATGGGCATCCAGACCGGCATCGCCGACATGGCCGGGTCGTGCAAATGGCATACGAAGTGGCTGTTCCTCTACCTGATGCCCGAGCACTATGCCGACGCGCTGAGCGCCGGCCTGGGTCGCACGGTGACGCCGGAAGACGTCGAGCAGGCGTCGCTGCGGGTGCGCAACGTCGAGCGTGCCATCGAGGTGAAGATGGGGCGCCGTCGGGAGAACGACACGATCCCCGAGAAGGAGTTCTCCAAGCCGGTGTCGCGTGGTCACATGAAGGGCAAGCACGGTCTCTCACGCGAAGACCTCGAGCGCATGAAAGACGAGTACTACACGCTGCGCGGCTGGGACCTGCGGACCGGCGTGCCGCGGCATCAGACACTCGTCGACTGCGGCCTCAAGGACATCGCCGACGACCTGGCCGAGCTTGGCCTCGGGCTCGAGCCGTTCGAGCTCGACGGTGGTGGCACCGTCTGGAGCGCCGGGGAGGAGGAACCGGTCCCGTCCGCCCACCAGCGGCCACGGCCGGGCACATGAACGGGCGTGATCGATGCCGCGAGCGTGGCCCGGCATGAACGTCTGTGCCGCGAGCGTGGTCGAGCGTGAGCGGTCGATGCAGGCCGGGGTCGTCGGCGGCCCGGCGCCGACCGGCGCCGGCGAAGGGCCGGGGTCGGGAACCTGCGCGCCGGCTCTCGCCGGCGGCCTGGTGATCCCGCCCGAGCTGGTCGCGGGTGTCCGCGCGGAGCGCAAGGAGCTGCGTCCGCAGCGCGAGTGGGGCGCGATCATCGCCGCCTACCTCTACCTCGGCGGCCTGGGCGCCGGTGCGTTCCTCTTCGCCGTGGCCCTCGACTGGTCCGGTCTCGGGCTCGGGGTCCCGGCGGCGGGCGGGGCGGCGCCGGGCGTCGACTGGGCCGCCCTCTGGCTGCTGTGGGGTCCGCTTGTCGTCGCCGCAGGCGCCGCGCTGCTGGTACTCCACCTCGGCCGCAACTGGCCGCTGTTCTTCACGGCCTGCCTGAACCCGCGGACGTCGTGGCTGGCGCGCGGGTTCCTGATCCTGGCCGCCTTCATCGTCGTCGGCGTCGCCTGTCTGGCGCTGGCCGTCTTCACGCCTCGCTGGGTCGCCGGCGATCCGGTCGCATGGCGCGTCCTGCAGGGGCTCGCTGCGGTACTGGCGTTTGCCACGGCCGCCTACACCGGCCTTCTCCTGCGCTCGATGAAGTACATCCCGGCCTGGCGCACGGTGGTGCTGCCGCTGCTCTTCGTCGTCTCGGCGCTGTCGTGCGGTGCGATGGCGCTGGCTCTCGGCGTCATGGTGCACGGGCGCGCGGCCGGCGTCGCCGACCTCAACGAGGGCATCGTACAGGCGCTGAGCGGCGTCGAGCGCGTGCTGCTGGTCCTGGAGATCCTCATCCTGGCCGCCTATCTGTGGGTCCTCGGACGCGGCAGACCAGAGGCGGTGCGTGCGCGCGAGCTCCTCGTGCGCGGCGAGCGGCGGCTCCCGTTCTGGGGCGTGGCGGTCGGGCTGGGCCTCGTCGTCCCCCTGGTCCTGGAGATCGCCGGCGCCCTGGCCCCCGACCGCTGGTGGATCCCGGCATCCGCCGCCGTGGGTGTGCTGCTGGGCGGATTCGTCGTGCGGCAGCTCATCCTGGCGGTCGGCGTCAAGGAGGAGGCACCGCTGGTCAGAGTGAGCGAGTGGCGCGGCGGGGCGGCGCTCTCCGGGAGCGCACCGTGACCGTGCCCGCCGATCGACGCGGCGGTCCCGCTCCCGCCCCGGGGGGCCGGATGGTCCTGCTGCTCGACGAGGAGGCCTGCAGCGGCTGCATGCTGTGTGTCCTCGGCTGCGCGATCGCCTGCACGGAGGAGGCCGACGCCGGGCGCTCGCGGATCAGGGTATACGCAGGCGCCGAGGAAGGTCGGTTCGTGCCCCTGACCTGTCAGCAGTGCGAGGACGCGTTCTGCACGGAGGCGTGCCCGACCAAGGCGTGTCACCGCGAGGACGAGACGGGGATCGTGGTCATCGACGAGGAGCGCTGCATAGGGTGCCGGACGTGTATCGTCGCCTGTCCGTTCGGAGCACCGTCGTTCGATGAGAAGGCGGGGGTCACCGTCAAGTGCGACTGCTGCAACGGCGACCCCCAGTGCGTCAGGCTCTGCGAGCCCGGCGCCATCAGCTTCGTGGCGGTGGACGAGAGCAGCCTGCGCAAGCGGCGCGACGTGGCGCTGCGGCGTCTGCAGCCTGCTGCGTGCATCCGGGCGGAGCGGGCACGGGCACAGGAGGCGAGATGCGGACGGTGAAGGCACGCTTCTTCGCCGACCTGCGGACCGTCTTTGGTAGGCGCATGGTCGACATACCGCTGGAGCGAGCCCCGGACATCGGGTGCCTGCTCGATCTGGTGTGCGATACGCCCCAGCGACAGCAGGCCGTGTTCGCCGCGCCCGGAGTCCCGCGCCGGGAGATCGCCGTCCTGGTCAACGGCCGCAACATCAGGTTCCTGGATCGCCTGGAGACGAAGCTGTGCGAGGGAGACGAGGTCGCCATCTTCCCGCCGGTGTACGGCGGCTGATCGCCGCACCGTGAGCCGGGAAGTCATCTGGAGTGAGTGAGGCAGCGAGCGAGGAGGACGCCCTGTGAACAAGGTGCTCGCCATCGACATCGGCAAGTGCACCGGATGCCACGTCTGCGAGCTCATGTGCTCGTTCCGGCATCACGGTGAGTTCAACCCGCGCCAGGCGCGGATCCACACGACGGTGTTCCTGCACGACGAGATCGCCGTCCCGGTGGTCTGCTCCCAGTGCGAGGACGCGTGGTGCGAGCGGATCTGCCCGTCCGGCGCCATCAGCACCGTCGTGATGCCGGAGACCGGCGCCCGCGTGGTGCAGGTCGACGAGGACCTGTGCGTCGGCTGCAAGATGTGCGTGCTGGCCTGCCCGTTCGGCAACATCCAGGTCGGCGCCGCGGGCTGCGCCGAGAAGTGCGACCTCTGTGGCGGCGACCCGGTGTGCGTGCAGTTCTGCCCCCGTGGGGCGCTGCGCTTCGTCGCGGCGGACGACAGAGAGGTCGAGAAGCGGCAGAAGCTGGCGCAGGCGCTGGCCGGGTCCTATCGGGAGAGTGAGTGAGCATGGACGGCTGGATGGGCAAGGTACTGCGCCTCGATCTGACCGCGTCGGTGGCGTCTGTCGAGGATCTCGACCGCGAGATCGCGGAACAGTACATCGGCGGCATCGGGCTCGGCACCAGGTATCTCTACGATGAGGTCGACCCCGCCGTCGATGCGCTCGACGCCGCCAACAAGCTGGTGCTGGCGACCGGACCGCTGACCGGCACCGGGGCGCCGGGCGCCAACCGCTACATGTTGCTGACGAAGTCGCCGCTCACCGGCGGTATCGCCAACTCCAGCGCTGCCGGCGACTTCGCCTGCGCGATCAAGTACGCGGGCTTCGACGTCATCATCGTCGAGGGCGCCGCCGAGCGGCCGGTGTTCGTCTTCATCGACGACGGGCGTGTGAGCTTCCACGACGCCAGCGATCTCTGGGGCCTGGACACCGAGCAGACGGAGCGGGCGGTGATCGCGGCAACGGCGCCGGACGCCAAAGTGAACTGCATCGGCCCGGCCGGCGAGAAGCTCGTGCGCTACGCGTGCGTGATGAACGACATGGGGCGCGCCGCCGGCCGCTCCGGGGTCGGCGCGGTGATGGGCTCCAAGCGCCTCAAGGCGATCGCCGTGCGTGGGACCGGCGGGGTGACGATCGCCGACGGCGAGCGCTTCATGGACGCCGTCCGGCGCTGTTACGAGGCGCTCACCGACCCGTACGTGGAGCACTTCCACAAGCACGGCACGCCGGGCGTCCTGGAGCTCGTCAACACCTACGGGGCGCTGCCGACCAAGAACTTCCAGTACGGCACCAACCCGCAGCACGAAGACATCTCGGGGGAGCGCCTGGCCGAGACGCTCTCGGTGCGCACCCGCATGGGGATGGCCTGCCCGGCCTGCCCGGTGGCCTGCGGGCGGGTCTCGCGAGTGGGGGCGGGAGAGGCCGCCACCTACGGCGTCGGCCCCGAATACGAGACCATCGGCATGTTCGGCTCGAGCTGCTACACGAACGACCTGGAGGCCGTCACCAGGGCGAACTTCATCTGCAATCAGGCCGGCATGGACACCATCACCACCGGTGGGTCGATCGCCTGTGCCATGGAGATGTACGAGCGCGGCCTGATCCCCGAGGCCGACATCGGCTTCCCGCTGCCGTTCGGCGACGGCGAGGCGATGGTCAGGCTCACGGACATGATCGCCCGCCGTGAGGGCTTCGGCGACCTGCTGGCCGAGGGCGGCTACCGCATGGCCGAGCACTACGGCCACCCTGAGTTCTCCATGGGCGTCAAGAAGCAGGAGTTCGCGAGCTACGAATGCCGGGCCATCCAGAGCATGGCTCTGGCCTACGCGACCGAGCCGCGCGGCGCCTGCCACATCCGCGGCGAGGCGCAGGACTACGCCATCTACTCCGTGCTGCACTGGCACATCACCACAGACCGCGGCATCGAGGAGCCGCTCGACCCCCTGACCCTCGACGAGCAGCCTGAGATGGTCATGGAGCTGCAGGACTGGTTCCGCATCATCGACTCCGGCGGCCTGTGCAACTTCATGTTCTACCTGGGCATGGACGAGGACCAGCTGCGCGACCTCATCGAGTCGGCCACCGGCATCGACATGGGCGGCTACCCGGGCCTCATGCGCACCGGGGCGCGTATCTTCAACCTCGAGGTGCTGTTCAACCGGCGCGCCGGCATCAGCGCCGCCGCCGACACGCTGCCGCCGCGCATGCTCCAGGAGCCGCTGCCCGACGGGCCGGCCAAGGGGTATGTGGCCGAGCTCGGTCGCATGCTGCCGCCCTACTACACGGCACGGGGCTGGGACGAGCACGGCGACCTGACGCCGCAGAAGGCCGCCGAGCTGGGGCTGCAGGTCGCGGCGGGGACCTGAGTGACAAGCACCATGAAGGTGACGTCAGATCGAGTGCGGGACTGAGTGTGATGGGCGGGGGGCGCAGGCGGCTCGTCATCCTCGGCAACAGCGCCGCCGCGCTGAGCGCGATCCGGGCGATCCGTTCGCGCGGCGGCGACGAGCAGGTGACGGTCGTGTCGCGGGAGGAGTGCCACGCGTACTCTCCCGTCCTGACGACCTACTACCTGCGCGGCGTGGTGCCGGAGCGCCGTCTCTTCCTCTGCGACGCGGGCTCCTACCGCGACCTGGCCGTCGAATGCCGCTTCGGCCGCACGGCGGTCGAGCTCGACAGCGCCCGGCAATGCGTGCTGCTCGACGACGGCGTCCGGCTCGACTACGATGCGCTCCTCATCGCCACCGGTGCGGCTCCCACGCGGCTCGGCGGGCTCGACGACGAGGTCGCCGCCGGGCTCTGCTACCTGCGTACCATCGAGGATGCCCGCCGTATCCGGCGGCTGGCCCAGCGGGCGCGTCATGTCGCGGTGCTGGGAGCCGGCCTGGTGAGCCTGCAGACCGCCGCCGCCATCGCGCGCCCCGGCGTTCACGTCACCTGTGTCGTCGGGTCGCGGCAGGTACTCTCGCAGAACCTCGATGCCGACGGCGCGGCGATCGTCCGGGATCACGTCGTCCGCGAGGGCGGCATCGACTTCCTGTTCGGTCGCAGCGTGGCGGCGATCGTGAAGCAGACTGAGGGATATCGGATCGCGCTGGCAGGCGGTGAGGAGCTGAGCGCGGACATGGTGGTGGTCGGCAAGGGCGTCACGCCGAACATGGGGTTCGTCGATCCCGGCCAGATCACCGTCGATCGCGGCGTGCTGGTCGACAATCGTCTGCGCACCACCGTGCCGGACGTCTATGCGGCCGGCGATGTCGCCCAGGGCCGCAACCGCATCAGCGGCGCCGTCGAGGTGGTGGCCAACTGGATCGACGCCTGTGAGCAGGGCCGCGTCGCCGGCCTGAACATGGCCGGCGCCGACGTGGCCTTTCCCGGCTCGGTCCCCGAGAACGTCACGACCCTCTTCGGCCTGCCGGTGGCCTCGATCGGGTCGGTCGGCGCAGGAGCCGCCGGCGCCGGCCTCACCTCTGTCACCGGGTCGTGCCCGGAGCGGCGGACGTATCGGAGGCTCTTCCTCGAGTACGGGGTGCCGGTGGGTGCGATCCTGCTCGGCGACGTCGGCGATGCCGGCGTCGTGCGCGCCGCCATCGTGCGGGCCGAACCGGGGGGCGTGTCCGTCGACAGGATCGTTCGGGGTCCGATCGAGGCCGGCGCCGTGCTTCGCAGCTGCGTCTCCACGTCGGCGTCCACGGCCGCGACTTGAAGGGGCGTGCCCCCTTGGATAGGGTACTGTGCGGTCGGCCGCGTCCGGGGGGAGGCGGCTGATCGGTCGCTCAGGGGGTCTGTGCGCCGCCGCACCGCCGTGCGCTGCGGCCCACGCGCTCCCGCCGGCGCTCGCTCGGCTCTCTCCCTCGGGTCCGGCCACATGTTGTATGCACGGTCGCGCGGGTGCTTCAGGGCGCCCACACGGCTTCTTGCGTTGCGGCAGCGCGCCACCGTGGCAGGCGGAGAAGAGGGAGATCATGGAGGAGCAGCTGCAGGGCCTGCTCGACCGCATCCGCAGGGATGGCGTCGAGAAAGCGGAGGCCGACGCGGAGCAGATCCTGACCGATGCCCGCGCCGAGGCGGCACGCATCGTCGAGGAAGCACGCCGCGAGGCGGCCGAGCACGTCGCCAAGGCCGAACGTGACGCCGAGGTCTTCATGGAGCGGGCGACCACGACCCTCGAGCAGAGCGGCCGCGACTTCCTCCTCCAGCTGCGCTCGGCCATCGAGAACGTCCTGCGCGAAAGCGCCCGTGAATCGATAGGAGAGGCGCTCACCCCCGACACCATGGGCGGCATGCTCGAGCGCATGGCCGAGGCCTATGCCAAGAAGGACTTCAACGAGTCGCGCGTCGAGGTCCTCCTCAGCGAGGAGGACCGCGAGGCCTTCGTCGAGACGGTCTTCGACCGTTACCGCGACCTGCTCGGCGAGGGACTGGACGTCCGCGTCGACGAGCGGCTCCACAAGGGCTTCAAGGTGCGCTTCCTCGACTACCGGCTCTACCACGACTTCACGCTCGAGGCCATCGCCGAGGCGCTCTCCGGACTTCTCAAGCCGCCACTCGACAGCATCGTGGCACGGGCGGCCGAGGACGCCGCCGCCGCCGATGGCGGCTCCGGCGCCGGCTCCGGCGACGGGTCCTGAGAGGCGCCGCCGGTGCCCAGGCAATACCCCTACGTCGTCTCCAGCTTGCCGCTGCTTCAGTTCGGCGAGGCGCCGCCGATGACCGCCGATGAGTTCGTGGCCTACTGCGACGGACTTCTGCAGTCGGCGGATCAGGAGGCCCTCGTCCTCCTTCTCGACGACAAGCTTGAACAGATCACCGATCCCGCTGCGTACGACCTCCTGCGCCGCGAGCGGCAGCTGCGCAATGCTGTCACCCGCCAGCGCGCCGGCAGGCTGGGCGTCGACGCCACCCGGTATCTCCGCCCACACGAGGGATGGGATGTCGAGATCGAGGAGGTCGTGGCGCAGGCCATGGCCACCATCGAGCCGCTCGAGCGCGAGATGATGCTCGATCACCTGCGCTGGCGGCTGCTCGAGGAGGCAGCGGCCATGCCCAGCTTCGGCGTGCAGGCCGTCTATTCGTACGCGCTGCGACTGCGCATGCTTGAGAAGTGGCAGCGCCTCACCGACGAACGCGGCACGGCCGTCGCGGAACAGATCATCGACAGCAACATCGCGGAGATCAGCGTATGAGCGGACGCAGCGGAAGAGTCGTGGGTATCAACGGCAACCTGGTGACCATCGCCTTCGACGAGTCGGTGCGCCAGAACGAGGTGGCGTACGTGGCCACCGGAGACGTGCGCCTGATCGCCGAGGTGATCAGGGTGCGCGGGCGCTACGCCGACGCGCAGGTCTTCGAGGACACCTCGGGTATCCGGGTCGGCGACCGGGTCGAGTTCGAGGACCGGCTGCTCTCGGTCGAGCTGGGTCCGGGCCTGCTCGCCATGGTCTACGACGGCCTGCAGAACCCGCTCTTCGAGATCGCCGAGCAGCACGGGTTCTTCCTGCCGCGCGGGCTGCTCATCGAAGCGTTGCCGCGCGACACGAAGTGGGAGTTCACACCCACGGCCGCCGTCGGCGACCGGGTCCCGGCCGGCGCTCGTCTGGGCACCGTGCCGGAGGGGATCTTCCAGCACTGGATCATGACGCCGTTCGACCTGGAGGGACGGCAGGAGATCGTCGAGCTGGCGCCGGCCGGCGAGTACACGGTGAACGACCAGATCGCCGTGCTGAGGGGGCCCGATGGGCGCGTACTGCCGGTACAGATGATGCAGACCTGGCCGGTCAAGCGGCCGATCCGCGCCTACGACGAGCGTCTCCGTCCGGCCGATCAGCTCGTCACAAAGCAGCGCATCCTGGACACGTTCTTTCCGGTCGCCAAAGGCGGCACGTACTGCATACCGGGGCCGTTCGGCGCCGGCAAGACGGTGCTGCAGCAGCTCACCAGCCGCCACGCCGATGCGGACGTGGTGGTCATCGCCGCCTGCGGCGAGCGCGCCGGTGAGGTCGTCGAGACGCTGCGCGAGTTCCCCGAGCTGACGGATCCGCGCACCGGCCGCAGCCTCATGGAGCGTACGGTCATCATCTGCAACACGAGCTCGATGCCGGTGGCGGCCCGCGAGGCGTCGGTGTACACGGCGGTCACCATCGCCGAGTACTACCGGCAGATGGGCCTCAACGTCCTGCTGCTGGCCGACTCCACGTCACGCTGGGCGCAGGCTCTGCGCGAGACGTCGGGCCGTCTGGAGGAGATCCCCGGCGAGGAGGCCTTCCCGGCCTACCTCGAGTCGGTGATCGCCGCGTTCTACGAGCGGGCCGGCATCGTGCGGCTGCACGACGGCACCATCGGCTCGGTGACCATCGGCGGCACGGTGAGTCCGGCCGGCGGCGACTTCGAGGAGCCGGTGACCCAGTCGACGCTCAAGGTCGTGGGCGCCTTCCACGGACTGTCCCGCGCCCGCTCAGATGCGCGCCGCTATCCGGCCATCGACCCGCTCGAGAGCTGGAGCAAGTACCCGAGCCTGGTCCCGGCCGACGAGCTGGCGTTCGCCAAAGGCATCCTGGCCAAGGGTCATGAGGTCTCGGAGATGATGAAGGTCGTCGAGGAGGAGGGCACCTCGATGGCAGACTTCATCATCTACCTCAAGGGCGAGTACGTCGACGCCGTGTACCTGCAGCAGGACGCCTTCGATGCGGTCGACGGCGCCACGCCGGCCGAGCGCCAGCGAGGGGTCTTCGACTTCATCAGCGGCGTACTGCATCAGGAGATGGACTTCGCGGACAAGGACGCCGCGCGAGGCTTCTTCCAGCGGCTCACGCAGACCACCAGAGACTGGAACCGGGTGCCGATGGAGGACGAGGGCTTCAGCCAGACCCGGGCGCGGCTCGACGGCATGCTGGCCGAGGTCGCCGGACACGAGGTGATGAGCCATGCGTAGGGTCTACAGTGAGATCGCCCAGATCGCCGGCAACATCATCACCGTCGAGGCGACCGGAATAGGCAACCGGGAGCTCGCGGACGTCCGCTCACCGGGATTCTCGTCGCTGGCTCAGGTCATCCGCCTGGAGAGCGACCATGTGACGCTGCAGGTCTTCTCGGGCACGCGCGGCATCCCGACCGACGCCGAGGTCCGCTTTCTCGGCGAGCTGCTGCACACGCCGTTCTCCGAGGCTCTGCTGGGCCGCGTGTTCACCGGCGGCGGCGTGCCGCGCGACGCCGGCCCGGTCATCGACGCCGAGCGGATCCCCCTTGTGGGCCCGCCGGTGAACCCGGCGAAGCGGATCATCCCGCGCAACATGATCCGCACCGGCATCCCGATGATCGACATCTTCAACAGCCTCGTCGAGTCGCAGAAGCTGCCGATCTTCTCGGTGGCGGGCGAGCCGTACAACCCGCTGCTCGCCCGCATCGCCCTCAACGCCGAAGTCGACATCATCGTGCTCGGCGGCATGGGCCTCAAGTACGACGATTACCTCTACTTCCGCGACACGCTCGAAGAGCAGGGCGCCCTCTCGCGCTCGGTCCTCTACATCCACACCGCCGCCGATCCGGTCGTCGAGTGCCTGCTGGTCCCCGACACCTGCCTGGCGGTCGCCGAGCGCTTCGCCCTCGAGGGCAAGCGGGTGCTGGTGCTGCTCACCGACATGACCAACTTCGCCGACTCGCTCAAGGAAGTCGCCATCACCATGGAGCAGATCCCCTCCAACCGCGGCTATCCGGGCGATCTGTACAGCCAGCTGGCGGCGCGCTACGAGAAGGCGGTCGACTTCGAAGGCGCCGGCTCGGTCACCGTCCTGGCCGTCACCACCATGCCCGGCGACGACGTCACCCACCCCATCCCCGACAACACCGGCTACATCACCGAGGGGCAGTTCTACCTGCGCGGCGGCCGCATCGAGCCGTTCGGCTCGCTCAGCCGCCTCAAGCAGCAGGTCAACGCGCGCACGCGCGACGACCACCGAACCATCATGAACACGATGATCCAGCTGTACGCCGGCTTCAAGGAGAGCCAGGAGAAGCAGTCCATGGGCTTCCGCATGAGCGCCTGGGACGAGAAGCTGCTCAAGTACGGCGAGCTCTTCGAGACGCGCATGATGGACCTCTCCGTGACGATCCCGCTGGAGGAGGCGCTCGACCTCGGCTG
>Ga0172371_10007827_pt1 | contig 15089 bp, 14 predicted proteins | sample Lak12m_FD_114543 | JGI IMG/M metagenome (GOLD analysis project Ga0172371, IMG submission 114543) | Freshwater microbial communities from Kabuno Bay, South-Kivu, Congo - kab_022012_12m | ecosystem: Environmental > Aquatic > Freshwater > Lake | place: Democratic Republic of the Congo: South-Kivu... | reverse complement strand
GCGATGAATCCTTGTCCATGCGGTTTTTCTTCTGATCCGGAAAAAAATTGCTCTTGTTCACCGATGCAGATAGGTAATTACAAAAAGAAAATCTCAGGCCCGATCTTGGATCGCATTGACCTCCACATCGAAGTGCCACGTGTTAAGTTTGAAAAACTTTCCAGTGTAGCCAACGGCGAAACTTCGGCCGAAATTAAAAAACGCATCGAAAAAGCGCGCCTCATCCAGAAAAAAAGATTCGAAGGGACGCATTACATCACTAATTCTGAAATGAACAGCGAAGCTGTCAAGAAATTCTGCCCCCTCGATGACGCCTCCACTCACCTGATGAAAAATGCCGTCGATCGCATGCACCTTTCAGCGCGCGCTTATTTTAGGATCTTAAAACTAGCAAGAACTATTGCCGACCTTGCTGAAATGGAGGTTATTTCGTCCGCACACATTGCCGAAGCTCTCCAATATCGCCCGAAGATAGACGAGAACTAGCCGAATTTTTGTAAATCAAAAATTTGTGTTATAATATCAACATATGAAAAAGAATCTCATTGCATTACTATCACTACTAATCATCCTGCCCGGATTCGGTTTTGCCTGCACTCCGGCAGCCGTCCAAGAGCAAACACAGCCTATCGAGCTCAATTATTGGCGTGTTTGGGATGGTCCTGATGCCTTTGAAGAAATTATTGCAAAATACAATGCTCTTCATCCTTTTGTCAAAATCAATTACAAAAAATTCCGTTATGAAGAATTCGAACAAAAATTATTAGAAGGCTTTGCTACCGACCGCGGCCCGGATATTTTTTCCGTTCACAATACCTGGTTGAGAAAATATCAAAAAAACGGTCTCATCTTGCCGATGCCGGCCACTATCAGTATGGTTTACCCGATCGAACAAGGCACTATCAAGAAAGAAATCGTAATGACCGTCAAAGAAACGAAAAGCATTTCTCTCAAAGAAATCAAAAACAATTTTGCCGATGTCGTCTATGGGGATGTCGTCATTAACAAGAATGAAAATAGCAAAATCACCCCGCAAGTTTACGGGTTACCATTGTCGATCGATACCTTGGCAATGTTTTATAACAAGGATCTGTATAATAATGCCGGTGTCGTCGAACCTTCCGAGTATTGGAATTCCAAATTCCAAAGCGATGTCAAAAAACTGAACAAGCAAAACAATAAAGGCGAATTGGTGCAGTCAGGTGTCGCCCTAGGCGGCAGCAAAAACATCGACCGCTCGATGGATATTTTGGCGGCCATAATGATGCAGAGCGGCACGGAGATGATTGATGATTCCGGACAGATAAAATTCAACCAAAGCCCGCCCACTATGCGCCAGAATAATTATGTTCCCGGTCTTGACGCCCTCCGTTTTTATACTGATTTTGCCAATCCGGGCAAGGATATTTACAGCTGGAACAAAGATTTGGACAGCGCTCTCAATCTCTTTGCAGATGGCAAGCTGGCAACTATGTTCGGTTATGCTTATCACATCCCGCAAATCGCCGCCAAGTCGCCGAAATTAAATTACGCAATTGCAAAACTTCCCCAAATTGAGAATAACCCTCAGGTTAACTATGCAAATTATTGGGTGGAGGTTGTTTCCAGCAAAATCCTGACAAATCCGGAAAATCTCAAAAAAGGCGCTAAATATGCCAAGAATAAAGCCGATGCCGCCTGGGATTTCATCCAATTCGAAACCAAAGAAGAGCAAGCGAAGCTGTATTTAGAAAAAACAAAGAAACCGACGGCATTGAAGTCAATGATCAACAAACAATCCGAAGATATGGAAATCGGCGTTTTCGCCAACCAGATTTTAACAGCGAAAAGCTGGTATAAAGGCAATGATGCCAACGCTATGGAAACGATTTTTCAAGAAATGATCAATGAAGCCAACACCAATCCGGAAAAAATCAAAAACGTCCTAGACGTCAGTGCGCAAAAAGTGCAACAGACTATCCAATAATTATAGATTTAAAATTGCAAAATTAAGCAAATAATTCTCTCCCTCTCCCCGCGGCCTGTCCGCCTTGGGAGGAGAGAGGGTTGGGGTGAGGGGCAATTTATAATCATAAACTTTAAATCACAGATAACCAACTATCTATGAAAAACTTTATAAATTATTTTTTAATATCTCTTTTGATCATTATCGGGATCACTTTTGTAAAAACCGGATTAAGTTTGGCGCAAGATAATACTATCATGAACGACACTGATGGATTTTCCACATTTCAGTGCACAGATAACTGTGATACTTATCCCGATGAGTACAGAGATAAATGTAAACAATACTGTGGTGAATATGGGATAGATGATTTTGTCCTGCTCGGCATCAAACTTACAAAAATCATGCTCGGCCTAGTCGGGACATTAGCCTTCGGCGCTTTTGTTTACGGAGGCGTCTATTTCCTTGCTTCAGCGGGTCGTAAGGATTGGATCGATAAAGGCAAATCGGCTATGACCAATGCTGTTATCGGTTTAGTGATCGTTTTTTCTAGTTATCTAATTATTCAATTTACCTTACAAACATTGGGATATACGCAATGGAACAGTTGGAGTGACCAAACAAAACCATTTAATCCCACAAATCCTGACATTGCTCCTTTTGTTCCTAAGGGTGATGCTCCTCGACTTTAGCACTAACAATGGTGGTACTGGCTTTGGCGATTAATAAGAAAAATAATAACACCTATGCCTGAAAACTTTACCCTAAATAAAATCACCCCAACCAACGAGCAAATCGCTGATGAATTAAGAAACACGCGTCAAAAAAATGACATTAAGCTTGAAAAAGTTGCCGAAAAACTCAAAATTAACATCAAATATCTCAAAGCCCTTGAAGCCGGCGAGCTGAAAAAACTTCCCGCCGGAATTTATGGTCGTAATTTTCTCAAAGAATACGCCCAATTTCTTGACCTGGACACCAGTCACCTCTTAGAGCTTTTTGACAATGAAATCGGCGAGAAAAATAATCAGAAACCAAAAAATATCTTCATCAAAAAAACCGGCAACGCGTATCATTTTATTACAGTTCCAAGAATCATTAAAAACCTGATAATCCTCGGCATTGTGGGTGTTATCGTTTCTTACCTTGGCTTTTCAGTCAATAATATTATCTCGGCTCCCAAGTTGGAAATGATTTATCCTGACAAAGACATTATCACTGAAGACCGTGCTATCACCATCCAGGGCAAATCAGAGTCAGAGGCCAAAATTACCATTAACGAAGAAACCGTTTTGATGAATTCTGATCTGATTTTCGAAAAAACCATCAACCTCAAACAAGGATTAAACGATATTGAAATTATTGCACAAAAAAAATATAGCAAACAGAATATTATCACTCGAAAAATACTCGTAAAGTAAGGCAAAATTGCTTTATTCACCGGAAAATTATATAATAAGAGGTGGAGGGGGTAAAAAGACCTCTTTTTATTTACAAAAAATTAATTAATTTATAATAAATAATCTTATGGCAACAGAGAAAAAAATAAAGACTGACGATGCGGATGGCAGATTCCAAGCCGCGCAATCAGCAATCGAACAAATCCAAACTCGTTTTGGTGACGGCGCCATCATGAAATTCGGCGAAGCTCGCAAGGTCAATGTTGACGCGATTTCTACCGGTTGTCTTTCATTGGACTTGTCCCTCGGCATTGGTGGCGTGCCTCGCGGTCGTATTATCGAAATCTACGGTCCAGAATCTTCCGGTAAAACTACTTTGGCACAACACATCGTCGCCGAAGTGCAAAAACTGGGCGGCATCGCCGCTTTCATTGATGCAGAACACGCTCTTGATCCTGACTATGCCGAGAAAATCGGTGTCAACATCAAAGAAATGTTAATCTCTCAACCCGATACCGGCGAACAAGCCTTGGAAATCGTTGAGACTTTAGTGCGCTCCAATGCGGTTGATGTTATTGTTATCGACTCCGTAGCCGCCCTCGTGCCCCAAAAGGAAATCGAAGGCGATATGGGCGACCAACACATGGGCTTGCAAGCTCGCTTAATGAGTCAGGCTTTAAGAAAATTAACCGGTGTGGTGGCGAAAACCAAAACAGTAGTTATTTTTATCAATCAAATCAGAAACAAAATCGGCGTTTTCTTTGGCAGTCCGGAAACAACCTCCGGCGGCAATGCTTTGAAATTTTACGCTTCAATTCGTATTGAGGTGCGCAAAGCGGCACAAATCAAGCAAGGCGAAAAAATCATCGGCAATCGCGTCAAGGCGAAAATTGTCAAGAATAAAGTCGCCGCTCCCTTCCGCGCTTGCGAATTTGACATCATGTATAATGAAGGCATTTCTGTTTCCGGCGACATTCTCGACATCGGCGTTGCCAATGGCGTAATCACCAAATCCGGCAACTCTTACTCCTTTGGTGAAATAAAATTTGGCGTCGGCCGCGAAACCGCCAAGAGATTCATTGGCGCTGACAAGAAATTATTAAGCGAAATCCGCAAAAAAATCGTTTCAACTATTAACGCCAAAGAAGCGGAAGAAGCAGCTAAGAAATAAACTCAATCACATAAGAAAAGACTTCGAAATTTCGAAGTCTTTTTTTATTATCTTGACGCATTATTCTCTCTCAGAGTATTCCCCGGTATCAGTATTAATTCTGATTACATCACCTTCGTTAATAAACATCGGCGCATTGATAGTCGCTCCTGTTTCAAGTTCAATTTGCTTGGTCACGCTTCCGGCTGAATTTCCCTTTACTCCCTGAGGAGCCATGGTTACTTTCAAAGAAACCTTGATTGGCAATTCAACACCAACCGGTTTGCTAGAAAAATAAAACACATCCACATCAATTCCCTCTTTCAAAAATTTAATCTTATCACCGATTTGTTCAACCGGAATTTCAAACTGTTCATAACTGGCGTTATCCATAAAAAAGGCACTGTTTTCATCCCTATACATGTAGTTCGCTTTTTTCTTTTCCGTATCCGCCGGCTCAGCTTTGTCATTGCCCTGAAAAGTCTTGTCCAACATATTGCCGGAAATAAGATTTTTCATCTTTACCTTCAAGACCGCGCCACCACGACCGGTTTTATGATGATCAGTTTTAGTAATTGCGTAAGGCTCGTTATTAATCACAATAATCTTGCCTACTTTAATTTCGTTTATGCTTAACATATTGGTATAGTCAGAATCTCTCCGCAGAGGACTCTGATGTTATGATTTATTATCTCACCGCGTCAGAGTCCCCATTCGGGAGACTCTGACGTTACCAAATTTTTATAATTTATTTCACAAAAGGCAATAAAGCCATGATTCTTGAGCGCTTGATCGCGTTCGCCAAATCTCTTTGGTGCTTTGAGCAAGTACCAGTCTTTTTGCGAGGCTGGATTTTTTTATAGATGTTAATGAATTTCTGCAAAGTGCGAGTATCTTTATAATCAATCGCCTCGATTTTATTTGCACAAAAATAACATTCTTTTCTTGTTGTTGTTTTGTCCATATTATATTTTATTATTATTAATTATCTCCTTCGTCATCCTCGGGCTTGACCCGGGGATCCAGGTATTACTTAAATCTTCCAAGTGAAAAATTAATTATTAAGTCTTTTTATAATCAACATTATCATCAAGATTAATCTCTATAATTATGTCATTCAAAGTCTCTGGCACCTGGATCCCCGCATTCGCGAGGATGACAAATGATAGTTAGAAGGGGATATTCTCCACTTTTATTTCATCGTCATAGCTTTCATCCGGCATTGAGCTTGATGATTGGCTTTGACCTTTTGGTTCGAATGAACCGCCACCTGAAGCCTTGGAATCAAGCATGATCATATTGTCAACAATGATTTCAGTTCGATACTTCTTGACACCGTCTTGCCCTGCCCACTCACGAGTCTGCAATTTGCCTTCAAGATAAACCTTTGATCCTTTTTTCAAATACTGTCCGATCACCTCTGCTAATTTCCGCCAAGCGACGACATTGTGAAATTCTGTCTTCTCTTGCTTTTGTCCGGATTAATCAACCCAGGTAGAGCCGGTCGCAACTGAGAAAGAAACAACTGATTGTCCGCTTGGAGTAGTTTTTAATTCAGGATCACGAGTCAAACGACCAATGATCATTACTTTATTCAAGTCCATATATGTTTGTCATTCTATCAACATTCTACAATGATAATAGAAAGTTACGTTAATAATTTATAGTTAAATTATTTTAATTAATAACCAAGATACAAGAAACAAGATACAAACTATTGTTGAGAAAATCTTCAATAATTTTTAATTCGTAATTCGTAATTGATAATTGATTAAAGCAAATCGTCTGTCTCCAAAATCTTGTCCAATTTGTCATCCAAATCTTGCAAGTTAATGTCCTTCTTCTTGCTTACGGCTTCTTGTGCGACAACAGTCTCAGTTTGAGCCGGCACTTCTTCTTCTCTTTCTTCTTTGATTACCGCTCTCTTTTCACCGAAAGCGTCTTTGAAGATTTTTTCTGCCTTCACTTTTTCCGCTTTGATTTCTTCCAGAGTTCTCTTCTTGATTGACACGACAACATGTCGTAATAATTCGCTGGACAATCTCAATTCATTATTAAGACCATTCACGCTTCTTGATTCCATATCAAATTCAACCAAGAAATAATATCCGTGTCCGAAATGTTGGATTGGATAAGCTAATTTTTTCTTACCCCAATCTTCGGAGTAAGTTACTGTTCCGCCATACTTGGCAATGAGCGCGTCTACGTTGCCACAAATCGGCTTGATTTCCTCTTCGGTATATTTGTTACTCACAATATACAAAAGCTCATAATGAGGAATCTCAGATGATTTCACTTTTGACATTTTTCTATTTACAAATTCTAACGCAGGTCAAATAACCGGAAAATAAAATTTGTCTTAATTAAATTAAACAATAAATAAAAGATCCCAAAAAGTATTCTTTTCGGGATCTTTGTGAGACCTTTGGATAGAATACCTTTAATCACGAATTAACCGTGATTATACTGCCAAATTTGGCAGTACGTGGGAAAGGCTTATATTGTATTTATAGAAGTAATCTAACACTATTTTCAAAAAATTGCAAGTCGTGCTACAATAAAATGGTATTTTGTTTTATATTAGCTAATAATACATTATACAAGCAAAAAATTATTCTGTCATTCTGGAATCCGCCGCGGCGGATGATAGAATCTTCCGCTTTGTACGTTTTCAATATCGAAGATCCTATCGCTCCGCTCCAGGATGACAATTAGTTATATGATATTATTATATTTTACAATCTTTCTAATCTTACTCTCAGTCGCTTATACCACCTATTCTCTCGCCCCCTGGGTGCCGTCATTCAAAAAAGATTTTTCCAGAATTTGCTCTTTGGCTAATTTTAGCGAAAATGATATTTTTTACGATTTAGGCTGCGGAAACGGGTCTTTAGTTCTTTACGTTGGGCAAAATTACCCGGTCAAAGCCATTGGCCTAGAATTATCCATTCCTTTATACCTGGTTTGTAAATTTAGACAGATTAAGGCTAAAAATAGCCAATTTAAATTTCAAAACATCCTCCATGCCAACTTTGGCGACGCCAATGTCGTCTATCTTTTCCCACTTTGGAAGAATACTATCAATAAATTAAGAGAAAAAATGGAAAAAGAGCTAAAACCCGGCACGCGAGTAATTACTTACACTTTTCCCATTGAGGGCTGGATTCCGGAAATAATTAACAAACCGACAGATAAGGATTTAAGCGTTTATTTATATATAATGAAGTAAACTAACCACAGATTAGGTCGCAAAAGAAAATAATTGAGGTTGAAAATGAACCATTTCAGCCCTCTCCTCAATAACATCTTCGACTTCACCATCTAACATTTTTATTATACTATCTCCAATATAATATCCAAGATTAACAGGGACGGCATTACCTATTTGCTTGTACTGTTGTGCAACTGATCCGGAAAATTTCCAATCATCTGGAAAAGTCTGTATTCTTGCATATTCACGAACAGAGAGCGGACGAGTCTCCTCTGGATGACAACGCTCAGTCTGTTTTTGAGCCGGGCTACAGGTAAGGGTTAAGGATGGCTCATCCCATGCCAAACGTCGAGCCATTCCCGTTTTTCCACCACCCATATAAAAACTTGCTCCCATATATTCTTTCTGCAAATCCACTGGAAGTTCACGCCAATAACCGCCCGGGGGAATTAACTCCATTATTTTTTTCTTTTTCTCTGGATATTCTTGACCGCCTGATTTCGGACATTTTAGCAATGCTTCGCGCAATGGAATTATATAATCTTTTTCTTTTGGAAATGAAATTTTAATATCCAAATCTTTTCTAACCCCTATGATTATCAATCGCTCTCTTTTTTGTGGAATATCCAAATATTGAGATCGTAAAATTTTGTACTCGACATCATACCCAAGTTCCTCCAATACGTTAACCATTGTTTTTATCGTTCTTCCTTCGTCATGACTCAATAATCCTTTAACATTTTCGCCAATTGCAATCTTTGGCTTAACTTCCTTGACACATCTTGCAAATTCATAAAACAATGTACCACGCGTATCCTCAAAACCCATTTTTTTTCCGGCATAAGAAAATGTCTGACAGGGAAAACCGCCTTGCACTATATCGTATCAAAATTTCATAAAAACACAAGCTCGATTGCTTTTTTTAAAATACTGGCTATAATAATCATATGAAATATTTCTTCGCCCTCGGCAACAACCCTACCCTTTCCATCGCTGAACTCAGCGCGGTTTTGCGTTTTCAAAATATGATTTTGACCAAAAATATCCTTATCGCCGACACCGATGAGATCGACGCTGTCGAATTAATCAAGCGCTTTGGCGGCACGATTAAAATCGGCACCGTGCTTGAAGAGGTGAGCGATCGTAACAAACTGCTGCAAAGCATTTTAAAAATCATCACACCGGCAACTGAGGGTAAATACAAATTTGGTTTGTCATACTACGGCGACAAAAAATTCAACGACAAGCCAATTGGTATGGAGATCAAAAAATTTCTTAAAGAGCAAGGCATTTCTTGTCGTTGGGTCATCAGCAAAGAAAAAGTCTTGTCCAGCGTCGTGGTCGAACAAAACAAACTCACCGGCAAGGGTGACGAGATTGTTTTAATCGAGCATGGCAAAAATATTTTCCTCGGCAAAACTTTGGCCGTGCAACCCTTCAAAGAATTGTCCTTCCGCGACTACGGTCGCCCCGGTCGCGATGACGAGTCTGGCATGCTTCCGCCCAAGTTGGCGCAGATTATGATCAATCTCACCAAAACCAGAGACTCAATTAAAAACATCACTCTATTAGACCCCTTCTGCGGTTCCGGCACCGTGCTGACCGAGGCCATCCTTGTTGGTTACCAAAATCTAATCGGTTCTGACCTTTCCGCCAAGGCGATTGCGGATACCAAGACTAATATTGAATGGGTAAAAGACACCTACCGTTTCAATATCCCACCCTACGAATTGGTTAATGAATCGGCAACCACTATTTCCAAAAAAATAAAAGCAAACTCTATTGACGCCATCGTCACCGAACCCTTTCTCGGCCCCCAGCGCGGACACTTGGATATCAAAAAAATCTCCCGCGAACTGGAGACTCTTTATAATCAAGCTCTAAATGAATTCAAAAAAATCCTCAAACCAAACGGCACCATCGTCATGCTCTGGCCCGTCTTCATGACCAGCCGCCAACCGCAACCGATCAACCCCAATATTAAAGACTTCAAAATCATCAACCCCATCCCCGGCATCCTGATGATCAACCAAAACATCAAACTCACCGACCGCGAAACCATCATCTACGGCCGCGAAGGACAACGTGTATGGCGGGAAATTGTTATATTGAAAATTGTCCCGAGTACTCGGGATTGAAAATTGCAAAATTAATTTTATCAACAATCAGTCTATTACAGATCCTTCAATACATCCCGAAGCCTCGGAACTCATTCAGGATGACAAAAAATAGAGAAACTTATATTAATAAAATCACAGAAAAAATACACTCTTAAAATCACCAAGGGGGTTTGGGGGTGTGAACTAAGCGCCAGCCTTAAAATAAGCAAATACAAAACTTGTGTTAGCGCATTGAACACCCCCAAAGTTTTGCTACTTTTGCGCCAAAAGTAGGCCCGAGCGGCAGCGGGGAGAAAATAACAAAAAAACTTAGCAGTAAATACTAAGTTTTTTTCATATTCTAATTCGTACAAAAACGTTCCCTCACCCCGTCCCCTTTATTATCTGTCGGACGAGGATTACGTTAACCCTCTCCCGGCGGGGCGAGGGAGACATTCAACAAAGCCCTCGCACAGAGGACGAGGGAGTCTCAAACACTGTCTTATTTATTATGCAAAAAATGCACCACATCCCCGTCCTGCATCACATACTCTTTCCCCTCAATCCGCATCAGGCCTTTTTCCTTCGCCGCGGCCTCGCCGCCGGCCTCCATATATTTTTCCCAATTGATTACCTCCGCACGCACGAAGCCTTTTTCGATGTCGGTGTGAATCTCACCCGCGGCTTGTGGCGCCTTTGAGCCGACTTTAACTGTCCAAGCCCGAGTCTCTTCCTTACCAGTGGTCAAAAAAGTAATCAAGCCTAGTAATTTATATGATGTTTTAATTAATTTATCTAAGCCACTCTCATCTAAACCTAACTCTTGCACATACTCCGCTTGCTCTTCTTCAGGCAAACTCGCAATCTCGTCTTCCAATTTAATATTCAAACTCAAAACTTCACCATCCCATTTAGATGTGTCTAACGGCTTCGAAACATCAGAAGTATTTACCACATACAGAATCGGCTTCACTGATAATAAATTCAAAGACTTAACAATTTTTTGCTCTTCTTCGTCAAAAGTCATCGCCCGCACTGCTTTGCCTGCTTCTAATTGCACCTTTATCTTTTCAACTACGTCTCGAGTTTTAATAGTCAATTTATCACCGCTCTTTGAATCCTTCACTAGGCGGTCATATTTCTTTTCCACTGATTGCAAATCAGCCAAAATCAATTCCAGATTGATCGTTTCACGATCGTCCTCCGGATCAATTTTGCCGTTCACGTGAATAATATTCCCATCTTCAAAATTTCGCACCACTTCGCAAATAGCATCGCACTCACGAATATTCGCTAGAAATTGGTTGCCCAAACCTTCGCCCTTGCTCGCGCCTTTGACTAGGCCGGCGATATCGATGAAGTCGATTGTGGTCGGGATTAATTTTTTAGATTGTGAAACCGCCGACAATTTTTCCAAGCGTTCATCCGGCACCTTGACCACGCCCACATTGGGGTCAATAGTACAAAAAGGATAATTCGCCGCTTCGGCTTTTTTCTTAGTTAAGGTATTGAATAAAGTTGATTTTCCGACGTTTGGCAATCCAACAATTCCGATTGATAATGACATGATATTATAATTTAGTAAATTAACTATTCCATCTTAACAAATTACTTCTAACTTTACAAGATTTGAAGCCAGGTATAAAATAAATGGTGAATTTAATCTAAATTTAATCTTTTTGTAATATATTTAAGACAGATTTATAATATACGATTAATTTACTCATTTACGCCAAGATATTTGTGCATTATCACATTAAATGGCGTAAAAACATAAACATATGACCATCTTAGTTGTCGAAGATGAGATAAAAATCTCTAAATTTATCAGAAAAGGCCTCGAAATGGAGCACTACACAGTCGATACGGCTTATGACGGAGAAGAAGCTCTCGAAAAAGTACAAATCAATAATTATGATATCATTATTCTTGACATTATGATACCAAAAATTAACGGCATTGAAGTATGTCGAAAAATTCGTGAGAATAAAATCGATACGCCAGTCATTATGTTGACCGCCAAAGATACTATCGACGACAGGGTTAAGGGTCTTGATGTCGGCGCTGATGATTACCTAACCAAACCATTTGCTTTTGGCGAATTAGTTGCTCGAATTCGCGCATTATTGCGTCGTGAAAAAATGGTCAAACCGACCAAGCTAGAAATCGGCGACCTGACTCTCGATCCGCAAACTCATGAAGTACATCGCGGAGGCAAAGAAATTCCGCTATCCAGCAAGGAATACAAACTACTTGACTATATGATGAGACGGCCTGGGCATGTCTGCACCAGAACGATGATCGGTGAACATATCTGGGGCTACAACTTCACAGATGACTCCAATGTCATCGACGTCTATATCAGTTATCTCAGAAAAAAAATCGACAGCGGATTCAAGACCAGACTCCTACACACAGTGCGTGACGTCGGATACAAAATCCAGGACAAAAGCATCAAGCCGACAAATAAATAATTACAATCTAAAATAAATATGAGTATAATAAATTCAAATACTAGTGAAGACGATAATGCGGCCATTACCGCTCTTATGAAAACAATTGAAAAGTCGAAGAAGCAATATGAACAAGCGATTGATGCCATCCAGGACAGCATATGTGTCATAAATCAAAACTTCGAATTGATGAGTTGTAACAAGGCTTTTGCCCAAAACGTCAATCTCCCGATCAAAAATATCAAAGGGCTGGTTTGTCGCAATATTATTCCAATTTTCAAAGACAATCTTTTTTCGACACACTGTGCTCGTGCTGCAAAAGGTGACGTTTGTCCTGCGCAAAAAGTTTTTACCGAAAAGAAATTCATAACTTTTATCCAAAAATTCACCGATAAAGAAAAAAGAGACCACTACTACAAATTTAATCTGTTCCCCATTAACAATGAAGATGGGTCAGTCGATCAGGTAGTTTTTGTTATCAAGGACATCACGGAAACAAAAATTACCGAAAATAAAATAGCAGAATTAAACAAAGACTTGGAACGGAAGGTTGCTGAAAGAACAAAGCAACTTGACCAAGCAAATCAAGAGCTGCAAAAAGCAATGGAACTAAAAACTAATTTTATTTCTGACGCATCGCACGAACTCCGCACTCCACTAACCATCATTCAAGGTAATATGGATTTGGAAATACAGGAAATAAAAAGTAAGAACAAAAAAATTCCCGAATTTTATGAAATAATTCAGAAGGAGTTATCAAGAATGACCGGGATTCTTAGCGATCTGACTGACTTGACCAATTCCGACGCCAAGACAGAAAGAATTGAGCAAGAAATAGTCAGCTTGAACATCATTGCCAAGACCGCTATTCGCTCTTTGGATATATTGGCAAGACAAAAAAACATCCAACTGGAATTTGCAAAAAACAACCCAAATATCAATATTTTGGGTGATGAACAAAAATTGGAAAAACTGATATTAAATATCATTCGAAATGCAATAAAATATACTGATATCGGCGGCTGGATCAAGGTTCATCTTGAAGAAAAAAACAACATCGCAAAAATAATCATCGAGGACAACGGCATCGGCATCCCGGACTCCGACTTGCCTTATATATTTGAGCGTTTTTATCGCGTCGACAAAGCCCGCTCGCGACAGGAAGGCGGCACCGGTCTCGGCCTTTCGATTTGTAAATGGATTGCCGAAGCGCACAATGGCAACATCAAAGTAGAAAGCCAGGAACATGTGGGTACAAAATTTATTTTGGAACTTCCGATCAATATTTAATCACAGATTAAGGAAAAAGAACGAATTATTTCGTTTTTTTTATTCCATACTTCGTAATTAGTAACTTTTAATTTGTAATTATTCGGAACCGCTTGACACAAAATCGAAAAAAATATATTATTAGAGTATACCTCCACCCCAGGTATAGGTAACACATAATCATTAACAATCTTATGGACTACAATAAAACACTTGCAATCAGTTTTAAAAAAGCCAAGAGCATGGTTGCCAAACTTGAAGAGATGCTCGAAAACAAAGAATACTGCATTGATATAATGCAACAGAATCTCGCTACTATCGGGATTTTAAAATCAGCCAATCAGCAACTTCTTGAAAAACATCTCAACTCTTGTTTCAAAAATGCAATGGCGGCGAAAAATGAAATCTTAAAACAAAAAATGATAGATGAAATCATCAAAGTTAATAAACTAGCAAAATAAGTCATATGGCAAAAGTAAATTTCAAAATCAACGGCCTTCATTGCAAAAGTTGCAAGGCGCTGATAGAATCGGAAGTCAAGTCTTCTAATAAGGTTGAAAATATCAACGTCGATCATTTGAGCGGTGATACGTCAATGGACTTTAATGGTAATATTGAGGACGTTTATCAGACTATTGAAGGTTTGGGGTACACTATTGATAAGCAAAAAAATGAAACCTCAAAACAAACTACAAATTTGACGACTTCTTGTGAGCCAGTTATTGTGCCTGTCAAAAAATCAAATCCCCTTTTGATACCTGGTGCTTTTGTTGCCTTTTTCATTATTGCTTATTTTTTTATTCAGAAATTTAATCTGTTCAGTATCATGTCTGAGCTTAATGAGGCTAGTGTCAGCTATGGTATCATAATTGCCATCGGACTTTTAGCCAGCTTCCATTGTATCGGCATGTGCGGTGGCTTAGTTATTACATACACATCGTCATTAAACAATAACTCCTTAGTTCAAAATTCAAAATTACAAAGTTCCCGGAGGGGGAAAATTCAAAATTTATATCCACATATCCAATACAATCTTGGCCGCTTGATTTCTTATACTATCATTGGTGGCATTTTAGGTGGGTTTGGTTCTTTCTTTGGCATTAATCCAAATTTTGCCGGCACTATGACGATTTTTGTTGCCATTTTTATGATTTTGATGGGCGTCTCTCTATATTCAGAACATAAATTCCTAGATAAAATAAAATTAAGAACGCCTGAATTTATTGCTAAATATCTTTTCAAAAATAAGCATGAACAAAAACCGAAAGAACCTTTCATCATCGGACTTTTGACCGGCTTTATGCCTTGTGGTCCTTTGCAGGCAATGCAATTATTTGCTCTTGCTTCCGGCAGTATTTTTAACGGAGCAATGGCGATGTTTCTTTATTCTATTGGCACCATTCCTCTTATGCTTGGCTTCGGCACATTAATCAGTTCAATCAATCATTTAAAAATACGACAAGTTATGAAATTTTCAGGCATTTTGGTAATTCTTTTAGGCTTAATGATGATTAATCGCGGCTTAGTTAATTTTGGTTACGGATTTAATCCTTCTATGCAAG
>Ga0172371_10007826_pt1 | contig 15090 bp, 15 predicted proteins | sample Lak12m_FD_114543 | JGI IMG/M metagenome (GOLD analysis project Ga0172371, IMG submission 114543) | Freshwater microbial communities from Kabuno Bay, South-Kivu, Congo - kab_022012_12m | ecosystem: Environmental > Aquatic > Freshwater > Lake | place: Democratic Republic of the Congo: South-Kivu... | reverse complement strand
TGGCACCATGTTTCCAACTTTGGGAAAAACCAGCCAATGTTATTTCAACAACTTAACCCCTTAAAGGCCCCCAAAAGCGCCAACAACTGTAGAAGATGGGCCTGGCATAGGAGCGCGCCGACTCGATGCCGGTAAGCATTTTGAAGAGCTTCAGCTTGATGCTCTGATGTTTGATAATGGGCTTTCCGCCCTGGATCCGCACCTTGGCATACTTCAGCGCCTCATCAAACGCGGCTTGTGCCAGCCCCGTATTGACGAAGCTAAGGAGCTCTCCGGCCGCGGTGAGCAGAAGCCATTGCTGGGCGCCGAAGCCCACTTCGGGGTCGGAAACGATCATCATATGCGCAGGTATTCGGACATCATCGAAGCTGATGGCTCCCTGGGGATAGGAGCGCAGGCCCAATTTGCTCAGTGGCTTCCCCCGGGATACGCCGGGAAGGTCCAGCGGGAGGAAGGCAATGCCCGTGCCCCGCATTCCCTTGGAACGATCCAGGTTGAGCATAACCGCTGCATGGGTGGCGATGGGGCCGTTACTGATGAAATCGGATTTCCGGCCATTGATAACATACTCGTCTCCGTTCCGAATCGCCCTGACTGACGGTGCCAACTTCGGGTCATCAAAACCAGGCTCACCCGCCAAAACCCAATCCGACCCGCGGTCCGGTTCCGTGAATGCCCAACATCCCACCATTTTGGCCTCGGTGTCGTCACAGTACTTCTTCACCCAGTGATGCATTTCAGGACCACCGTGTATGGCAGTGAGCAGAAAAGGCACGAGTGAGCAGACGAGGCTCTCGCACAGGCCCGCGTCCCCATATCCCAGTTCCTCAAGGATGAGTATCCATGTCAGGGGATCTATCTCCAGACCTCCCAATGTCTTCGGGATGATTAACTTATGAAACCCCAGTTCATGGTATTTCCTGTATACATCCCACAGAACAGAGCCCTTGCGGGCAACAGCATCGGGACCAAGCTTATCCAGCGCGATCCCGGCCGGCCGCAGGACCTCCCTTGCGAATTTCCGCGCCGTAGCCACCATGGCCTTCTGCTCGTCGTTGAGCGTGGCTTCTAATTCCGAGTAACCCATTTCTCATCCTCCTTTCCTTTTTCGCGGGGCTTATACCAATGCGCTTCTATCCGAGTAACACTGAGGGCCCTGTTCATTGCCTGTCCTGGCAGAACTCCTCCGCTGCGGACGGCGGAGCCTGACTTCGCTTTGGAGACCCGCCGGCACAGGCTTCACCCATTGTTACTTCTTTGACCGCGCATTGGCATTAACGAAAGCGCATTGGCTCGTCTCCCTCGTCGTCGGCAAGAAAGGTACCAGATCCTGTCAATGACTGCCTATTCCATCTGAAGATCTTGTTATCCAAAATGAATGAACTGCGGGAATGGGACCGCAATCAACATTTCCCGGCGAGAGCAACGAAAGAGTGACAAATCAGTGTCAAGGGGAAGGTTGTTGAGCGAGGCCACAGGAGAGAGTCATGAGAAGTGAGCGAACCGGCGCTGAAGTGGAGGAAATGCCTGGGTGGTCTAATTGGATTACTTTTTCTTCCTGAGGCAGGTCGCCGGGTTTTCACCAAAGAACGCCAGGAAAGCGCGTGAGAAGGAAGGAATGCTGTTATAGCCAACACTGAGCGCCGCCTCAGTTACGTTCATGTCCTCGTGCTCGAGCAAACGCCTTGCCTCGGTGAGCCGCATTTGCCGCAGATGGCCGAATACGGTGGCGCCGAATACCTCTCGGAAGCCCTTGTTCAAGGCGCAATGATTGGTTCCGACGGTGTGAGCCAGCTCCAACAGCCTGGGCGGGCATTCAAGATCCCGGCTCAAGATCTCTTCGGCATAATGAACACGTTCCACATCGTCGGAACGGAGCTTGATCGGAGTGGATCTCATGGTGTCCGGTAACACTATCTGAGCCAGTTTGTGAGCTATGAGCTCGATGACTTTGCTCTCCAGGTATAGCCGATGCATCGCCCCGGTATAAGGACTCTCCAACAACTGCTGAATCGCCACATTCATGATTCGGGATAAAGGTCCGCTGTGATAGAAGCCTCTATTGTCGCACCCCTCGGATATTGCCTGGAGATTCCTTGGAAGCTGTTCAAGACCATCGCCCAAATAGGCCCCGATCAAAGACGGTGTGACAGAAATGCTGAGATGGAATTGGCGCTGCTCTGCCGGTAAATGTATCTTCCCTTCCAATTCCGGATAGAAAAGAACAGAGCTGAAGAGGTCGCAATGGCTGATCGTGGCTTCCGAAGCGCTTCTGTGCGGCGAGCGAAGTTCCCAGTATCCGCCGGCCTCGACGTGAAAATAGAATCTCAGCAACGGATTTGTCGACTCAAACCGGCTTTCTTTGACTTGATGCGGTTTGAAGTCGGCAATATGCAAATGCAAGCCGGGCCTGAGACTGATTGCCTGTCTTAATCCTTCGGAAGTGTTTCCTTTTTTCATGACATCCACCGCAAGGAAGCATATCACCGCTCGACATGAACGTGTGGTGTCCGCGCCGCCGAGAGCAATAGTTCGGAGGGGGCGTAGCACGATCACCATGCGTATCCGCGCTCCGCAACAGACTCCTAGCGGCTCAACAACGCGTCCACGGCTATCCTGGCCTGATCCATGATCTCTTTCAACGGGATTTTCTTCTCGAGCGCCAGTTGCTTGCAGTCATCATATTCAGGAGTGGCGTTGATGGCGCTGCCGTTGACTTCCGCAACCTTGACGTGTACCGGGCCATATTTCGTTTGAACTTCCCTGATCGATCTATGGGCTTTGGTACGGTTGTCGATGCGCCACCGGAGCCCGATCGTGGTGGTCTCCCGCATCAGGAAATCCGAAAATTCTCCGATCCGGTCGGGCATGCAAATCACGGTCACCAGAGTACCGGGCCGATTCTTTTTCATCTGCATGGGCACGAGAAATACATCGAGCGCGCCCATATCCAGCATCTTCTGGATCAGATAATCGTAGATCTGCGGGTTCATGTCATCGATGTTGGTCTCGGCCACAGCGACCCGTTCCAGTTCGTACCCGCGCACTTCCACCGAAGATTCGCCGATGATCAATCGGAGGAGATTCGGGATCGCGGGCTCCGAGGTGCCTGCACCGTACCCGATTGATTTCACGGTCATCGCGGGCATGGGGCCGAAATCTGAGGCCAGGGTCGTCAGAATGGCCGCTCCGGTCGGCGTCAAAAGCTCCCCTTTCACCCCCGTCGAGTAGACCGGCTTCCCTTTGATGAGCTCCGCGGTGGCCGGTGCGGGAACGGGGAGCGTCCCGTGGGCGCACTCAACGGTGCCCGATCCCACATGGAGCGGCGAACAGTAGACCCGCTCGACGCCCAGGGCAGCCAGGCCGGACACAGAGCCGACCACGTCGATAATGGCGTCCATTGCGCCCACTTCGTGGAAATGGATGAGATCGACGCTCGTCTGGTGAACTTTGGCTTCGGCTTCCGCCAAACGCGTGAACACCTGGAGGCTCCGGCTCTTGACCGACTCGTCGAGTGAGCTCGTGCCGATGATTTCGCGGATGTCGTCGAGATGTCGATGATGGTGGTGATGATGCTCGTCGTCGATACGGACGATCGCCTGGCTGCCTCCGATCCCCCTTTTCGTGACTTTCTCAACGCTCAGGTCATAGTGGGTCAAACGCAGCTTGGCCAGCTCGCTCTTGAGCTGCTCCAGACTCAGGCCCGCGTCCATGAGGGCTCCGAGGATCATGTCGCCGCTGGCCCCTGCAAAGCAGTCGAAGTAGACGATTTTCATGCTCATACAAACTCCGTGAACGTTCACAGCCGGCCGAGACCAGAACTTCGAAAAGAGAGGAATAAGGACTAACCGCAGATTGCGCAGATGACGCAGATATAAGAAGCGACAAATTGCTCTGCGTTCTCAGCGGTGATCCCGCACAGAACGGTTACCAAACTTCCATGGCCAAGAGCGCCACGGACGATGGAAAAGCCTTCGTTATTGCACCCACGTCCGGGTCGGCACAGATTGAGCGGCGACCAGCGGAAGCCGCCAATATATTAAGAGTTTTTGAAGAGGGGTCCGGGAAGGGACTTTTTGCAAAAAATCCCTTCCCGGTGCATCCTCAGCGGCATACGGTTGCCAAGCGCGGCTCGCCGGGGTCCGGAACGGGCCCGTGGACCGATTCGCCGTTTGACCGCTTGACCGCTATCCCGTTGATGAGGCAGGCCTGGTAGCCCGCGCCGAATCCATTGTCAATATTTACCACAGACACCCCGGAAGCGCAGCTATTCAGCATGCTGAGCAAGGCAGCGACACCGCCGAAGCTCGCTCCGTACCCCACGCTTGTCGGAACCCCGATCACCGGACTGGAAACCAGTCCGCCGACAACGCTGGCCAAAGCGCCTTCCATGCCTGCCACCACGATCACCACATTGGCCTGAAAGAGCTCCTCGCAACAGTTCAGCAGCCGATGGATTCCGGCAACTCCCACGTCGTACATGCGATTGACCTTGTTGCCAAGGGTCTCTGCAGTGACCGCAGCCTCTTCGGCCACCGGAATGTCCGACGTTCCCGCACTGACCACAGCAATGTTCCCGACCTTTTCCACGTCACGGGGGTTGATCACCACCATCCGTGCCATTTCGTGATACTTGCACTCCTCGACGACCTCTCGGATGGCTTCGTAAACCGCACGGTCGGCTCTGGACGCGAGAATGTTGCTGTGGTGCCGGGCGATCCGCTGCACAATGCCTTGGATCTGCGGGATGGTTTTGCCCTGGCAATATATGACCTCGGGAACGCCCTGCCTTACACAGCGGTGGTAGTCGATCTTGGCATACCCCAGGTCATCGAAAGGGAGCTTTTTCAGGCGTTGCATCGCAGCATCGATGTCCATGGCGCCGCTCTGCACCTGTTCCAGCAAATTCATTAAGTGATTGCCGTCCATTTTGTTCCATCCCGTTCCGGATTCCCCGGCTGAGGCTTATGTTTCCTCGGCCCGACGGGGCATTGGGGGTTTATGGGAAAAGGTTTGTGCGCGGGACGTCACAAACTTGAGCCGATACGTTCGGAAGCTCCCCTGTTTGACGCAGCCCCGGAACACTCCAGCCTGGTACGAAGCCTGCTCGGCCAGGAAAAACATCGAGAACACCGGGAAACTCAGCCGCGGCCGCTTCTTGAAAAACTCGGCCATCGCCGGAAACAGCACCAGGACTGCTACGACCGGAATGATCGGGGGAAACAGAATCGTGACGAGAATCATGAGTATCACGTAATATCGAACCAGGTGGTAGGTCAGATAATAGAGGAGCTCGAAATGGCGCACCACCGTGGCTTCCAGCATGATCTTCAATTGAACGGGGATTCCGATTTGAGCCTCATAGGACCGTCTCTTGGCTATCACGTCCCAAAGGAAGATGAGCACGGCCGCGGGGACAAACAAGGGCTCGCGGAAAAAGAGGCCGCAGAGGCAAAAGAAGAACGAGGTCATACAAGCCGGCTGCCAGGGATAGTGCTTGGAAACGGCAGGGTGACGGGCATAGAGGACCGGTTCCGAAGTACCGTAGTCAAAACGCCTTTTGAAGGTCTCGGTAAATCGATTCCGGTGCTTGTGTCCGACGCGGCCCCGCGGAACGTAAATCAGCCGGAAGCCCTGCTCTTTCAGTCTCCAGCAAAAGTCCACGTCCTCGCCGACCCGCAGGTCTTCGTTCAATCCGCCCACTCGCAGGTGCACGTCTCTTCTCACGAGCATATTGCACGTGGGGACATAGAAATCCGACGCCTCCCCCGAGCCGAAGAGGGTTTTCTCGCCCATGTTCAGGGGCGATTTGGCCTCTTCATATCGGTCGAGAATCGATTGCCGAAAAAACGAGGAGACGTAGCCGCCGACGAGAGCGTTTCGCGAATCCTGAAAATAGGGCACGAGCTCGCTCAACCATACGGGTTCAGCGATGCAGTCGCTGTCGATGAATGCAACGATCTCGCCTTGCGCCGCGGCCACGCCCGCGTTCCGGGCCGCGGACTGACCCACGTTGTGGGGCTGCTTGATGAGCCTCACGTCATATTGCGACACCACCGCGGGCGTGCCGTCCTCCGACGCGTCATCCACAACGATGATTTCATACTTCGAGCGCGGGTAGTTCAGGCCGAGCAGCGATTCGATACACGAACCGATATCATCGGCCCTGTTGTACACCGCTACGACGATGCTCACGAACGGCTCGAACCGATCGACCGGCGGCCTCCAGTCCAGGAGTCCGGCCTGGCTCAGCCGGTCGAAGAGCCCGAGCGCCGATTTCAATGGACCGGGACCTCTCCGACTTCCTCCGTACAACGAGCATCCGTCCTCACATTCGCGCAGCAGATCGAACGCGGGGCCATTGACCCTGAGAGCCCTCAGCGGCCGTGCGCTGAAGACGATTCCGCCTCCGTCAACCGGAATCAGTCGGGTTCCGGGACGAAGGTGGAAGCTGCCTCGCACGGTGGGATTCATTTCAGGCAACCCTGGATACCGTCTTTTTCACGGAAACGCAGTTGACGAGACAACCGGGGTCAGGAAGCCCCAATTTCTTTTGAGTGTGATAGGCGATGGCAGGGCACCCGCCGTGACAGAGCTCGAATCGATCGCAACTCTCGCAGGACCGGATCTCAAGGTCCCGGAAGGATTCAAACACGGGGGAGCCTGTCCATATCCGGGCAAAGTCGTCCTCGGGCAGTTTTCCCGCGAGAAACTCCGTCTCCTGAAGGAACGCGCACGGATAGATCTCCCCGAGCGGCGAGACGCAACAGGTGAGCTTGCACGCACCGCACATATTCAGTCCGAGCGCCTTGCGATCCTCGTGGGCCACCGAAAAGAAGGAATCGCCTGTCGAAACTCCGAGATGGTTGCTCAGCCAATCGGAAAAGGCCACCATCTGGTCTTTCGAGACATTCAAGCTCCGCCAGGACTTCTTGCCTCGACCCGACGGCCGAAATCTCGAGACACGGAACTTCGCCCCGAGAGAAGCGGCCAGCCCGGCGAGGGCATCCAACTCGGGAAGACTTAACCGGGTCAAAACCGTGTTAATACTGACCTCGATGTCTCTCTTCTTCAAGCATTCCAGTCCCCTCAGGGCCCGGCGAAAGCTCCCTTTACCTCGAATCGCGTCGTTGGATTCCGGGGTCGCCCCATCCAGGCTCACTTGCAGGTAGACCAGCTTGTGGCCGAGCCTTCGGGCGATCTCATCGTTAATCAGCGTGCCGTTGGTGCTGATACAGGTGACGATGCCTTTCTCGTGGGCGTAGTCCATCAGGTCCACGAAATCGTCACGCGAGAAGGGCTCGCCGCCGCCAACGCTGAACTGGAAGACCCGGTTCTCGGACATGGCGTCGATAACCCTTTTGCATTCGTCCGTCGAGAGCTCGCCGCGTCTTCTCTCACCCGAATCCGAAAGGCAGTGGACGCACGACAGATTACAGCCGTAGGTCACTTCCCAGGTCACGTTCACCGGGGCTGACAGTCCCCTATCAACATACTGATTGCTCATGGATAAGGCCTTTCGTCTCGAGCAACGTCAGAATCTCACTTATCTTCGTATAGACCAAGAGCCGCGGCCAATCGTGCTCCGCGCAGATGGATTCGACCAGCTCGCGGGCGGTGCGCTTTCCCTCGAAGAACCGATCTTCCACCAGATCCCGCGACGGCACAAAATAGAGCCTGGGGCCTCGGTAGTCGTAAAACAGCAGTCCGAACGACTCCCGCCGGACCTGGACTCCATCAGCCAGTCGATACACCGATCCTAGACACATGAGTTGGATCCTTCAGGCTGATTCCCGATCGAATGCACGTCAGGAACCAGCCTTGTCGGTGCGAATCAATAAATCCCGCAGATTCCGTCCACTGCCATCTCTTCCACGGTAATTTCTTCCAGGATGGATGGCGCTTCCTCACATTCCGTTTCGTTGAACTGCACGTCCTTCTTGTCGATTTCGTTGTCCATTGGTGAATTCACCTCCTTGTTTTTCACGGAAAGCCGCCGGTCTGAAATCGGCGGTCTGATACGTTATCGGGAACGTTGTGCTTTCCCGCGGGCGTTGAGTCCGCCTGTTCGTAAGCTCGGTCCCGGATTTCTGGTCCAGGAGAGATTGCTTCGTCGCAGCGCTCCTCGCAATGACACGTTTCGGGAGTGTGTCATTGCGAGCGAAGCGAAGCAATCTCCTGCACGAGAGCAGCGACCGTATTTGCGAAATTCCTTACTATGGCGCGCGGCAGGTCCAACCCGCATCGACGAGCACCGATTGCCCGGTGATGCATCTCGAGTCTTCCGTTGCCAGCCACAGCACGGCTCGTCCGATGTCCTCGGGCATAATTTCCCGGTCTTTGAAGAGGTGTCCCTGAAGGAACTGTTCCTTCGCCTCTTCATCCTCCATGCCGAAGAAGGCGGCGACGCCCTGCATCATCGGAGTCCAGACCGTGCCCGGGCACACCGCGTTCACGTTGACGTTGTGATCGGCAACTTCCATTGCCAGTGACTTGGTAAAGCCGATAATTCCGTGTTTGGCCGCACAGTAGTGGGCGCCCAAGCCGAATCCGCGATGTCCCCCTACGGAGGAAATGTTTATTACCTTACCGCTGTGCTGTTCGATCATCTGCGGGACAACGTACTTGGAGCAGAGAAAGGTGCCTTTGAGGTGTGTGTCCAGAACCTCGTCCCATTCGTCCTCGCTCATGTCGGCAACCGCCATCATCGAGGAGTTACCGGCATTGTTGACCAGGATGTCGATCTTGCCGAAGGTCTCGAGCGTCTGCTTGACCATGGCTTCCACATCGGAAGCCTTTCTTACGTCGCACTTGATCCCTATGGCTTTGCGGCCCAACTTCTTGATGCTTTCCACTGCCTGTGCCATTGTCTCCGGAGTTGACATCGCATAGGGAATCGTCGACATATCTTCGCAGATGTCGGCAATCACAATGTCCGCTCCTTCTTCCGCCATGAGCTTGGCCGCGGCAAAGCCGTTACCCCTGGCTCCTCCCGTGACGACGGCCACTTTGCCTTCCAGTTTCATCCGTTGCTCCTTTCCGCCCCCTTTTGGAGTCAGCCGCAAGACGCCTCTGTCCTACGTCTTGGGAAATTTCTTCAAGAGCTCTTCCAGGTTCCGCATGTCTTCCAGCGCTACGTTGGCTCCGTACTCGGCGACCTGGAAGTCCAACTCGTGCTGGAGTGAGGAGAGGAGCATGAGAGCGTCCAGATAGTAGACCAGCGACGCGTCGGTCTTCAAATCCTTTTCGTGCGCCACCATGATACTCTCGACACCCAGCGCTCTCAATTTCTCCGCATACTCATCCAGTTCGATTCGATATCGCAGCAGATCATCCATGAGGGCCATTGCCCTCTGAACCACTTCGATCACCGATTCGTGCATCGGGTGCGCCATGAAAACCTCTATTCCTCGGCAGGGTTTCCCGGAAGCGCCAGCATCTTTCTACCCCTCTCCGAGACGGTGAATTTGGTGACGGGATAGGTTCCGGGTCTTTCGAACCGGTTGCGTTCCAGTAGCCCCATCCGGACGAGCGTCAGAATCCTCTCTTTGACGCCGGAGGACGAAATCTTCAGCTCTTGACTGATCGTGTGACAATGAAATTCGCCCGGCTTGCGATGGTGGCACGTGCCGGAGCAATCCGTGCCACCCATGCGCTCCACCATTTTCATGATGGCCAGAAGATCGTCGCTCACAGTTTTCGGTAACATCACCGCCACCTGCGTCAGGTCATTCTGACCACAAATGTCTTGACCTTGTGAATGAGGCCGTCGAGTTGGGTTCCGAGCTTTTCCAGGCTCGCCAGCGCCTGAGACTCATCACATCGGTCCACGGAGGCTTTGAGCTCTTCGGCCAATTCCTTGCACCCGAGGGCTGTTTCTCCCGCTTTCACCGTCTTCATATAGGCGCGACTGAGCAGAGGCTCGATTTCTTGTGCCTTGCCCGCGAGCGTTGCCTTGATCTTTTCGGCGGATTCAGCCGAAAGGGATCCGCACTGGCCGTCAATTTCTTTGAACACGGCCAACGCCTCTCTGATCAGGGCGGGTCCTTTTCCGGTAACATTCGGTTTCTGGTCTGCCATCTCTTACTCCTTACTACCTCATTATCGTCCGGTCCGCGACCGACATCCGGATTCGGATTGCGCTTTGCCGTCGCGGTTCCCGAGAAGCCGTGGCGGCATCCGTTCCTCATCCGTGGTCGTCAAACCGGTTTTCTTTGACGCTATGGAAAGTCGTCAAGGTTTTCGTTCCAAAACGCGGGTCCTTCGCAGGTTCGCCGGCGGCCATGCAGAGATCGCTTCAGGCATATCTTCCCCTCCGGGTGCTCACAGCGGTTCTGCTCAGGCGGAGAGCTGCCCGGTGTCACCCGATTACCCAAGCCGAGGGCGGTGGCAACATCCCAAAACGACTCAAGTGGCTCTCGCGAGAAGAGACACTCCTCTCCGAAGCCTGTGTTGTTAAGTCGTGTGGTCCCCCATTCGCGGTTTCGGCTTTACCGAGGAGTCGCCTTGAGTGAATCGTGCGAGAGTCTCCCGCCTTACGCCTATTCGGACGGTCTCTCCGGCCTACTTGGCCTCTTGTGCTCTCTGCCCTCTTCCCAGGCATGCTCTTTCACAACGACCTTGGGTCTGACAGGGAGCCGATTGAGAATCTCATCCGCGATCTTCAGCATTGCCTTTGAGGCCAGAGCGTCCGGATGCTTGAAGACGATCGGCACACCCGTGTCCGCTGCGTCCGAGTATTGCCCGTCAAGTGGTATGCCGCCCAGAAAGGGGATCTTGAAGGTTTCTGCGAGCTTTTGTCCCTTGCCCTTGCCGAAGAGATATTCCTGGCGGCCGCAGCCGGGGCAAAGGTACGAATCCATGTTCTCGATCAGTCCGACGATGGGAGCGTTGAGCTCCTTGGCAGCATTGATTGCCTTGCTGCAGACGATCGTGGATATCTCCTGGGGCGTGGTGACCACGATGAGGCCGTCCAGCCGCGGGATGGATTTCATGATGGTGATGGGCTCATCGCCGGTGCCGGGAGGAAGGTCCACGAGGAGAAAGTCAAGTTCGTGCCACTTGACGGAGCTCAGGAACTGCCTGAGCACACGCGCCTTGTACTGGCCCCGCCACATGATGGGTGTCATGTCGGTCGGCCAGATGAGAGCCACGGACATGACCTTCAGTCCTTGCTCGGTAGAAACGGGGTCGATTCCGTGGCTGCCGTGGAGCATGTCCCTCATTTTCGTCTTGATGCCCACCATTTTTGGCACACTCGGGCCGTGAACGTCGGCATCGAAAATTCCAACCTCCAAGTCCTTCTTCTTCAGCGCGGCGGCCAAATTCACCACCACGCTGGTTTTGCCTACGCCCCCTTTTCCGCTGATCACGGCGAGCTTGTAATTGATGTGGGCCATCGCGTCGTCGATGGGCCCGTGCATTTTGTGCATGTGCGCCATATGCTCAGTGGGCATCAAAGCCGCCTCCCTTTTAGGTGAAAAGAACCGCCCGCCGATGCGGACGCCTCACGCGTTGGAAAGGAACTCGCAATCCCTGCTCCCGAGATTCATCTGCTCCGCGTATTCGAGCCAGCCTTCCGGATCGATACCCGTGATGGCTCTGATCTTGTCGTCGCCCTTTCCCAGCGCTCCCAATTGTTCGACCACCGATCCGGGCACTCCCGGGCTCCCCGTAATCATTTGATACGTGACCCAATCGACGGCCACCGGATCGGTGGACGCCAGTATTCCGAGATCGGGAATGAAGGGGATATCTGAAAATGGGTAGTCGTCGTTCTGGGGTGTCACGGAGCTCAAGAAGTTTATGAAGAATGCCGAGCCCCGCAGGTTTTCTTTAGCCGTGCAGGCGGCCTCCACCACGCTCTCTTGAAAGACGGGAATTCCTGCCGCCTCTATGCTCATGGCCTGATTCGGGCAGGACAGAAAGCAGCCAAGGCACCGGTTGCAGATCTCCGGATCAAAGGAGATCGTGGGAGAACCGCCGGTAATGGCCCCCGTGGGACAGAACGGCAGACAGATTCCGCAATTGTCGCACTTGCCCCGGTCAAACGCGATGTCGAGGCACGAGTGGACCCTGAGTTTACCTGAGGAGGTCAACAAGCCCACTCCGAAGTTATAAATCGCGGCGCTCAGCCCCAGGAGCGGGTTCGCTGTCACGTGAGACATGACCACGAGGTTTCCCGTGTCCGTGAGCAGACTCCCCAGTTCCACGCCCCCGAGCCGCCGACCTTCGGACGGGTAAAAGTTCCCCTCTTCATTGGTATATCCGCCGGCAAGCATCATCTGGTTGTCGAACGTCTCGCCTGCGCTGTAGCCTTGTATGAGAGCGGTATTTTGCCAATCAAACCCGTTGAAACGAGACCCTTTGAAGAGGCTGCAACTGTCGGTGACCACCGGCCTGCCGCCCATTTCTCGTACCTTCTCGAAGAGCGTGGTGATCGCAACCGGCGGCAGGTAATGAGAGTAGCCCGTCTCACTCAGGTTGATCTTTATGGCAAGGCTTTCCTCGGGCCTCACAAGGTTCGCCATCTCCTCAAGACTCAGCAGCCCGGAGATCTTGGAAATCATGCTCTGGTATATGCCTGCCGAACGGCCCTTGATCCAATAAACCTTGGCCATGGTTATCCTTTTCTAAGCGTTTCAGCTTGGTTACGGGCTCCGACCCGTACGGCAACACCGGTTATCGAAAACTCCAACTCGTTGCCGGATTGAACCGAATCCGCTCCGAGTATTGAGAAAAAGGCGGGGCGGATTCGCTCCCCGCCCCGAACAAGCTTGGACGCACCTTTCACTGACGCGACACCATTCTCTGCAATTGCGAATGAACGAGGACGCAAGTCGGCTGCGGAGCACCCGTGGTTCGGCCGAGAATCGGGAACATGTCGAGGGACACCGAAGGCGCCTTCGGCCAGGTCCAAGTTTGACCCGGTTAAATCTCCCGGCCGTTCCGCGGGCCCGCTCAAGCCATACGTTCTAGGCCGTGGGATCAAATCCCTTCCACTTGCCTGCCCACGTCTTCACATCGCCGTGCCGGCCGAAGGGGAACTCCCGGCCCAGGTGATGGTTCTTGAACACGTGACGCATAGGATTAACGGTCATAGGAGTCTTTCGCACTTGCCACTTTGCGATGTTTTCCGGATTGAGCTCGGGCTCGTAAGTTATCAGCTCATAGTTCATCGTGCCCATGCCGATCTTCTCAGCGGCCTTGAGCTGAATCCTCGGGGTGAAGGCATTGACTGCCTTCAGCTTGTCTTCGCCTGGCTTCAAGCCGAGCTCTTCCGACCTGCCGCCGGGATAGATCGGGGCCTTGTCGAGCTGGTCGCAGATTGCGGCATCGATGGCCACCGGATCCATCGAGGCGAAAACGCCCACATCAGTTGCCACCGGCAGACCGCCCCACGGGAAGCAGTCGCATTCGGGGCATATATCAACCGCATAGGCCATATAACCGATCTTGCCGGGCTTGAAGGTCTTGATGCAGCCGAGTGCCGCGTCGGACATGGCGATCTGTGCCAAGGGGAAATAGTCATCCCGGAAGCCGATTCCCTCCATGCCGGTGAACATGCAGGTTACCTGACACGAATAACACAGCGCGCACTTGGAGTAATCGAGATTCACTCCGTCCGCCTCGATCTTGATGGCCTCTTCAGGACAGCTATCCTCGCACATTTTCGAGTACGGGCACTCTTTTCCCTTGCAACCCTCTTTGTTGACCTTCGGGTACCCGATTGCGTCTTCCGGGTCTCCCCAGAAGGCCAAGTGGGTCTGGTACTTGCCGCGCTTGGATTGGGCTCCGATGCCGAAATTCTTGATGCATCCACCGTACGCGGTGATCGGGTGACCTTTGGCGTGAGCCAAGTTGATGCAGGCGTCAGCCTCATAGATCCCGCGACCGATGTACGTTTCCTTGAGAATATTCGCCTCGGGGAGCTCCACTCGCAGGTCGTCTTCCCCGAAAAAGCCGTCCGCCACGACGAATGGCGCCTGGAGACTTGCCCAGTTGAGGCCGTGTCGGTTGGCGCCTTCGACCAGCATCTGGCCGGTGCAACGATTGTTGAAGAGATGATACGTGAGGGTGGTGGTGTCTGTGACAAAGGGTCTTCCGCCACAGGCCTTGACCTCTTCCACGATTGCGGCCACGAACTCCGGCCTCAAACAGTGAGTGCGGTTCCATTCGCCGCAGTGAACCTTGATGGCGACACTGTCGTCTTTATCGATGCACTTATCGAGACCGGCCATATAGAAGAGATCCTTGGCCTTACAGATGGTGCTCTCAGTCCAGTTGGTGGCATTGGCGGCAGCGTGCCAGACCTTAGAGACCTTTTCCGGCATAATGTTTCCTCCTGTGGTTGGTTGTCCAGGTGAAGGTTTCGGGCAAGGGGGGTGCTTGGAATCTAAAAGTGACTCCAAGCCGTTGCCCGAGACACTAGTTCTTGTTCCTCAAGACTTCTCCCGTGACCAGGAATTGTTTTTACCATCCCCCTTTCGCCTTTGGATTCGGCCGGGCAACCACCGCATTCGGGAACTCGTCGAGGCGAGCTCTCATCACAGCGCGCTCTTGACCGGTTCTCCGAGGTTGTCACCAATGCGCCTTTCCACGAGGAGGCCGCATTACATCAGGGCGTTCCTCTTGACCGACGAACCGCATAACCTGACTTCGCTCGGAGAATGTCCCGAAACGGAGCTCGGAGGTGTCATCGGCGCGACGGCGCATTGGCACAGAGCCGATTTGTTCGACGATGAGAACGTAGCTTGTCGATCGGCCGCGCGGTCGTATTGCAAGGTGCATGCCTGACCTCAGCTCTCCCTTGGCCGATCAGATCGCGTGATTGCGCGCCGGATGACTTGATGAGCGCACGTTGTGGCTACTCGAGCAGAAAACGGATCAGCGAAAAAAGTTCTGGAGCGGTGATCTCGCGATTGGCGCAACCGGGCCGGGGAGCCGCTCAGTGCGGTTCATCTCGATTTCAAGCCGGCACGGCCTGGCGGGACTACCGGCCGGCCGGAGGGGGAGGATCGGAAGTGAATGACTCGCCCGATGGCCTCCGAACCCCATCCGTGGCAAGAGCACCCACCCCCGCGGATGGCC
>Ga0172371_10007825_pt1 | contig 15091 bp, 13 predicted proteins | sample Lak12m_FD_114543 | JGI IMG/M metagenome (GOLD analysis project Ga0172371, IMG submission 114543) | Freshwater microbial communities from Kabuno Bay, South-Kivu, Congo - kab_022012_12m | ecosystem: Environmental > Aquatic > Freshwater > Lake | place: Democratic Republic of the Congo: South-Kivu... | reverse complement strand
CAAACCCTCCCTCGCCGGATTCCGGTGCGCGCCTCGGTTCGCCCTTCTGAGATCGGCCAGGGACGGACACCATTCAAGGGGAAAACTTGAGATGCCCATTGGCCGCTGACTCTTCGTTGCTGCCTTGAAACGCCTTGACTTCCTTTCTCGCTCCTCTATAATAGAAACTGAATTCATTTTCTTTTTTTGTTGGATGTGGGTGATGGAGATTCTTGGGCTGCGTGTTACCGTATGGTTCGGGGTTTCGAGGGAGAGAGAGTTATGGTCTATACTGACGCCCAAGCTTGGCTGGACGATCACGAACTGATTGAGTGCAAACCCCTCAAGGGTCGCTGGACCCGCCAGACCTGCCTCGAGATTTCCAGGAGATCCCGGCGGGCTCCGCGAAATGCTAAGTCCCACGTCGAGCCGGCAGGAACGCGCGCACTGCCCTGCGCGAATTGCCCGATCCTGGCCGCGCTGGAAAAGTAATCGCCTCGTTTTTGCCTTCGTATGCCCGTCGCGACGTGAAATCCGCCAACGACCTCGCCGGGCTTGCGGCGGTCGCGCGCGGCACACCGAGACGCCCCTTCGTCGCAAGAACGGCGAGGCCATGCCTGCAATTTTGGCACGCCGCTCTCTTCCCCTGTTCCCCCAATACGAAAAGAACCACTAAGACGCGCAGACTCCAAGTCTCCCGACGGGAACGCCTCGACGGCGACGCGACGAAGCAATCCCAGGAGAGCAACGTACGTTTCCGAGCTCGTCACGCCCAACAGCCTGTGCCGTGGCGCGACTCCCTCGAAGCGAAAGCCTTTGGCGCCACTGAGCATATAATTTAGTTTAAGTTTTTCTATTAACCTATTCATTCACTTGTTTTTTCCTTCGGTTTGATGTATATAGCTCCTGTACTGCCCTTGTGAGGTGAAAACCATGAACACCGTTCAAAACAGTCAGGAAAAGCGCACTATTCAGGTGAAGGCATTTCTCGATGACTTTCGCTCCGGGGTACCTGATGAAGAGCTCATCGAGAAGTACCGACTCACCGCCGCGGGGCTGGAAAAATTCGTTAGCATGCTCAACGAGCGAGGCATTGTCGACGACCGGGAAATCGACGAGCGATGCGCGCTGAAGAGCCGAGCCGAGGAAAGCCCCCCCCCGGATGGAGAATCAGACAACGCGAGCTTCATCTGTCCGGCGTGCCTTGCCTCCCACAAAGACATGTTTGACATATGCCCGCACTGCGGAGTCTCGTTCCAGGAGCTCATCGACCAGCCCAAATCGGAACCTCAGCAGCCGGACACCTCGGATTACTTTGACGCGCCTCCGAGCAGCAACCAGGCATTCGACGAACCCGTGCCGGAGTTCTCCACGGTATCGGTGGCGGAAACGGGCGCGCCCACCGCGGTGAATGCTGAATCGAAGCCCAAAACCGCGGCGCGCTCCGTCGACGATTTCGGAGACGAATTCGCCGGGAGCACCGATCAGGTGGCGGCTCGGAGCGGATTCGACGAGGTCATGGACGAAGTGGTGGCCGGCCGGCCCTTCGACGACTATTCCCATGCCGATCCTGCTGCCGTTGCTCCGGTTGAGCCCCGTTGCGAGGGGTGCGGAGAATCAATGGAGCCTGCGGTCAGGGAAATTTACGACCGTCAGACCAGTATTCACGCGTTCATGGGAGCCGGGATTATGCTCGCGGTCGGATTTCTAGGAGCGTTGATTTTGAGCTTTTTCGAGAGTCAGTCAGCGGTTCGGCTCATCGTATTCTACCTCACTGCAGTCGCCTTTCTGTCGGGAGGGGTGCTTTCCGCTGTGGCCGCGTTTTTGTTTCTGGCTCGCGAAAAGGTCTACCTCTGCTCCTGTTGCAAAAGAATACTGCCTCGGGCCTGACGAGACGACGGCCTCGATACGCCGGGACAGGCTCCTGAATGCCCGGCCTGCGTCGGAGCATTATGGAGAGCAACCTCATCAGGATATTGTTCGGAAGGCTTCTCGATGCGCTGCGTATCAAGGACGACGCATCGCGTCGCGAGCGAAGCCCTCTGGCGGGAGAGTTGAAAACAGACTCATTGACCGTCGTCACGGACGGCATAACCATCAGAGGCCGGTTTTTTTTCCCTTCCAAACGACCTGACCGGCAGTATCCGGCCCTCATCATCTGTCACGGAGTTCCCGGCAGCGGCAAAGACCGCCCTTCGGACGATCCGGGCTACGAGGCGCTGGCCGACCATTTCGCCCGCCTCGGCCTGGCGAGCGTTGTTTTCAACTTCAGGGGGTGCGGCGATTCGGGCGGAAATTTCGACATCATGGGATGGACTCGCGACCTCGAGGCCGTGCTCGACCAGACTCTGAACACTCCCTACATCGATCCCACCCGGGTGATGCTCCTCGGGTTCAGCGGTGGGGGCGCAGCCGCGATTTACGTTTCTGCAGACAACCCCAAGGTATACGGTCTCGCTGTCGCGGGAACACCGGCTGACTTCACAATATTTGACGGGGACCCGGACGAGCTTGTCGCTGACTTCAGGCAGCGGGGCCTCTTCAGAGACCCGGAATTCCCCCCGAACATCGAAACGTGGCTCAAAGGTTTCGAACAAATCGAACCCCTACGCTGGATCGGTCAATTCAAGGGGCAGTATCTCCTCGTCGTGCATGGGGACGCGGACGAGCTCATACCCGTGGAACATGCCCGGGACCTCTTTCAGCACGCCCCTGCGGGGATAGGGACGCTGTCGATCATTCCCGGCGGGCTCCACCGATTGCGGTTGGACCCGAGGTGCATCGAGATTCTCGATGCCTGGTTCCTCAAGATCCTGGGCCGTGGGAAGTGAATGCACCGGGACCGCATCGTTATTGGCGAAGCCCGGCACGAGGAAAAATGAGGCCGGCAAGACTCTAGACTTGGTAGAATTTCATCCGCGGAAGCTCGACGGCAGTCAGCTTGTTTCCGTACACGGCGCCCGTATCGATACCAATTTTTCCGGGAGTCACGAAGGGGGTTTCGAGGGCGGTGTGTCCGAAAATAATCCTCCGGTTCCAGTCGTACGCCGAATAGATAAACTCCTCCCTGATCCAGAGCATGTCTTCTTCCGACTGTTGCTCCAGGGGCACGCCGTCCCGCAATCCCGCATGGACAAAGATGTAATCCTGCGTTTCGTAAAAGAGCTTGAGGGACAAGAGAAATTCGAGGTGATCCTCGGGAAGCACGAAGGCTTTGCGCCCGATTCCCCCCTCGACGTAGCTGGCGATCGTCTCTGCGCCGCCATTGGCAACGTAGAGCATTTGATCCTTCTGCTGAATGTAGTAATCCAGCAACATCTTTTCGTGGTTTCCTTTCAGGAACACCAGATCCCCGCCCCTTTTCCGGAGCTTCACGAGAAAATCGACTACCTCCCGGGAATTGGGTCCGCGGTCGATGTAATCCCCGATGAACAGCAACACATCGCCATTCTCCCGGTTCCACGGAAGAATCTTCATCATTGCCACGAGCTTGTCGTAGCAGCCGTGAAGGTCACCGATTGCGAATATCCGTGTGCTCATGCCTAATATATAGATCCTTCCTGGGACGGAGTCAACGACGCTTGAGAGCCCTCTCACCACTCGAGAGAGCAGGAAAGTACAGCATCAAAACTTGGAAATCGTTCACCGCGGAGAGCGCAGAGGACGCAGAGAATGCAGAAAAAACCCAATTTCTTCCGATTGGTTACGTGATGAAGTCCCCCGCAACATTCTGGATTCAGGATTGGACGCGAGGCAATTCCCCTTCTCTGGAGCGAGGACCGTACCTCGCCGAGATTTCAAGAATTCTTACCTCTGCGCTCTCCGCGTTCTCTGCGGTGAGTTCTTCTTTCCCGCTGAACGGATACAAAACTTGATATGGACGACCTCGGGTCTTTCGCCCCCGTTTCCGCGGCAGCCCCCACGCACCCGATGGACCACGGCCCCGAACCTCGGGATTGAGAAATTCGCCTCGTTCCTGCCGAAGTTGAATTCGAGGGGGCAATAAGCCTGTTATCTCGTCAGATTGAAATCTTTTTCCGAATCTGTCAACATAAACCAATCGGTCAGAAGATCGTAGCGCGCGCGTGACGCCGCTGCCGACCGTGCGACAGCGGTGACGGGCACCGGAGACCGAGATGCGCGGGCGTGGAATGTGGAAGTCATACCCTGCGGTATTGCCTCCTTCGGCCACATCCCAGAGAGATCAGCGGGGATGGTACTATGTACATTCGAAACGAACGAGGAGAGCATCTCCTGATCCGTACCGTGAAAGGCCCGGATGGCCTTCCTGTCGAACGGATTCTGGCGAAGCTCGGCAAGGATGCGGAACTGAACCTCTTTCCGGCCGCCGAGGAGGGAAGGCGCCGCGATCCTGACCTGTGGGACGACGTTGATGACTTCCATTTGCTTCAAGCCCTTGAAAATTACAAACGCCGGATCGGGAACTGCCGACCGGTCCTCGTCGCGGTAGACGGGAAGCGGACCGAACAGGAGGCGGAGGAACCCTGAAGCTGGTAGAGCGCCAGTCGGCAGCTCGGGAGGAAGCGGTCGTCAGGGCAGCCGTTCATCGGATGGGCCTCGGGGGAGAATCTCATGGCCCCTCCGGGTGAAGGCCTGCGGTAGAGCTTTCATGGAGATCCACCGGCGTGATCTCGCAGCCCCGGCTGGTGACATCCCCGCCACGGCCTTTCCGGAGTGTACGAGACTCCGCGCTTCGCTTAACCCATGATGATTCCTCTCAGAATCAGCTTCTCCCCAGCGTGCTTAGGAGATTGAGATATGGTACGTCTCAAGAAAATTGCGATCGTTGTGCTGCTGTTAACGATAGTGGCGCTGGCAGTGGGTTGGATTGTCCTGCGAATCCTTCCGGAAACCGACCTCGTCCGAGACGCGGTGCAGGATCGACTGCGGACAATAACCGGCCGGAATGTGAACCTTGGGGCGCTTCACGTGGATTTTGCCTTTCCTGACCTCGTGCGCTTCACGCTCGAGGGCATCTCCGTTCCCACCGAGGACGGAAAACCTCTTCTCGTAGCCGACAGACTGGCTTTCTCTCCTGCCCTCTCGTCTCTGCTCAGACGGGAAGTTTCCATCGAATCCATTACGATAGAAGGATTCAAAGTGTCTCTGCACAAGCCCGTGCAGAGAGGAGTGAGCGACGCTCTGCCTCGGCAGAGCGTTCATGCGGGGCCGGCCGGTGAGGCGGAAAGGCTGACTCAAACTCCTCCGCCACCCAAATCGGAGGCACAGCCCGTTCGCGAGCCTCTTCCCGAAAGCAAGAAATCGCCCCTCACATGGTCGGTGCACTCGATACGGCTCGTCAAGGGTCGCGTGGACTGGATCGATCGGTCGGTGGTGCCTGGGGAAGAGCTGATCGTATCCGTCAGTGAAATTGACGGTTCGCTGGCCCTCCAGGGATCGGGACCCGGTTTTAGCGTGAGCATGCGCGCACGGCTGGGCAATCACCAGGAAAAGGGGAGTCCCGTCAGCCTCAGCGGGACGCTCGTCCCCTTGCAGGACTGTTCGGGACCGGACTCCGCGGACCTCAACCTCCGATGCGACTCGGTGAATCTCACGCCCTTCTCAGTTTACGTTCCCCCGCACGTGCGGTTGATCGAGGAGTTTCGCCAGGCGAACATTCGAGCGGAGCTTCGATGGCAAAAGGGCGCTCTCCCGCTTCTCTCGACGAAAACCGAGCTGATGACCGGCCCCAATGGAGGCCCGCGACTGAACGTACAGGCCGATGCCGTTCTGTCGGGAGATTTCTCGTCTGTCCTCAAAGTGGCGCTCTCGGCAGACAGCGACAACCTGCCTCTGGTCTTTGTGAAGAGACATGTTCCTCCCGAGCTCCCGCTTGACCCGGAAAAGGGAACCCTGAAAGTGGGCCTGAAAGGAGAATGGAGCCAGGACGGGACGTGGAGCCTTCAAGGTTCCGTTGGCGGAGAAAACATCGCGTTGACGGGGAAGTTGAAATCCATAGCGCGGACGGTCAAGGTCTGGGCCCAGGTCAAACTGAATCCGGAGGCCGCAACGGTGGAAAGTCTCGAGATCTTGGGACCGACGAGATTGGCTTCCATCAGCGGAGTCGTCAAGCACCCCTTTTCGGAATCCTGGATGCTGGATCTCACGGGAGAAGTGAACCTTGAACCGCGCTGGCTCAAGGATTTGAGGGTTGATATTCCCAGCGGACTCGTGCTCAAGGGCGCGGTTCCGGTTCATGGCCGGATTCGCGGTCGCGCCGGCGATTTCTGGCTCGACGTCACCGGAAATCTCGCCTCGACGGATATTCAGTGGGTTCCTTACGGAGAAAAGGCATCGGGCAAGAAAGGAACGATCTCGGTCAAAGGCAAATTTCTGGGAAAGCATGGCACGGCCGACGGAACTGACGCAACCGTGAGGATCGGACTCGCTGGAGTGAGAATGCGGCTTTCCGACAAGGGCCCGTGGCTCACCGACGTCGGGCTGGACGTCACCTCGGAGGTTCTCTTCCGGGGTGGCCGAGCCAGTCTGAAGGAGGCGAATCTTGTGGTCCGGAAACATCCCTCCTCGGGAAGCCTCGCATCGGTGCGGGCTCACGGGACGGACCTCGGGTTGCCGTCGTTCCGCATCGACGGCAAGGCGGTCATCAATTTCGACCGACTCATTCTCGCGCTCGCCGGGCTTGATCAGGCGTCAGGTCCTGCCATAGCGGGCAGCGCTCCGCTGACGGCAGAATTCGACGGTTCGCCGTCAGAACTGAATTGGGCGCTCAAGCTGCCTTTGACCCATCTCGACGTCACATGGGAAAAGGCGTTCAGGAAACCGGGCGGAATAACCGGAGACATCGTGGCACGGGGAAAGTGGAGCCACGGCGAGCTCGTGCTCAACAACGGAAAGCTGACGCTGCCCGGCGTGACCGTAGCCGTCCAGGGGAAGCTCAGAGACGAAAAAGGAGCCTTTCGGGGCCTCACCATAGCGCTCAAGAGGTCCGAGCTCAAAGATCTGGCCAAGTTCTTTCCTCCGGCGAGTGATCTGGGGTTGTCGGGACCTGTCGAAGGCGAAGCGCGGCTGAGGCCGGGCAATCAGGGAGTGGTTCCCACGGGGTCTCTCACGCTCGTGGCGATGGATTACCGTCCGAGAGGCGCGGACTGGGGCCTCGAAGACCTGAAAGGGACGCTGACCTTTGACGGACCCTCTGTCGAAATGCCCGATATGTCGGGGAAGATTCACGGCGTGGTCGACGCTCCGTTCACGATCAGAGGTTCGCTAAGCGGTCTTACTTCTCTGGACACGCTCAACGGGAAGATGAGTCTGGACGTGAAGCGCGGCACGATCAAAGCCGATCGCCTCAAGGCCCTTTTGAATCAGACCCAGCTCCTCCTGGGAACCCTCATCAATCCCGGTCGCGAACAGAAGAGGATCGAACGACTGGGATTCGAATCCGTCACGGGTACGTTCCAGATCCACGCGGGAACCGCGCGCACCGAAAATCTGAAGCTCAAGGGGCAAGATCTCAATCTGGGGGCCATCGGCGACCTCCGGCTGGCTTCCATGAGCCTGGACGCCCTCGCAGGCTTGCAGACCTATGCGATCCCTACGTCTGCCATCGGCAAGATCCCCATGGTGAGAGATTTCGTGAAGAAACATGAGGACATTCTGAAACGAACGGGGCTGGACAAAGAACTGAAACGACTCGGCATCGGTGAGTCGGAGGCCCCGGAGACCCAGGAAGGAGCGCCTCAACCGTCCAGGGCCCCGGTCGTCGTCATCGTGAAACTCCGAGGTCCGGCCTCCGCGCCGCAGGTCTCCCCGGTTCTCGAGACGACCCTCAATCCGGCGACGGTTTCTCGGCTCAAATCTCTGCTCAATTGAAGTGGTTGATGCTTTCCGCACGACCTGCGGAGTTGCCGCTCTTTCCGATGGAATCCACCGCGGGCATGTCGCGACTGAGGCGGCCCCACGCACTTTCATTAGCGTGAAGCTGAGAACGGGGATTCCGACCCGGTTGCCGCCGATGATTCGTCCGCCCCTTTTGACTTGACATCAGGGGTGCGATTCCGTAGATATGGATCAATACAGGCTTTCCCGCGTCATCCATTCCCTGAAAGCAAACGTACCAGTCGTCGAGGAGGAACTGCATGTCAAGAAAATTCTGGGACGAAGAATTCGAAACCATGAACGAATCGGCAATGAAGGCCTTTCAAACGGACAAGCTCAAGGAGACCCTCAAGTGGGTCTATGACAAGGTGCCGTACTACACGAAAGCCTTTGATGAAGTAGGCGTAAAACCAGCCGATTTCCAAAAGCTCGAAGACATCGCCAAGTTCCCCTTCACGGTCAAGACAGCCCTTCGGGACAATTACCCCTTTGGCCTGTGCGCGGTCCCGATGTCCGAAGTCGTCCGCATCCACGCGTCATCGGGCACCACGGGCAAACCCATAACCGGGCCCTATACCGCGGAAGACCTGGATCAGTGGACCGCATGCATGGCCCGCGGGCTCTGGGCTCAGGAAGTCAGGCCGGACAGCATCCTTCAAAATGCCTATGGTATGGGACTTTTCACCGGAGGCCTGGGATTCCTCCAAGGCGCCATGAGAATCGGCTGCGCCATCATTCCGTCGGGCGCGGGGATGACCGAGCGACAGATCATGCTCATTCAGGATTTTGGCACGACCGCACTGTGCTGCACGCCCTCGTACTGCATGACCATCATCGAGAAGGCCGAGAGGATGGGGATCGACATAAAGAACTCGTCGGTCAGGACGGGACACTTCGGCGCGGAGCCTTGGACGGTGGAAATGCGTACGGACATCCAGAACCGGGGTGGAATCCACGCCTATGAGCACTATGGCCTGACGGAGCTCATGGGGCCGGGGGTTTCGTTCACGTGCGAGTACTACAACATCCACATCAACGAGGACCACGTTTTCCCCGAAATCGTGGACCCGGGCACCCTCGAGCCGGTCCCTGTCGGCGAGGAAGGCGAGCTGGTTTTCAGTGCGCTCCAGCGCAGGGCCATGCCCATGATCCGCTATCGGACCCGTGACATCTGCACGTTGCGGCGTCAGAAATGTGAATGCGGGCGCACCCTCGTCACCATGGACAAGATTCTCGGCCGCTCCGACGACATGCTGATTATCAGCGGCGTGAACGTGTTTCCGTCACAAGTTGAGACAGTGCTCATGGAATTCCAACAGGTTGAGCCAATCTATCAAATCCGTTTGAGAAAGAAAGGCTATATTGACCACATCATGGTGGAAACCGAGGTCAGGCCTGCGGTATATGAAGCAGGGCAGGAAGCGGTCGATACGCTCGCAAAACAAATTTCGACGAGGATTCATCAAGTGATCGGGATCAACGTTCCGGTAAACATCCTCCCGCGTGATACCATCGAGCGCAGCATCGGTAAGGCGAAGCGCATCATCGACGAACGCGGCCAGGGTTGATACCAAATCGCTTTCAAAGAAGTAATCTGGGGAGAACCTTTTTGAAAAAAGGTTACTCCCCAGACCCATAGGCGCTAACTTTTGCTTAACTTGTTCGGTTCCATGGAATTCTCGCCATCCGAATACCCGGAGTTGAAACTCCGGGCTATTATCAGTCGCCCCTTCAGGGCTTGAACAGCCATGTTTTTGTCCCGGAGGGACAGCCGATAATAGCCCGCCACTTCAGTGCCGGGCAGACCGAAATACCCTTAAGTTAGCGCCTATGGGGGCTCGGGGGGAACTTCTTTGCACAAAGAAGTTCCCCCCGATCTTACTCTTTTGAAAGCGCATTGCTATGAGGAGGGCTGAACCCCTCTGCCGGCTATCTGTGTCCCCGTCCGCGGAAGGCCGTGGCATGACCGCGGCTCATCGATGAGCAAAAACCCGCGCCTTCCAGAGGTCCTGTCTGGCCTTCTCCGAGTCCCCGAGCGTTTCGTAGCATCGCGACCTGAGCCTGTACACTTCACCGCTGTATGGGTTCGCCTTTGCAGCCTGTTCCAGATCCACGACTGCCTGCGAGTAATTGGCGAGCTCCATATGAAGCTTTGCCCTTCTGAGACGCGCCTCGAAGTTGTTGGGATCGATGTTCAGCGCGCGGGAATAAGCTTCGACAGCCCGGTCAATGTGCGAGTCGGCCATGTGGAGGTCGCCGAGAGTAATGTACGCGGGAACAAATGAGGAATCCTTCTCGAGGGCCAGCGTCGCCCACTCCATGGCCCCGGCGCTGTCGCCCTTCTTGAGGAGCGCTTCTGCCCTGAGTTGATAGGCAGTGGGGTCTTCCGGGTAGAGTCTCACTGCTTCGGAAAGGTCGCCGATCGCACGGCCGAGCTGATTCTCGTTAAAATAGAGGCTTCCCCTGAGCAGCAGGGCTTCGTGATTCTCGGGGTCCAGTTTGAGCGCCTCGTTGAGGTCGGCAAGGGCCCGGTCGCCCCGTGCCATGAGCTTGAAGATGGAGGCCCGCTTGATCAGCAGCCACGGATCTTCGCCACCGAGGGCCATTGTCTTGTTGATGTCGCTCAAGGCGCCCAGGAAGTTCCTCGTTGCCAAGTGCAGGACGGCCCGATTCCTGTACGGTAGGGGGCTCTCCGGATCCAGGAGAATCGCGCGCCTGAGTTTGTCCAGTGCCTCGGGATACCTCCCCATCATCATCAGGACCGTGCCCTGATTGAGCAACAGGCCACAGTCCTCCGGGTCCTCGGCCTCGGCTTTCTGATAATCCTTGAGAGCGAGGGCCAGAGCGTTCATGGCCCGGTGGGCCTCCGCGCGGTACCAGTGGATCTCCTTCATGTCAGGATCGAGCTCAAGAGCGCGGTCGAAATCGGCCAGCGCCTTCGCGGGCTGCGAGTCCTTCAGGAACGCGAAACCGCGACGGAAAAGCGCTTGTGCGTTCCTGGGCTGAACCTTGAGAAGCCGCTCCATCTCCCGAATTGCACCCTTAAAATTCCTTTCTTCAATCAGGACGGCCGTCCGTCCGAAATAGGCTCCTTCTTCCTTGTCGTCGAGCTCGGTGCTCTTGTCGAAAAAATGCCGAGCTTCGTCAAAGTTCCCCTCGTAAAAATAGATGAACCCCATGGCGGACAGAATGGAAGCATTTCGCGGCTGAAGCTCTGCGGCCTGTCTCAGGTCCTGCAGGGCTCCGTCGTAGTCCTTCATCCGGGCCAGGAGCCGTCCTTTCGTCTCCCAGGCCTCAGCCAGCTTCGGGTTGACGCTTAACGCTTCCCGGTAATCCAGAAGCGCCAGCTCGTTTTCGTCGGTTCGCTCCCGGGCCCGTCCCCTGAGCAGCAGCGCCGAGGCATTTGCGGAATCATTTCGGAGGATGTCGTTCAGCAGGTGGATTGCTCGCGCGGCCTCGCCTTCGTCGATGAGCTTCCCGGCCCGGTCGATTTCCGAGGCCGGCGAAGAGCCGCATCCGTGCAAAGCGCCACAGACCGCCAGCAGAAGGACCGTGACCGGACCAAGAAGTAAGTATTTCGGCCGAGCTCCGACGAGGTTCATGGAATGGAAGTCCTTTCTTCGGCTCCCGGTCTGGAGTACGATCCAAACATAAGGTCAGGGGCCGGCATTGTCAACTAAGTGCAAGATTTCGCACATGCGGTCACGTATTGGCGGCATCCTGACTCATCGCGGTCACGAACCTGCGAAATCTTGTACTGCGTCCTTCCGCGGCGCTTCTGCCCCTAAGTACACCCCTTCGTAAGTTCGGTCAGGCATTCGGCCTCCGTTTGGTTGACCGTTCGGAGCGAAGCTCCGATTGGGGCTTCGGTGGGACAGGCGTCTTGCCTGTCAATGAATGACAGGCAAGACGCCTGTCCCACCAAGATCGCCGGCGAAGTTGACTGGTCAGCTCGGTCGGGAGACACGGGCGCCGGACTACGTCACGTGATTTGTAAAAACCTGTACTCAGTCGGGTCCGGACCCATTCACGGAGTTTTTCCAAAACCCGGAGTTTTCCCTTGATCCCCGCTCGTCACTGTGTCTTAATAGTAATTGTGTGAACTGAGTGATAATTGAAATGCTTAAACCAAAATCTCAATGATTGAGGCTCCTCAAACCCGCTCGGGAAATACCTCATGATTTGAGGTCAATTTCAGGGTAAAAAGCCCTTCGGAGCTTCCGATGCAGATACCATGGGACAGTCTCGGCTACCTTCAGAGCTTCTTTCAGTTGAATTTTCTCTTCAGCGGCGTCGAGGTCTCCTCCGGAACCATATTTCTCGCGAGGGCCGTGACGTTCATCATCTTCGGCGTCGGTCTGGTCTATATGGCCTTTCGTATCCTCATCAAAATCCTGGACTGTCTTCAGGCCTTTCTGGCCGGTCTCGGGCAACTCCCGTGGACCTTTTTCCTCGCGGCGCTCCTCCTCTTGCCCGTATCCCCTGACAGTCTCGGCGCACAGTGGATCGGGTACATCCTCCTGGTGTTATCCCTGCTCGGGGTTGCCGTGTGCGGGGTGCTCGGTCTCATCGGATGGAAATACGGCGTGGACCAGGCTCTGCGTCTTATCGGAGCTTTCAGGACAGGAAAAGATCGAGCCAAAGCCCAAGAGACCGATTATTCGCTTCCCATCCCGGCTGTGCTCCGCCCCCCTGATTCACACTCGGGAAGTTCCATGAGGGACGCCGCGGAACAGGACGCACGCTAAGTACTCCATTTCGTTAGTTCGGTCGCGGATTTCCGTCGCGCTGGGATTGCTTCGTCGCTATGCTCCTCGCAATGACACTCTCGTAAGTTGTCATTGCGAGAGAAGCGAAGCAATCTCAGGGGACAAAATCCGTGACCGTAATTAGGAAGCGCGGCACGGCACGCGGAAAAGTCACTGGGCCTTGTCGAGCTTGATCAGATAGCGGACCTCCACCTCATTCTCCCGGGGGTGATCGGTTTCGAGGAATACCTTCCCCATGTAATAGCTGCGGCCCTTCTGCTTCTCGGGGCGCACGACGAGGTTCACCGGAACCGCCGCGCCGGGAGGGAGAGTGAATCGCTCGGGATTGAGAGAGATCTGCACTCCGTCAGCCACTGTTTTGATGCCCTTTACGTGCCACACCTTCTGCGAAGAATTGGACACTTTCATGGCAAACGTAACGGCTTGGTCCGGGGTTGAAGTCTGGCTGGCCAGTGTCGGGGGCTCGACGCTGATTTCCCTCACGACGTCGGCGAGCAGAGTCAGCTTTACCACCGGCTGAGACGGGTCGTTGGAGTGCACATAGATGTGCTTTTTCTTCCCACCGGCCCGCAGGCCCGTGGTATCGAAGGAAGCAACGATCTTGCTCGTTCCCTGCGGCGCGATTTCGCGGCTGCCTTCGACGGCTTTGGTGCATCCGCAGCTCGACCGAAGATCCTCGATGATCAGCGTCTTATCGCCGGTATTGGAAAAAACGAATTCTTCGACAACCGTGTCTCCGTACAGCACTCTTCCGTAATCGTGCGTCTCCTTTTCAAAACTGATCCTGGGGCCTGCTTCGGCCGAGGCCGAAGCCGCGGCGACCGTGACAATCAGTAATGCGATTGCCAGTCTTCCTATTCTCATGGTCGAGCTTCTCCCTTGAAAGTTCGGCAGCGAGTGCTATCATACGTGGCATGTGCCATGCTCACGCTTGAGGAAGGGTCTCGCGGCCAGAAGGATTATAGGATCAGCCGCGAACATTGCAAGTCCCCGATGCACGGGGCGAGGGATGCAACACCGGGCGGAAATTGGTCATGGGGACGACCGGACAGCCGAGAGACGTTCGCAGAGGTGGGTGTCAAGCCGCCATCAGCAGGCCTTTTTCATTGGGAACGGATATGGCGCGCATGAGGAGTAATCGATATGGCTGATTCATCATCTTCGTCAGAAGTCTGCACGTTGTGTGGAGAGCGCGAGGCCCTCGTACCCGAGGAGGAGGCTTCGCTCTGCCGCGTTTGCTATGCGAGATCCGAGGCTCTCTTTGACGAGGAGATGCGAAGAGTGGAGTTGATTCGCACGATCAGAGGCGCGGACGTGGAGCTGTACGACATCAAGCACCCCGATTCCACGGCTGATATGAACCATTGCGGCCAAGTCATCTTAATTAAGGCCGGCCGCGGCTTTGAAGTGAAGATATGTTTACGATCCGACGCGCTGGACTGGTTGAGTCCCCTCGTCGATGTGCAGACGGCTTTTTCTTCGCATGACCGGCGGTTGGACGCGCTCATCGGCAACGTGTCCCTGCTGATCCAATCGTGGGGAGGCGGACCGCACTACATGGACATATTCTCCGTCGATCACGTGGTTTCCACCGAGGGGGAGATTTGAGGATCACCTCTACCGAGGCCCTTTCAAGAACTGAGGATAATTCAGATAACCCATTGATTCTAGTAAGTTATTTCTCATTTTTGCAGTGGAGATACACTCTGTGTTTGGCATTTCGTCGTGGGAACTGGCTCTGATTGCTCTGGTGGCGCTGATCTTTCTGGGGCCGCGGCAGCTCGCTGAAACGGCAAAGGTACTGGGCCGCGTGTACCGGGAGATTCAGAGACTTGCTTTGGACGCTCGAAGCAGCATTGATCTCGATACACTGACGTCACCTCCCCCGGATCGGCACGAACGTCAGAAGATCAAACAGGAAGTCACTCAAGCCATAACTCCGATTCCAGACCTGGTTCAGCAGCCGGGAGAGCGGACGGGACCGGACTTCTACGCAGACCTTCTCGAACAGTCCAAAGAGGAAGAAGCACCCGAAGAGACGGCTGCTGAAGGCCCGTCAGGGAGCGAAGGGGGCTTGTCGAAAGAGCAAAGGGAAAAGCCGGCCGCAGACGACGAGGTCGGCGACGCATTGAAAACCGAGATGACAGGCAAGACGGGATAGGTCCAGGGCTTATGGCGCCGTGTCAAGTGTGCGGTGACACTCGTATCTCGCATGCCCCAACCTCATGGGTCACCGCCTCCTACCCGAATTCTCCGCCACTACCGGCTAAGTGCAGAGTTTCCTAAGTGTTCTGTGGCGCAAATACGGTTGCGTATTCCCGTGTCCTGAGATGTGGGCGGTGGCACACCGTTGCCTTGCAGGTTTCGGTGGGACACCCATTAAAAGGCCCTCTGTCAAGGGAAAAACTTATCCATGGCAAGGAAACCGGGGTTTCCTTGCAGAGGTTGCCAGGGAGTCCGTACGGTGCCCGTCAAAGCCCCTCTTT
>Ga0172371_10007824_pt1 | contig 15092 bp, 17 predicted proteins | sample Lak12m_FD_114543 | JGI IMG/M metagenome (GOLD analysis project Ga0172371, IMG submission 114543) | Freshwater microbial communities from Kabuno Bay, South-Kivu, Congo - kab_022012_12m | ecosystem: Environmental > Aquatic > Freshwater > Lake | place: Democratic Republic of the Congo: South-Kivu... | reverse complement strand
GCGATTCCTCGTTCATATAGGCCATCATCAGGACCTCTCCAGTCTGCCAGTCCTGGACGATGGCCGGAATGAGGCCGTTGGCGTCAAACGTCAGTTGGGGTATGGTCGTCTCTTCCGGCACAGAGAGGATTCTATCAGAAAGGCATCGATTCGTGGCGGAAAGCGGGTTACAGCCCGGGCTCAGCCGGCCGGCTCGTAGCCCAGTTGCCTGGCTTCGCTCCGGCACGTCGGGCAGACGGTAAAAGAACCGTCCTCCTCGGGGTCGCTGTAAGTCTCCGCGCTCTCGCCGGTGAGCAGCGTGCGCCCGCACATGCCGCAGGCGTCACTCTTCACAACGGTGCTGCCATCGATAACACCCCGACGGCGGGGCCTGCCGGCGCCGGCGCCCTCCGGCCGGGTCTCGTGGAAGAGCGGCTGAAAATTCCACTTGGCCAGTTCGGCCAGAAACATCGCATCACCCGAAACTCATGCTCGATCTTTGCAGTGTCGAGTAATTTGTTCCCGCTCAGGCGAAAACTATTCCTTGTGCTCGGCGAACTCGTTCATGATCTCGACGGCGTGGCTGGTTCCGAGGCGTGCGGCGCCGGCGTTGATCATGGTCTCGGCGTCCTCAGCGGTACGGATGCCGCCGGCTGCCTTGACGCCGAGGTTCTCGGAGAGCTCGTCGCGCAGCAGCTCGACGTCGGCGACCGTGGCCCCTTCCGGCCCGAAGCCGGTCGAGGTCTTGACGAAATCGGCGCCACCGTCCTCGATCATCTTGCAGGCCAGCTTCTTCAGCTTCTTGTCGAAATAGGCAGTCTCAAGGATGACCTTGACCAGCACCAGGCCCTTGCCGACGTTCACGCTCTTCATGCGCACCGCGCGCACGACCGAGGTGATCTCGTCACGCACCAGGCGAAAGTTGCCCGAGAGCATGGCGCCGATGTTCAGCACGAATTCCACCTCGTCCGCGCCGATACCGACTGCGTTCTCGGCGGCCCGTACCTTGGTGCGGGTGGTGTCGCCACCAAAGGGGAAGGAGATGACGGTGCAGACCTTGACGTCATGGCCCTTGAGCAGGGTCGCCGCCAGGGGCACGTAACAGGGGAACACGTTCACCGCCGCAAAATGATGCTGCTGGGCTTCTTCACATAGCCGCTCGACGTCGGCGCGGGTGGCGTCCGGTTGCAACAGTGTATGGTCTATGGTCTTGGCAAGCTCTTCTATTCTCAGTGCCATCAGATGCCTCCGGTCGTCGCGGGTTCCACTTCGCGGATATCTTATCACAGGGCGCAAGTCACCCCGCCCTGGCGGGACGCGGCCGGCCCCGGGTTCAGCACCATCCGCCTCAGAGGCCCAGATCGCCCAGGATCCTCTGGTCCTGCCGCCATTTCTTGCGGACGCGCACGGTCAGATCCATGAAAACCTTCGAGCCCAGCAGCGCCTCGATCTCGCCGCGGGAACGGGTGCCGATCTCACGTATCATCTTACCCCGCTTGCCGATAAGGATACCCTTCTGGGATTCGCGCTCGACGATGATCACCGCTTCGAGGTCGACGATGTTCCTGTCCTCGCGCTGCTGCATGTCGATCACATCGACGGCGATGGCGTGCGGTACCTCCTCGCGGGTGAGCCTGAGCGCCTGCTCACGGATCAACTCGCCGGCGATCACGCGCTCCGGCTGGTCGGAGACGGTATCTTCGGGAAAATATTGCGGCCCCTCCGGCAGGCCTGCCACGATCGCGCTCTTGAGCTCGTCCAGACTCCAGCCCTTCAGGGCGCTGATGGGAAAGATCTCCTCGTAGGCCCCCAGCTCGCTGGCCTGCCCGATCAGCGGCAATACCCCTTCCGGGCCAGTGAGGTCGGTCTTGTTGAGGGCTATGATTACCGGCGTGCCGGTCGCAAATGCGGCCTCAGCCACGAAACGGTCTCCCGCCCCCAGGCCCTCATCGGCGTTCAGCACCAGCAGGATGGCGTCGACTTCCCTGAGCGTGGTATTGACCGCGGTCTGCATTCGCTCGGTGAGCAGGTCGCGTGGCTTCTGGAAACCGGGAAGGTCGAGCAGCACCGCCTGGAAGCCGGGACCGTTGACGACGCCGGCGATGCGGTGCCTGGTGGTCTGCGGCACCCTGGAGACGATGGCCACCTTCTCGCCCACGAGAGCGTTGACCAGGGTCGACTTGCCGACATTGGGCCTGCCGACGACAGCAACGAAACCGGAACGGAATTCGGCAGCAGCGCTCATAGGCGCATCGTTTTCGCAACAAGTTCTCTCATGTCATTTCTTCCTCACCTGCGAGCGCCGCCGCCAGCAACAGGCGGTCGCGTCCGGGTCCGTAATGATCTGGGAGCTGATCCAGCTCGCGAAATCCTGCTCCCGCGTATAGCTGCCTGGCGGCAGCGTTAACGGGATCAAGCGTGGCCAGCAAGCGCCGGTAGCCCATCGCCGCCAGCCTCTCCATGACGCCGGAGAGCAGCATCCGGCCCAAACCCCGCCCCTGATGCGCGGGCAGGATATAAAACCCTTCGAGATAGAGGTCATCATCACTGGCGCAACGGATCACTTCCGCGGAGCCGGCTATGCCCCCACCGATCCGCCCGACGAACAGGTAGCCATATCCGGCGATGACAGGCAGCAGCCACTCGTCGAGCGCCGATTCCCCCAGGGCCGAACGTCCTCTCTCAACCAGTTCGGCAAGCACGCCCGGCTCTAGGCTGGTCAGCCGCTCGATCGAGAGTCCGCCGGCAGGTTCAGGCACGCCCCTCCTCCCGGCCGAATGGATCCGGCAACAGCTCGGACAGTCTGCGCGTCACATATCCGCCGTCGACCCGGTAAGTGACCTTGAGCTCCGGCGAGAACTCCTCCAGAGCCTGACGGCAGGCGCCGCAGGGCGGTGCGTCCACCTCGCCGGTATCGGTCTCGGCGACCACCGCGAGCTCGGTAAACTCGCGCTCTCCCTCGCTCACCGCCTTGAACAGGGCGACCCGTTCGGCGCAGACGGAAAGGCTGTAGGAGGCGTTCTCGACGTTGGCGCCGGTGAACATGCGACCGGCCGAGGAGACGATGACGGCGCCCACCTTGAGACCGGACGACGGCGCGTAAGCGTTTCGCGCCGCCCAGCGCGCCTGTTCCAGCAGTGAAAGCCGTTCGGGACTCGTCTTCATCTTCGCTCCCTCACCATCATCCCCACAACTGGAACAGCACCGTCGTCACCAGGATGCCCAGCAGCGCCCCGAAGAACACTTCGAAGATCGAATGGATCCCGGACTCGACCCGCGTCTGCGCCACCAGCAACGCCATGAAGAAAGCTATCACCGAGATCAGGATGCCATACGGTAGAGAAGCCGAGACGTAGGTGATAGCCGTCCAGCCCGCAAAGGCAACCGCGGCGTGCCCGGAGGGCATGCCGCCCTGGAAGGGCGTCCCCCGATGCAGGATCGCCTTGAAGACGATCGCCAGCAGCACCACCAGCACCAGCGCCAGCATGGTCAGGTGCGTCGGCGATTGGCGCACCATCTGGATGAGGTTGCGCGATGGTTCCGAGATGCGGTCGAAGAAAATGAAGTAGGCGACCGCCAGGGCGTTCATCGCGGCGATGAGGACGGCGCCGGCGGCAACGTCCTTGGCTATCTTGGCCATGGGATCGAAGGCGGTGCCGAAGGTGTCTATCGCCGCCTCGACGGCGGTGTTCACCATCTCCATCACCAGGACGAAAGTGACGGCCAGCAGTATCGCTATCAGCTCGGTCCGCGACAGATCGAAGAAGAGGCTCCCGCCCAGGACGATGAAAGCGATGGCGAAATGTATCTTCATGTTGCGCTGGGTGCGCAACACGTAGACGATGCCCTCGAAGGCGAAAGTGAAACTCTTTAAGGTGCTGCGTCGGTACAATTCCTGGTTCCTCGTTCCTGGTTCCCGGTTCCTGGTTCCAGGTTCCTGGTTGCTGCTTGCGTTGATTTCCGTTTATTTCACTGTCCGCACATCTCGTGGAAGAGCCGCTCCTGGGTGCTGTCCATCTCGCCACTGTCGGCCTCATGGTCGTAGCCGACGATGTGCAGGATGCCATGGACGAGCAGCAGGCAGAGCTCCTGCGGCAGATCGTTGCCGTGCGCGGCCGCCTGCCCCATGGCGACTTCCGGGCAGATGACCACATCGCCCAGCAGCAGCGGCACCTCTTCCGAGCCGCCACTGCCGACCAGGAGTCCTCCCAGCATCGACTGCTCCTCGGCCTCGAGCTCGGCTATGAAGCCGGTCTCGACCTGGGCGGCGCCGGCATCAAGCGGAAAGGACAGCACATCGGTCGCGCCGCTCCTGCCCATGTATTGCAGGTTCAGCTCCTCCATCTCGGCGGCGGTCACATACGTCACACCCAGCTCGCCGCCGGAATAGCCGAGCCTGACCAGCATGGCGGTCGCCAGACCGGCTGTGCGGCTGTAGTCGATGGCGAAACCGGAGCGGTCCTCGACCTGGACTTCGGGAACGCTCATGACTCGCTGCGGGTCATGAGCGCGTTGCTGCCGGCGCCCGGCTTCTTTTTCGCGTCGCTCGGATAGGCGATCCGCATCGCCCCGAATCCCTGCAGGCTCTTCTCAAAAACCTGTCTCACTTTCTCCAGATCGCCGAAGGTCATGCGGCTCTCGCTAAGCTGCCCGTCCCTCAACCGCTGATCGAAGATATCCCGGATGACCGTCTTGATGCGCCGGGGAGTCGGATTGGGCAGCGCCCGCACGGCGGCCTCAACCGAGTCGGCCAGCATCACGATCGCGGCCTCGCGGGACGCCGGCTTATGGCCCGCGTAGCGGTAACTCTCTTCATCCACCGGTCCCTCTTTCGCAGCCTCCTTGGCTTTATGGTAGAAAAATGCCAGAACCGTCGTTCCATGATGTTCCTTGATGATGTCGATGATGTCGGGCGGCAGGCCCTCCTCGGTAGCCAGCGCCACCCCGTCCTTCACGTGAGCGGTGATGGCCAGCCGCGACAGCCCCGGCGTCAGCCGGTCGTGCGGATTCTGCACGTGAAACTGGTTCTCGATGAAATAGTCCGGCCGGTGCAGCTTGCCGATGTCGTGGTAATAAGCTCCCACCCTGGCGAGCAGCTGGTTGGCGCCGATGGCCTCGGCGGCAGCCTCGGCGATGTTCCCCATGATGATGCTGTGGTTGTAGGTGCCCGGCGCCTTCATCATCAATTCTTTCAGCAGCGGCCGCGTCGGGTCGCCCAGCTCGAGCAGCTTCTGCGGCGTCGGCAGGTTGAAGACCATCTCGTAGATGGTCAGCAGCCCGATCGTCACCACGATCGAGAGGGCCGCGTTCGCCAGCCCCCAGGCCGCGCCCGAACCAAAGCGCATGAAAGAGCTCTCGCTGATCTGGCTGGCGCCGGCCGCGGTCAGCGTAGTCACGGCGCCGGCTATCAGGCCCGCGCGAATGAGGTCACGCCGCTGCGACACATGGGTCACCAGGAAGACGGCTGTCAGCCCGCCGAACAGCGCCACCAGGATGAATTGGGACTCGGCACCCGTGACGATCGCGAGATTGACGCTGCTCAGAATAACCAGGATGGCCGACATGCGCGTCCCCAGCATGAGCGTCCCCAGCATTCCCAGAGCCGCCATCGGCACGATCAGTGGCGAAAGCGATTCCAGCACAGACAATCGGTCGAACAGCGCGAACAGTATCAGCAGCGATGCGGTAATGAACTGCAATGAGCGTGATCCGCGTATCCGCACCTCGAAACGGCGGATGTAGATGGCCAGGAACATCACTTCGATAGCCACGATGATCGCCAGGCCCCCGAGCGCCCCCAGGCGCCTTCCCTGTTCGGTCAGGCCCAGCGCCTGCAGGGTAACGACATTGTCCTCAGTGACGACCTGGCCCGGGGCCAGGATGGTCTCACCACTGCGAACAGTCGCCGTCACCGGCTGCACCGCGGCTGCCGCCTTCTCCTGCGCCTGTTCGGTCTTTTCGGCGCTCAGGATGTTGTTGGGTTCCAGGAAGGAACCGGCAATATTGCCCGCCGCCGCGGCCTCGGCCGCGGTCAGCTGCGTGGTGCCGATGATGGAGTTGAGCCGGTCCCTGTCCGTAGCTATCGTGGCGTCGGTTACGACACCCTCGAGGATGCGCTGAAGGCCGGCGGTGACATCACGGCGCAGCTCAGCCAGTCGGGTTTCATCCAGAGCCGCAAGTGTCTGCGCCGTGGATTCACCGATCGCCGGCTGCCCCGCCTGCTCGCTTATCCTGCTGGCGGCCTTGGCTGCATCATAGGGAGTCGACGCCGCCTGCGCCGCCGCCTTCTCCTCGGCGACGATGCGCGCTACGTTATCGAGGTAGCTGTTGACGTTGTGGGTGACCCTGGACACGACCGTCCCGTCGAAAACATAGACTTTGGGGGTCGCATCAGCGGCGCTCTGCCGCCGCCTCGCGGTCTCGGCCGTATTCTCAAAGGTCGCGCTGCGCGGCGCCCTCACCAGATCGGGCGCGACGTCGCCGGGGGCAAGGTCGTAACGGGCGGGAAAGAAGATGCTTCCCACCAGCAGCAGGACCGTCAGCCAGGTCAGGCCGCACAGAACGACGCTGAAGATTTTCAGGTCGATGTTGTTGAAGAAACGCCGCGTCGAATTGATGCCGCGTCCCAGTAAGGTAGTAGTATTCATGATCGCCGTTTCAGCTTAGTGGTGTTGACCGCCCGAATACTGCTTGTAGGCCGCCACGATACGCTGCACCAACTTGTGGCGGACGACGTCACTGCTTTCAAAGTTGATGAAGGAGATGTCGGTGATATCGCCCAGTATGTCGAACACGGTCGCCAGACCCGAGAAACGCACGTCGGGAAGATCAACCTGGGTGATGTCGCCGGTGACCACCATCCGCGATCCGAAGCCAAGCCGCGTCAGGAACATCTTCATCTGCTCGGGACTGGTGTTCTGGGCTTCATCGAGGATGATGAAGGAATCGTTGAGCGTGCGCCCGCGCATGAACGCCAGCGGCGCCACCTCGATCGCGCCTTTTTCCATCAGGGTCGTCAGGCGGTCCGGCTCGATCATGTCGTAGAGCGCGTCGAACAGCGGCCGCAGGTAGGGGTCTACCTTCTCCAGCATCGTGCCGGGCAGGAAGCCAATCTTCTCGCCGGCCTCGACCGCCGGGCGCGTGAGGATGATGCGGTTGACCTTCTTGGTCAGCAGCTCGCTCACGGCCTGGGCCAGAGCCAGGTAGGTCTTGCCGGTGCCGGCCGGTCCGATGGCGAAGGTGATGCTGCTGGCGCGGATGGCGTCGACGTATTTCTTCTGATTGATAGTCTTGGGGACGATGCGGCGGCCGCGGTGCTCCCAGACTACGTCGCCCAGGACCTCCGACGGTTTGCCGGAATCGCCGGCGAGCACCGACCCCACCGATTCCACCGTCTCGCTGTCGACGACGTGGCCGGCTGATATCAGCTCGACAAGTTCCTCGATTACGGCACGCCCGCGCTCGACTTCGACCTCGTCACCCTCGAGGGATATGACGTTCCCCCTGACGCCGATGTCGCAACCGAGCCGCTCTTCCAGGGCCTTGAGGTTGACGTCATGATCGCCGGTTAGCTCGGCGACGATCTCGTTGTCGATTTCCAGTGTGGTCTTCATGACAAGATTCTACTATGCCGGCGGACGGCCTATCCCGCCGGCAGCTTCTTCCTCACCATCTCGCTCAACACCTTGCCGTCGGCCCGGCCGCCCACGCGCGGCATCAGCGCCGACATGACCTTGCCCATGTCCCTGGGACTGGAAGCTCCGGTCTCGGCGACCGCCTCGTCGACCAGGCGCGCCAGTTCGTCCTCGCCCAGCGCCTCAGGCAGATAGCCGTCGATGATGGCGGCTTCGGCTTCTTCCATGGCGGCGCGGTCATCCCGGCTGACGTCATGAAACGCGGCCGCCGCCTGCAGGCGTTTCTTCTTCTCCGCGGCGAGGACATTGAGCTCCTGCTCCTCGCCGAACTCGCCCTTCGCTTCCTTTTCCGCGAGCTGCAACCGGCTGAGCAGCATGCGCAGCACCGAAGCGCGCTCCTTGTTGCGCGCTTTCATCGCCTGTACCATGTCGGCCTGAACCCTCTCCGTGATGACACTCACAGAGCCTCCTCTACGTCGAATCCGACCGGCCGGCCGGCGATCAGATGCCAGTGCAAATGAAAGATGACCTGACCGCCACCGCTGCCCACATTGGTTATTACCCGATAGCCCGATTCCTGTACCCCCAGAACGCCGGCGACTTCAACGATGAACGCCAGCATCCGCTGGCAGAAACCGCCGTCCTCGGCGCCGATATCGTTCAGCCAGGCGATGTGGCGCCGGGGCATTACCAGCACATGGACGGGAGCCTTGGGAAACTTGTCCTGGATAGCCATGAATTCATCGTTCTCCAGGACGAACTCAGCCGGCGCCTCGCCGGCGGCGATGCGGCAAAAAAGACAGTCATGCTTACTCAAAGGCCGCTGCCTCCCCCCTGACTCCGGCCTCGACGACTTCCCTGCCGTTGACGCTCACCAGGGAGCCGCGTCCGCCGCCGGCGACGATGAACTTCGTATAGTCGGAACTGTAACCCGTATGCAGGCCTCCCGGAAGGGGCGACTCCAACAGGATTTCGCTCGTCAGGCCGACTTTCCTCCGCCGGTGAGCCTGCTGCAGCCGTTCCGACAGCTCCCTCAGGATGCGGCTGCGGCGCTGTTTCTCCGCCGCCGGCACCGGGTCCCCCATCTCCGCCGCCGCCGTCCCCGGCCTGGGAGAATAAGCGAATACATGCAGCCGGCTGAATCCTCCGGCTTCGATGAAGCTCACGGTGTTCAGGAATGCCTCCCCGGTCTCGGCCGGAAAACCGACCATGACGTCGGTCGTAAGATTGATGCCGGACACGGCCGCGCGCGCCTTCCGTGCGGCGGCGCTGAATGCGGCTGTATCATAGCGCCGCCCCATCCTCTTAAGCACGCGGTCATCCCCGCTCTGAAGCGGCAGATGCAGATGCCTGCCGATGCATTCGTGCGCGCTCATCACCTCGAGCAGCTCCGTAGTCACGGCGTTCACTTCCAGGGAACTGAGCCTGAGCCGCGTAAGACCCTCCAGGGCCGCCAACCGGTCGAGGAGCTGCGGCAGGCGCAGCTCACCGTCACGCCACGCTCCCAGGTTGATACCCGACACCACCAGTTCGGGATAGCCCACGGCGATCATGGAAGCGGCCGAATCCATCACCTCAGCGGCTGGAATACTCCGGGGATTCCCGCGGACCCTGGGGATGACACAATACGAACAGCGATTGGCGCAGCCATCCTGTATCTTCAGATAAAAGCGGGTGCGCTCAAGATGCTGGCGGGTGCGCTCAAGATGCTCGCTGCTTCCCGCATCCGCAGCACCATCGTGCTTCGCTGCCCCCGGTGCCATACCGCCGCTGATCTGCGCCAGCACCTCGTCTGGCTCGCCGTTCACCACGATGACGTTTTCGGCCAGACCGGAGAAAATATCAGGCTGCAAGCGGGAAGCGCATCCGGTGACGTACACCCGGCCGCCGGGACCGACGCGCCGCGCGGCGCGGCGCACTTCCTTGCGCGACTGCTTCTCTCCCTCGGCGGTCACGCAGCAGGTGCCCACCAGGGCCGCGCTCTCATCCGCGGGCAGATCCAGACGCTCCACGATCGACTGCACGTCGGCGTAGTTAACCTTGCATCCAAGCACGTGTGTAAAAAGATTCTTCATATCCTGAACCTGATGCTAACCCAGCGACCCCAGACGGTGCATGCAGATCGCGGCGGCAACCAGCGCCGCCGTCTCGGTGCGCAGCACCAGGCGCCCCAGGCTGGCGAATGCCGCCCCACGCTCCCGTAGCATCTCGATCTCCGCGGCGGAGAAACCGGCTTCCGGCCCGACGAGCAGCGAAAGGGGTCCGGCGCTGCCGCCGTCTTCCTCGCCCGAGTGCGACAGTTGATCAAAAACGCTTCCCAGCGGGGCGCCACCGGTCTCGGTCGCCAGCACCAGCAACTGGCCGTCATAACCATCCAACCAATCCTTGAGCGCCATGGGCTCATCGATCTCCATGACCCGCTCCCGGCGCGACTGCCCGGCCGAGGCGCGCGCCAGGCGCCGCCAGCGCTCTAGCTTCTCCGTCTGGCCGGCCCTGGGACGCGCAACCGACTTCTCCGAATAGACCGGCGTCAGGCGCGCCACCCCCAGCTCGCTCAACTTCTCCACGATCAGGTCCATTTTCCTGCCGCCCGGCAGCGACTGGACGACCTCGATCCCGGCCGTCGCCACCGCCGCCCCTTCGATCTCCTCACCGGCCAGCACCTCGACGCTTTCGCCCACGCCGGTGATCTCGGCCTCGAAGACCCTGCCGTCAGACCCGGCCAGCTCCAGGCGGTCGCCAGGACGCAGCCGCAGCACCTTCACGGCATGGAAGACATCATCAGGTTCGATTCGGGTATGCTGCCCGGACGAAAGGATGGCGTCCGAGAAAAAGCGGTGGATGTGTTTCATGGATGACCTCTCCCGCGGTTAACGGAAGGCTGCCTTGATGCGATCGATGAGTCCTTCATCGACAGAGTAATTCTTGTCCGTGGAGGCGTCGGCGAATTTCCGTAGAATGTCCTTCTGCTCCTGGGTCAGGTGGCGTGGCACCTGCACATCCATGATGAGCCTCAGGTCCCCTTTGCCCCGGCCCCTCAAGGAAGGCATCCCCCGCCCCCGCAGGCTCTTGACCTCGCCGGGCTGGATGCCGGCCTTCACTTCGTATTCTTCCGTACCGTCGAGCGTGGGTATCTCGATGGTAGCGCCGAGTGCCGCGTCGATCATGGTCAGCGGCAGGTGATAAATGATATCGTCACCGTCTCGCTGGAGCTGCTCGTCCTCGGCCACCGTGACCTGCACATACAGGTCGCCGGCTTCAGCTCCCAGCTCTCCGGCGCTGCCGCGTCCCGAGAGGCGGATGCTCTGTCCGCTGGAGATGCCGGCGGGGATCTCGACCTCGATCTCCTTCTTCGTGACGGCTAGACCGCGTCCGCGGCAGTCGGGACAGGGCGATGATACGGTCGAACCGGCGCCGCCGCATTCCCGGCAGGGGCCGGAACGCACGAACTGGCCGAACGCCGTGCGCACGGCCGAATGCGTCTGCCCCGTACCTTTGCAGGCCGCGCAGGTCTCCCGGCTGGTGCCCGGCGCCGCGCCATCGCCGCCACAGGCGGCGCACCTGTCGAGCGCGTCGTACTCTACTGTGCGCTTGACTCCCGTTGCCGCCTCAAAAAGCGTGATCTCCACCTCGGAGAGCAGGTCGGCTCCCCTGGCAGGACCGCGACCACCACCGAAGATGTCTTCGCCGAAGATGCCTCCACCCCCAAAGAAGGAGCGGAAGATGTCCTCGAAAGAGAACTGGGAGAAATCGGAGAAACCGCCGCGCTTCAGCCCATCGAAGCCGTAACGGTCGTAGGTGGCGCGGGTCTCGGGGTTGTTAAGCACCTCGTAAGCTTCGGCGGCTTCCTTGAACTTGCCCTCCGTCTCCGGGTCGCTGGCATTAACATCAGGATGCAGTTCGCGCGCCAGCTTGCGGAAGGCTTTCTTTATCTGCTTCTCGTCCGCCGAGCGCGGCACGCCCAGCACTTCGTAATAATCCCGTTTCACTGAACCGTTAATGATATATCTCTTCCACGAGCCGGCTGAGCATCTGCGCCGTCTTCTCCACGCTGCCGATGACCGCCGGATAATCCATCCGCGTCGGCCCCAGCACGCCCACCGTACCGAGGTTGCGGTTGGCGACGCCGTAGTTCGCCGCCACCAGGCTGCAGCTTTGCATGACGGCAGCGGGCATTTCCCGGCCGATGCGCAAGTAGACACGATGTTCTGACAGGGCCGCGCCCAGCAGCTTCATGATGTCCTCGCGCCGGTCCAGCAGTTCCATCAGGCCGCTTACCGAGTCGCTTCCGTCGGCTTCCAGGCGTGAGAAGAAGTTGGAGGCTCCATCGATGAAAAGGCCAGCCAGCCCAGACCCGGCTCCGGCGAATGCTGAAGCGATAGCCGCCAGGAATGACCGCTCCATCCCGGATAGCGCGGGATCCTCCAGCAGCAGCTGCAGACGGCGGCTACCAAGCTCCAACCCGATGACCGCTTCGTTCAGATAGCATCGGGCCCAGTTCACCAGGCCCGGGTCTACTGCTTCAGTGAAGACCACCAACTTCTTGGAAACGCCGCCGGTGTCGGTTATCACTACGACTACGACGATGTCAGGATGGAGCTGCAGGACTTCCACGTGTTTGATGTCGGTCCCTTCCTGGGCCGGTGCCGACACCATGGCGAGCAAGCCTGTGGCGCGCGCCAACAGGCCCGCGGTGTTCCTCAACTCATCCTCGAATTCACCCTCCAGACCGGCCAGCCCCGACGAAGCCGAGGCCGCCTGGACCGCGGGTGCAGCCGGACCCCGGGTCCGCTTCTCACGCGCAGCTGTGTCTACGTAAAAACGGTAGCCCTTGTCGGTAGGGACCCGGCCGGCGGATGTGTGGGGGTGAGTGAGGAACCCCAGCGCCTCCAGGCGGGCCAGCTCGCCGCGCATGGTGGAAGCCGATACATCGAAACCGCACTGCTGGCACAGGAAGCGCGAACCGACTGGCTTGCCGGTCGCGACGTGCTGCTCGAGCACCGCGGTCAATATGCCGGCCAGCCGGGGCGTCAGCCCTTCGGAATCGGCGCCTGCCTGATTGTTTCTTGTGGTCTTGGACATCAATCGAATATTTGAGTGAAAACAGCCTTAATCCCGCAAAAGACGCGCACAAACCTCATTGGCCACGAAGCGGCCCCGGCGCGTCAGGGATATTCTACCACCTTCGTTTACCAGGTACCCATTCACCAGCAGGAGTTTTTCCTGGGCGCCGTCTACGGCTTCAGCGATCAGGCTGCGCTCGACGCCCGTGTCGCGCCTTAGCCCCAGCAGAAGCCGCTCGGCGAGTCGCTGACCGGGTTCGAGCTCTTCGCGCCGCCGCAGACCCTCGAAATCATGGCCGTGAGCGGCTTCGATGTAGGCCTCGATGTCCTCGGCGTTGCGCCAGCGGCGGCTGCCGATGCTGCTCCAGGCGCCCGCCCCGATCCCCAGGAAGTCCCGGCCATCCCAGTAAGCCAGGTTGTGGCGGCACTCCCTGCCCGGCAGCGCGAAATTACTGGTCTCGTACCAGCGGTAACCGGCGGCCTCGAGCCGGCCGGCCACCAGCTCGTAGAACGCCGCGCCCCTCTCCGCCTGTTGCTCCAGCTGCCGCTGCCAGCGCAGCTCATAATCGCTGCCCGGTTTAACGGTCAGCTCGTAACAGGAAATATGCTCCGGCTCCAACCCCAGGGCCTGGTCTAGATCTTCCGTCAGATCTGCTTCAGTTTGCCCCGGTATCGAGAACATCAGGTCGAGGCCGATGTTGCCGATCCCGGCCTGCCGTAACATCGCGACCGCTTCGCCGATACTCGACGCCGGGCCGGACCGGCCCAGGTTGCGCCGCAATCCGGGATTGAAGCTCTGCGCCCCCAGCGACACGCGATTTACGCCGGCGCCGGCGAGCATAGCCGCCATCCCGGGTGTCATCGTGGAAGGGTTAGCCTCCACTGTGAGCTCCGCGCCGGGCCGGCACCTTGATTGGACTTCTGAAAGCAGACGCTCGATCAATTCCACACCCAGCACTGTCGGTGTGCCGCCGCCGACGTAGACGGTATCGAGCTCGATGGCGCCGCGACATTCCCCGAGCTCGACCATCAGCGCATCCATATATGCCGGCGCCAGCTCCATCTTGCCGGCGGTGGAAAAGAAATCACAATAGCCGCAACGGCTGGCGCAGAAGGGGATGTGGATGTAAAGATGCCGCATAAGCATAGGATAGCCCATAGGACCGGCCGGGAGAATGAACCAGGAACAGCCGCCGCTGCCCGGGCCATAGCGCTACTACCGATTTATGCCATTATGATATCATTGCAATTGTTACGGTCACCGAGCCGCAATACCGCGGCAACCGGGCATGCAATCTTGACACCTGACTATGATTCCAGCGCCGTCGCCGACCTCGTCCGGCTAGGCCAACAGCGATCCAGTGCCGAGCTTTCGACCGGTTTTTATGACGTGCATGGGGTAAAATCCAGAGTCGCCTCGAATTCAGAAGAGGTAACCAGTGCAATAAGCCGATTCCTGCGTGCATTTCCGGGCTCCGAAAATGACAAGCCTGACATCGAGGTTCACCTTTTCACCGTCGACACCCTCGAAGACGCGGTCGCGGCGGTGCCGGAGCAGGCGCCGCTGATGTACGACTGGGGCCAGGTGAAGATCTATCACCAGGGGTCCCTGCGGTTCATGGAAGTCGACGGAAGGGCCCGGGTGGTGGCTGACGTCGAGCGGCGTACGGCCGTCGGCTTCGCGGCCAGCGAGCTGCTGCAGACCGACTGGCTGATCACGAATCTTTTTTTCTATCCCCTCTGGGGGCAGTTGCTAAAAGAGGCAGGAATTTTCCCGCTGCACGCGGCCGGCCTCTCCCGGGAAGGGCATGCCTGCCTCTTTTTGGGGCGCAGCGGCTCGGGCAAGTCGACGCTGACCCTGCACCTGGTGAAGAGCGGCTACGGGCTGCTCAGCGACGACACCGTCTTCCTGCGCAAGAAGGATGGCGGCGTCGAGGTCCTCTCTTTTCCGGAGGAGATCAACGTCAGCGAGCAGACCGTCAAGTTAATTCCGGAGCTGTCACGGGTACAGAAGTTCACAGTGAACGAATTGAGGCAGAAGTCCTCGTTCTCGATCGAGGAACTCTACCCGGGGTGCGTGGTCGATTCGGCGGAACCGGCGTTAATGGTGTTCCCGCAGATTGCCGAGGTTGAGTCCACGCAGGTGGTGCAGATGTCGCAGACCGAGGCGCTGGCGCAGTCGATGCGTTACGGGTACTTCTTCCTGGACCCATCGACAACCGGGAAACATTTCGAGATACTGTCTCTGCTGGCGAAACAGACGCGCTGCTTCCGGCTTTACTCAGGCAGCGACCAGGAGGAATTGGGGAAGGTGGTCGACGGACTGTTGACCGGTTCGCTCGAGCAAGATCAGACATCCGGAGAGAGGAACGAATGATCCAGAAAGAACATTACCTTTTAAAAGACCACGAGGTGC
>Ga0172371_10007823_pt1 | contig 15092 bp, 15 predicted proteins | sample Lak12m_FD_114543 | JGI IMG/M metagenome (GOLD analysis project Ga0172371, IMG submission 114543) | Freshwater microbial communities from Kabuno Bay, South-Kivu, Congo - kab_022012_12m | ecosystem: Environmental > Aquatic > Freshwater > Lake | place: Democratic Republic of the Congo: South-Kivu... | reverse complement strand
TTCTATATTGCCAATTATAGAGACTTTTTAGTAAATGACTTTTAATGCGCATAATTCGCAGATTATTTGGATAGGTAAATGCCATTTTGAGAGATATTAAGTAAATAGAGAGGTATTTTTGATTGTAAAAGGGAGATAAAGATACTATAATAAAATCAAAATAATCGGAGGTTATTAAAATGATAGAAGAAAATCCACAAGAAGAGAATATAAGCGTCTTGGAAAAATATGGAAGGGACTTAACAGAACTTGCTCGTAAAGAAAAGCTAGATCCTGTTATCGGAAGGGATGAGGAGATAAGGCGCGCAATACAGGTTTTATCCCGCAGAACAAAAAATAATCCTGTTTTAATAGGAGACCCGGGAACAGGCAAGACTGCTATCGTAGAGGGTTTAGCCAGGAGGATAGCTGACGGAGATGTCCCAGTTCTCTTAAAGCATAAAAAAGTTATTAGCCTTGATATAGGAGGTATGGTGGCAGGGGCTAAATACAGGGGGGAATTTGAAGACAGGTTAAAAGCTGTATTAAAAGAGATACATGAAAAGGGCGGAGAGGTAATACTTTTTATAGACGAACTTCATACGATTGTAGGAGCGGGCGGAGCTGAAGGGGCTATTGATGCATCGAACATGCTTAAACCAGCTCTTGCAAGGGGGGAATTAAGGTGTATTGGTGCCACGACATTGGATGAATATAGAAAATATATTGAAAAAGACAAGGCATTGGAAAGAAGATTTCAGCAGATATTCATAGGAGAGCCTAGTGTCCAAGATACGATAGCCATATTAAGAGGCCTTAAAGAAAAATATAAAAACTATCATGGCGTTAAGATCAGGGATGATGCGCTGATTAGCGCTGCGATTTTATCTGACAGGTATATTTCAAACAGGTTTTTGCCTGACAAGGCAATTGATTTAGTGGATGAAGCAGCTTCCAGGCTTCGCATAGAGATTGACAGCCTTCCCACTGAGATAGATGAGATAGAGCGGAAGATAATGCAGCTTGAGATTGAGAAGCAAGCCCTTAAAAAAGAAAAAGACGCTTCCTCAAAAGAAAGGCTTAAAAAAATAGAAGAAGATCTTGCAGATTTTAAAGAAAAATCAGACGAGATGAAAAAACAATGGACAAAAGAAAAAGAAGTTATCGATAAAATACGCAAAGTCAAAAAAGATATAGAAGATGCGAGACTTGAAGAATTGCGTTATGAAAAAGAGGCAAGACTTGATAAAGTGGCAGAGCTGCGTTACGGAATCTTAAGGAATTTCGAAAAGGAGCTGGATAACCAGACAAAGAATTTGCAGAATATTCAGAAAAAACAAAAGATGCTGAATGAAGAAGTGAGCGAAGGAGATGTTGCCGAGATCGTATCCAAATGGACTGGTATACCTGTAGCGAAATTGATGGAGGGCGAGGTTGAAAAACTTGTCCATATGGAAGACAGGTTAAAAGAAAGAGTAGTTGGGCAGGACGAAGCCGTAGCCTTGATATCAAATGCAGTGAGAAGATCCCGTTCTGGAATGAGCGATGTAAACAGGCCGATAGGCTCTTTTATGTTTCTTGGGCCGACAGGCGTTGGGAAAACATATTTAGCAAAAACCCTGGCATGGTTTTTATTCGACGATGAAAACGCAATGATGAGGGTTGATATGTCTGAATATATGGAAAAGCATTCTGTGAGTCGCCTGATAGGCGCTCCTCCGGGTTATGTAGGTTATGAAGAAGGCGGACAGCTTACAGAGAAGATACGCAGAAGGCCTTATGCGGTTATACTTTTCGATGAGATAGAAAAAGCGCATTCCGATGTATTTAATATACTCTTGCAGATAATGGAAGATGGCAGGCTGACTGATGGGCAGGGCAGAATTGTGAATTTTAAAAACGCCGTGATTATAATAACCTCAAATATTCCAAGCTCGGAAATAAAGGGGCATTTCAGGCCGGAATTTATTAATCGTTTGGACGAGATAATTATATTTAATAAGCTTACCAAAAAAGATATTGCGAAGATAGTCGATATTCAACTGAAAGAACTGGCCGAGAAATTGAAGACAAAAAATATTATGCTCGAAGTGGATATAAAAGCAAGAGAAAAACTTGCAGAAGAAGGATATGACCCTGATTTTGGCGCAAGGCCTTTGCGTCGCCTGATCCAGCGAGAACTCCAAAATGTACTTGCGTTAAAACTTCTGGAAGGTAGATATAAAGAAGGTGATAAAATAGTTATAAGCGTAGACGAAAAAACAGGAGAATTTAAAGTTTAGTATGGCAGAGATGATTTTTGTCAGAAAGTTTAATAGGACTAGAGATAAATCAGAGAATAATTCGAAGTTAAAAAGATCGACATAAAGTTAAGTACAATTAAGAGTTTAGTTAGATTCCAAGTTGGACAGCCACATTAATCTCTCAAAATCCAGAAGGAAAGATAATCCAGGCCCTGATTATCAATGCTGGTCAGGATATTTTTTATGTCGCGATGTGTCAAAGAAGTAAGGCGTTATTTTTTGTATCGTTAAGTAGATAATGACCCAAAGATTTTGCCCAGCCAAAGGTTAGCTTAAAATAATGCCTGTCAATAAGTAGAAAAAAGTCAGAAAAAAGCAGAAACAGACAATTCCTATATTTTTTATTATTAATTATAATATATCCAAAAATAAAAAAACTGGAAAATAATAAATCTTAATCTGCTTATTTTATGCGTTAATTATAGTCTCAAATAGGGAGTAGCATATGCATGTCCTTGATGAAGCAACAGACATGGTTAAATACATCAGGCCTCCTCTAGCGGCGTAATTACAGTGATTGATCCTAAAGTTTGCTGAAAATGTTTTAGAGGAATTACCGGCAAAAGACCAGCTTGTCTTTATCCAGGATTACGGCTTTACTATTTTTCTTAAAATGTAATTCTAACCGAAAAAAGGAGGGGGTATATGTTTAAGAAATTTACAGTTTTTGGCTGTATGGCGCTATTGTTGTTGAATATATGCGGTTGTGCTGTTTTGTTGGCAGGCGGGGCAGCAGGCGCGGGCACAGCGGTTTGGCTTTCAGGAAAATTAACCCAGGAATTCCATGCGCCTTATGGCAGGACCATAAGCGCTGCTGAAACGGCTTTGAAATCTCTCGGGCTAGGAATAAAGAAACAGGAAAAAGAAGCGGCTGTTACGCAGTTTAGGAGCGAATATACAGACGGCAAGGAGGTATGGGTTGATATTCGTAAAATCACAGAAGATTCTACAAAGGTGGAAGTTCGAGTAGGAACTGTCAGCCCGGATAAACAAGCTGCGGACAGGATTTTAAAAAAGATACAAAGTTATTTATAAAATTTTAATTTTACCGGTAATCCTTAGCCGATTCCAGAAACCTGTGCATATGATTACAGCAAGAAGAATTCTTTTTTTTATTTTTCTGGGCCTGTATATTATCTTATGCCCTTTGTTAATCTTTTATTCTTTCGGCTATATTTTTAGCCCTGTTCAACAAGAAATAGCGCAGACAGGTTTAATATATTTGTCTTCTATGCCGGCAAGAGCTGATATCTATATCAACAGGAGTCGCTACAACCAGAAAACCCCTGCAAGCATAGAAGGACTGATTCCCGGGAATTATAAAATCACGCTCCGGTCAAAAGGTTATAAACCATGGGTTCAGACAATATCCGTGGGCCCTGGGAAGGCATATTCGTTCAAGGACATTTTACTTATCCCTAAAGTCTGGCCAATAAAAAACCTGTCTACAGCTCCTTTTGCAAGATTAGCGCCCCTTAAGGGAACAGATTATTTTATTACAGGCAGGGCTCCTAATCTCGGTAGTTACGCAGTCTATGAATTGAAAACAGGGAAGGCCATCCATCTTTTGCCCGCAGATTCCCATCTTTTTGATTTACCTGTTATTTCTATCTTTACGCAGGATAACAGCCCTGTTTTTGTCATATACGCCGGTTCTTTATGGAATTATAAATACCTGTATGTTGATATCACTAAAACCATTCCTGAGATTCTGGATATTTCCAGGCTCATACAGGTAAAACCCTTAGACATAGGATGGAACGATTTTAAGAGGGGCAGGGTTTTTACTTTATACAGAGATTATGTCAATCTTTTGGATGTTGAATCCATGTCTATTTTTCCGCATTACATGGAAAATATAAGAGGTTACGGCTTATACCTTAAATGGATATATGCGATAAGCAGGGACAACAATGTTTTTAAACAAACATATGATAAAAAAGAAGAGGGTCATCTGCCTTACGGCCCGAAATTTGGCAAAAGGTTTTTTGGGCAAACAGAATTTTATAAAATCAAGGTGTTGCAGGATAATATCATTTTATTCTTGAGCCGGAACGGGAAGTTAATAACAAATCTCCCTCCTTATAATCTTATTGATAGAGGGGTTATTGGTTTGGAATTTTATAAAAACCCTCCCGGCCTTTTATGCTGGACTAAACATTCGATAGGGATTGTGGATTTTGTTCAAAAATCATACAGAGGGTCTTTTATTAACAAGACCGCTGACCAGCGTATTATTTACGGCGCCGGCACAAATATTACAGATTGTGTCCTGGCAAATGAAGGGAGCCATGTCCTGTTTGATAATGATAATAAATTGTATTTACTTGAGGTAGAGCCTCAGGGAGGGCCTCATATAGAACTAATAACGGCGGTAAAGGAGGATAGCTCATTTTTTTACTCTGATGAGACAGGTTATGTCTATTATTTAGATCCACAGAGCGGGTATTTAAATTCAATCGAACTTTTTCCAAGATAAAAGCCGTATGGATTATAACTATTCACGCCATTGTATCAATGCGAAGGAAAAGACGCTGTAGCGCAGATTAGAGATTGTTCCAGGCGCCTTAAGCTGGTTAATTATTGTTGGTATGTTTGTGCTATCAATTACCGTACCGCTCGCCGCGGCTATTATTATGGTTGCCTTTATTCTATACTGGGTGATGCGCCTTCTCTATATGAATATCTTTCTTATCCTGTCCTATATAAGGCTTGCTATTGAAAAGGATACAGATTGGATGGCCCGCATATCAGTTATAGATAATATCGGAACCTATATAAAAAGCATATGCAATAAAAGTCTGCATAAAGGCTTTAAGGCAAAATTTTCTTCTAAGATTTATTGCAGGGAGCTTTTGAATCTGATAACCAGCGGATCCCTGCCTCCCGGATCAAAAGATATATATCATCTTGTTATCATACCGGTGATAAAAGAAACAAAGGATATCGTAGAGCCAGGCATAAAAAGTATCAAGTCTGGAAGCTACCCATCAGCCAGGATGCTTATCATAATAGCGCTAGAAGACAGGGCATCAACTGATGTCAAAAAGGATATTTTAGAGATAAGAGACAAATATGCCAAAGACTTCCTTGATTTTATAGTTACTCGCCATCTTTCAGATATTCCGGGCGAAGCCAGGGTAAAAGGTGCAAACGTTTCTTATGCGGCAAGATACGCAAAGGAATACTTTGATAAAAATAAGATACCTTATGAGAATGTGATTGTCTCGTGCTTTGACGCGGATACTGTGCCGAACCCTGATTATTTCAGCTGCCTTACTTACCGTTTTATGATGACTCCTGACAGGATTAAAAGGAGTTACCAGCCTGTCCCTGTTTATCATAACAATATCTGGGATGTTTCGGGCTTTGCCAGGATACTTGACATCGGGACTTCTTTTTTTGAACTGGTTGAAGCTACAAATCCAAGGAATATGGTTACCTTTTCAAGTCACAGCATGAGCTTCAAGACATTGGTGGATGTGGGTTTCTGGCCCGTGGATATGATTTCCGATGATTCAGCTATTTTCTGGAAGGCGTTTATCCATTACGATGCTGATTATCAAACAGTGCCCATATATACCACAGTTTCTATGGATATAGTGGCTGGCAGGAATATAAGAGAGACCTTTATCAATATATATAAGCAAAAACAACGCTGGGCATGGGGTGTTGAAAATGTGCCGATAGTCCTAAGGGCGTTCCTGAAATCAAAAACCATAGCTATGTATAAAAAAATTACATATGGGTATAGGCTGTTGGATACATTTATTTCATGGGCAACATGGTCATTCTTGCTTGCTTTCATAATCTGGCTTCCTGTTTTCTTCGCAGGCAGGGAATTCACGAACAGCACGGCTTATTACATTGTGCCTCGAGTGCAGGGGACAATATTCCAGCTCTCGTCAGTTGGGATTGTTATATGTGTGTGTCTCAGCATCCTGATGCTGCCTTCGAAAAGGATAAGGTATAGCCTTTTAAAGAAAATACAGCATATATTTGAGTGGCTGTTTATCCCTGTGATTATACTTGTGCTGAGCGCCTTGCCGGCTTTGGACAGCCAAACGCGCCTTATGTTTGGAAGATATGCGGAATTCTGGGTAACGGATAAATACAGGAAGTCATGAAAAAATATTTTCTAATAATATTGATTTTTACAGGGACAACACATTGCGCTGTCCCTGTGTATGCGGATGACATCAGGACAGGCACAACATTCAGCCAGGTGCAATGCGAATACCTTGATATGGACTGGAAGGATGTGTATCTGGAGGTGTTGAAAATGGATTTTGACGTTATACGGCTGGCTGCGTACTGGAACAGGATTGAAAAGGAACAAGGCGTGTATGATTTCAGAGAGTTGGACTGGCAGATAGAGAAGACTGAAGAAAAAGGCGTAAAAATCCTTCTTACGGTGGGAATGAAGGCCCCGCGCTGGCCTGAATATTTTATTCCGGCATGGGTTATGAGCAAGACAAAGGTAAGGCCGGGCGCAAATGTAGCAAACAATAAAACTATACGGGAAGATACGCTGAGCTTCATAGAGGCTGTTATAAAGAGATACAGAGATAAGGATATTATTATTGCGTGGCAGATAGAGAATGAGCCGTTTAATAGATCCGGGCCCAAAAATTGGTGGATATCCAAGGACTTTTTAATGGAAGAGATGGACTTGGTTAAGAAGTTAGACGCTAAAAATAGACCGATTGTAATAAATGCCTTATCGCTTCCGAATGCTTTCCTTCGTTTTTTTCCAAGCTGCTGTATAGCAAGAATCCTATACTTGAAACAATTGATTTTGCAGAAGCGCCTGCTGTAAACGTCTATGCCAGGACAGGCCATAAATTATGGAATTCAAAAATATGTTTTGTAACCCGGCCCAGGGAACGGATAAAATATTTAAAACAGCTTATTGAATATGCAGGGCGCAGGAATAAAAACTTATGGATCACAGAGTTACAGGCAGAACCATGGGATCCGGGAGAACTCGTCCATCTGAAAGAAGAAGAATCTATCACCTGTTGGCCCGCGAGCTTCAGCATAGCATTCATGGAATTGCGTTCACTCGGGATAGGCACAATTTTTCTCTGGGGGGCGGAATACTGGGTTTACCGGATAAAGGTTTATAATGATCATGCGTGGTTAAACGCGGTATTAGAACTCAGGGACAGCCATCCCTGATTTTCCTATTTTTCATGAACAGGAAAAAGAGCAAAATTTTAAAATATGTATTTATGATTTATCTTTTAATTTTTTCAACAGAAGGATGCTCATACCTGGCTCATATGGATCAGCTGATGACATTGAAGAGATTTTCTAATAATCGTCAAAAGACGGAGAATTATGTAATGGTTCAGGATGAATCCTTTGATAAATTATTGGACGATATCAAAAATAATCGGCCTGAAAAAGGGATGTCAAAAAAGGCGATAATATCTAAATATGGGAATCCTGTCATCTGCAAGGAAGACGGGAAGGGATCAGGCATTGAGGAGTCCTGTCTTTATCGTCATGTCCTTGAGTATTTTCCACATGATGCGGCATATCTTTATTTTGATAGAGATCAGAAATTATATTACTGGGAATTGGAAAAAAGGAAATAAAAATGCCGGGCCAAAAACAGAAGAAGGGGCTGTTGCTGGAGGGTTGCCTGGCGCGGCTGCAAAATGGCATTCATTATAGGTTTTTTATTTTTTCGCTTATTCCAACTATTTCACGTGCTCAAACAAAATATGAAAAAGCAATTTTTGCCGATGGTTGTTAAGAATTGCTATAAAAAATCCAATAAACTGTAAATTTTATCGTTTTAGTTGTGGGCGCGATCAGTATTTACAAAAAATATGGGGCGGCAGTATGAACAAGAAAGAAAAGCTCAAAAAGAAATTAACGCCATTACAGCATAAAGTAACACAAGAAAACGATACAGAGCTGGCATAACCAGAAGGTATATAATAATGAAAATCATCGCATTTAACGGTAGCCCAAGGAAAGAATGGAATACAGCAACCCTGCTTAAGAAGACCCTTGAGGGCGCATCATCACAAGGCGCAAAAACTGAGCTTATCCATCTTTATGATTTAGACTATAAAGGCTGTATTAGCTGTTTTGCTTGCAAAGAAAAAGACGGCAAAAGCTATGGTAAATGTGTAATAAAAGATTGTCTCAAACCTATCTTTAAGCGAGTTGAGAAGTGTGATGCTATTATCTTTGGCTCGCCTATATATCTAGGAAATGTTACTGGAGAGATGCAATCATTTATGGAGCGGTTGGTTTTCCCATATCTGACGTATATTGATCCCCCGCAGTCTCTTTTTCCCAAGAAGATTCCCGCGGGATTTATTTATACCATGGGTATTCCAGAAGAGCAGATGAACGAATTTGGTTATGGCCAGCGTTTCGTGAATATAGGACGCTTTCTTGCAAGGATCTTCGGCTCAAGTGAAATTCTCTTGTGTTTTGACACATTTCAATTTAATGATTATTCTAAATTTGTCGCGCCCCGCTTTAATCCTGAAGATAAACTGAAAAGAAGAAAGGAAATATTTCCAAAGGATTGCCAAAAAGCTTTTGAGATGGGTGTCAGATTTGCCAAAAAATAAGGTGATTTATCATCAATGTCCGAGTTCTTATATAAGACATTGCTCATCTCTTTAGACTGCGGCTGAATAAAGAGCAGTCGGATGGGCCACATAGATCTCTCGAAATCCAGATAGAGAGATAAGATTAACCCTGATCGGCAATGCTGATGAGGGTATTTTTTATGTAACGATGTGTCAAAGAGTTAGGGCGTTATTTTCTGCATTGTTAAGTCGATGGCGATCTAAAGATTTCGTCCAGTCAAAAGTTCGCTTAAAATAGCCAAAAAAATATTATCGAGCCATCTCTTTATCTGAAGAGAGACGCTTGATCTCAGAGGCTCAAAAAGGCTCAAAGAAGAGCAGAGATTCACTATTGATTATTTGAAAAAAGAGATTAACATGGAAAAACGACAACAAAACCCTGATTGGGAAAGGTCCGGTTATGAAGATAATAATGAACGAGAATATTGAAAAAAATTGCGCATATTGTTGTTGACAAAGAATATTTTTTATCCTATATTATTAGCATATGCCAATAATGGAGAGAAGGATATATGGCTAGACCCTGTAGATGTCGAAGAATAAGATGCAATCCTGATACAAATTACTTTAAGCCTCGCGGTATTCCATTGGATATGCTTGAGGAAATAAATCTTACTTTAGATGAATTAGAGGCTATTAGACTTGCGGATTTAGAAGGGTTATATCAGGAAGATGCGGCTAAGAAAATGAATATTTCCAGGCAGACATTCGGAAATATTATTAATTCAGCGCATAAAAAAATAGCAGATGCTCTTTTAAATGCCAAAGCACTGAAAATAGAAGGCGGAACCATTGAAAGGATAGATTAAATGGATAATGCTATAAATCAAGATATGGAACGATTAAAACTATTCAAAAAATACGGCTACGATATACCGAAGGCCAGAAACTTTATTCTTTCCAAGGCCAGACTTATTAAGAATAACAGCATGCTTGAAATCGGCACAGGCAAAGGCCATATGAGTGTTGTTTTGGCGAGAAAAGGATTCAGGTTGATCTCAATCGACCTTGATAGAAAAGCTCAAAATATCGCCAGGATGCACCTTAAGTCAATTAAACGCAGCAGATCAGTAATTCTTAAGATTATGGATGCCGAACAGTTGCGATACAAAGATAATTCTTTTGATTATGTAATTTCTGTTAATTTTATCCATCATGCTAAAAATCCTAATAGGTGTTTAAAAGAGATGATAAGAGTGGCCAAAAACAAGCTCATTATAGCTGATATAAATAAAAGAGGTGAACGTATTATGGAAAAGGTGCATAGGCTGGATGGCCACAGCCATGAAATATCGAAAATGTCTTTAAAAGAAACGGAGGTATTATTGAAAAAGACAGGCATGAAGGTCAGGGTTTTTAGAGATATTTGTCAAACTGTTTTAATAGCAAAGAAAGGAGTATTGAAATGAGGATATGTATCCCGACAGAAACAAATGAGGGCAAAAGTGCGGTGGTTTATGGACATTTCGGCAGTGCGCCGTATTTTACCATCGTCGATACAGAGAAAGATTCCATAAAAATCATTAACAATGCAAATCAGCATCATGCACACGGTATGTGCCAGCCGATGAATGTGTTAACGGGAAAGTCGATTGATGCAGTGGTTACCGGTGGAATGGGTTCTCGGGCGGTTCAAAAGCTTAATGAGGAAGGAATCAAGGCCTATCGGACTATCCCAGGAACAGTTGCAGATATTGTCAGTCAGTTTGCCAAGAGTGGGCTTGAAGAAATAACCGTACAGAATGCCTGCGCCCAGCATGGTTGCTATTAGGAATATTTCCAATATGAATAAAATATGCTGATTAATGGGAGTTTGTGCATAGGCTGCGCAAGGTGCGTTGGATTGTATTCCAGAAAGATCCTGTACGCAGATTCTTGCCTTGCGGAAGATGCATAAAATCGCGTGGTCAGGAAGGCACTGAAACGTGCCCCCCCGATCAATACTATGAAAAATATGTATGAAATTGTCAGAGAATGATAGAGTAGTTACGTTTTAATTTTCTGCGATAAAACGTAGCGCTTGATTATCTTGAATTGACGGCCAATCTAAGATATAATTATATCTAATATAAGCTATGAATATTTCTAACCTCGTTATTTATTTTATTACCGGCGGATTGTTTACTGTCATTATCGTGGCACTTGAAGAAAGCGGCCAAAGGACGCTTTCCGGGCTCGCTACCCTTATTCCAGTGTTTACCCTTGTAGCATATTTCTTTATAGGCCAGACTAAAGGCGGCAAAGCGGTTGGCCAGCATGCTAAATTTGTTTTAGCCGGTACACTTATATCGTGGGTGCCATATATGCTTGTAGTCGCGTATCTTTCTCCGAGGATTGGTCCGAACAAGGCGATTCTTGCCGGACTTACCGTATTTTTTGTACTTGCATTGATCTATATTACAGTAGCAAACCGTTTCGGATTTTTTAAATAGAAGAAGAACAGGGGCGGCCCAGAAAACGTTGCTTCACACCCGGTGCAAAAAATATATACAGCAGTCTTTCTCAATGCCCAGTTTTTTGCCAGCTGTGCTGTAATTCAACCTCTCTGGACTAACGCCTTAAGAATACGCCGTTTTTCCTGGGGATGAAGGGTATTCCAAGCAGAAGATAGAAGAGTTTCGATTTCCTGTTTGTTTTTATGATCGTTTTTCTTGTGATTATCACGAATATTTTCTTTAAGCAGTCAACCGTGATATTTTCAGCTGCTTGTGCATTGATAGATTTCGTGGGGCAAGAAACATACCCTCCCAATGCTTTATAAATAAATGTTACTGGATTGTACCGAGGCTCATATTGTTTTTGGATAGCAGACAGTAAAGATGTATTTGAGTTTTTTCTCCATAGCTTTTCTTAATCTAAAAAGATTAAGAGTAACATTATTTATGAAGCAATTCAATCTTAAGCCAAATGAAAACAAAATCTTGAAGCAGCTCGTATGCGGTGCTATAGTGCAAGGATAACGAAGTGTTTAACAAAATACGATGCAAGAATTTCTATAGATTAGCTAATTTTTTACTTACTACCTTCAGAAAAAGGGGTAAGAGACTCTCTTCAGGGTTAGCCCATTTTATTACTGATTTATTCTGCGATTTAATGGGTTTATTCTGGGAATATGCTAACATTTTAGATGAAACTTTCTTCTGGAAATTTAAATTTTAAATTCCATAATAGGCTAAAGCTTCTTAGAAGTTATATTAATAAAAACTCAATCAGTTATGGATTCCCGATAAGTATAAGTATTGAACTGACTTCTCGCTGTAATCTTGCTTGCACGATGTGTTCTCGAACTTTCAATCTTCCATTAGAAGAGAGAGATATTGATTTTGAGGTTTTTAAGAAGGTTATCGATGAAGGCAAAGAAAAGGGTGTGGAAGCCTTATTGCTATATGGATGCGGAGAGCCGTTATTACATCCCAGAATTGTAGAAATGGTTAAGTATTGCAATTTTTTTGGATTAAAGACTCATCTGGCAACAAATGCTACTTTATTAACGGAAGAGATGAGCAAGAATCTTATAGAAGCAGGATTGTCTTTTGTTATTTTTGGTATAGATGGAGCCACCAAGGATGTGTATGAGAAATATCGACTCGGAGCCAGATATGAACAAGTTGTGAAAAATATCAAAACCTTTCTAAGTATAAAAAGAAGATTTAATTCAGACATATTTGTAGAAATTCAAATGATAAAAATGAGAAGAAACTTTAAGCAGATGGCCTTATTTAAGAAACAATGGAAAATCAAGGGGGTAGATTCAATTAGAATTAAAGAAGATGAAGTCAAAAGAGAAGATTTAGCGCCAGGCAATTTAGGAGAAACAAAGAGAAGTGGTTTATGTGTTTTCCCGTGGTTAGGGCCCCTTCCTATTGGAGCAAACGGAGATATTATTTATCACGATTGGTCACAACGTCCTATGACACTGAATGTTATGCGTAATTCTCTAGAAGAGATATGGAACTCTGACGAAATGCAACTATTACGAATAGCACATTTGAAAGGAAATTTCAAAGATTATCCCGAATGTGCACATTGCAAATCAACTCGACCACTTTTTCCTTTTTCTATCGGGAGTTTTATAATAGATAACCATACATTAAGAAAATATTTGCATATTGTGGAATATGCGGCTCGTTTTCTGAAGATGCCTATTTTTTCCTCTAACATATAATCTTTATAATAAATTATATTTATTTTATTATTGTTTTTTTGAATGCACCATTTTTAATAATAACCATCCTTCCCGCTATGCTACAGTTTGATATGAATTATTTCTAAGAAGATGCTCAACCATAGATTTATGATTGAGTGGCGTTAATAAGTTTGGAGGGGCGGGAATATCCAGGAATATGAATTCCAAATAGTTTTTTACTGTTTCTTGGTTAAGTATGTCTAGTCCGGGACGAACAAGGGACGTGTCAAAAAGGGGCATGCAGTTTTACAAAGTATCCCAAAATGATATGTCCATGATAATCAAAGATCTTCGCTTTTCACCCTTCCTCAATAATAAAGGTGTCGTAGTAGATGGCAATCAAGGGATATTTTTGTTACCGCTTCCAAGTTTAATTATTTGAGATTTATATGGGGTATGCTAAAATAATGACAATAATAGAGGTGAGGGATGGCAAAGAAATATTTATACATTCGCCTGCCACAGGAACCAATGCCGGTCTCAGTACTCCGCTCCAGCCTGCCTTGCCGGCAGACAGGTAATTGCGGGCTTAAGCACAGGTGGGCTCCATTCTCTTTTCTCTTATTTTTAACTGCAATTTTATCCGGATGCGCCACAGGGTTTGACGGTGCAGAAAGAACTCCAGCCGGGCAAGTTGAGCAATCGCCAACCGGCTCCCTGCAGAATCCGATTATCGATAGCAATATCTTATTGTCTGAGGCATTGAAAAAAAACAGCCCGCCTGAATTTAAAGAAAGACAAAGGCTTATAGATGTACTATATTATTCATTCGACGGGCAAATCCATAAGGGGCAACTTGTTATAGATGAAAGGCTGGTAGGGGATATTCAAGAAGTATTTCGAGTTGCTTTAGAAAACAAATTTCCTATTACTTCTGTTATCCCCATTTCTCATGACCGGTTTTTTAAGAATGGAAAATGGAATGAGGATGATCAATCCATGCTATCCAATAATACTTCCGCGTTTAATTATAGAACAGTAACAGGAGGAAAATATCTTTCTAAGCATGCATATGGTTTTGCTATCGATATCAATCCTGTACAAAACCCTTATATTAAAGGGAGTATTGTATTGCCTCCTGGTGCAATATATGATATACGCAGACCTGGAACGCTTGCTTATGATTCCCCTGTTGTAAAAACTTTTATACGTTTGGGGTGGACGTGGGGAGGAAACTGGGAATCTTTAAAAGATTACCAGCATTTTGAGAAAATCCCGCCGCAATAGTATCTATTTTTTCCTAGAGATTCTTTCTGACGCACGGGATTCCCGGGTCCTTAGCAGAGCCGGCTTATTAATTTGTTGAATTTTTCTTTAATTATGGTATATTACATCTGAGAATTTAGTATAAGTGGTCTGGGAATAGGTAAGTATTCCTGGAGGATTTTTAGATGGTCGGGCCGCCATCCTGCTTTAACGCAAGATGGCGTTTTTATTTAGTAAAGGAGGCAAAAAGCGGACTCGTTGTTCAAGATTTTAAAAGAAGAGAAGGATGCGCGAATGCTTTTTATTATTTTTTCACTTCTAATAATTTTTAGTATGGCATGTCTTTTGTTTGTAATTTTTCAAGGTCACGCTATCAGCGGCTTTTAATTAAATGGAGAAATTTAAAATGGGGCAGGTTTTAAAAATTTCAACGGATGCACTTAAGGAAATAATAATACCTTTAGCAGTTTTAGTGATAGCACTTATACTGGGATATATCATAAGAAAGATTGTGTTCTTACGCCTTGCTAAATGGGCAGAACATACTAAGACGCAGTTGGATGATATTATCATAGCAGCGATAAAAGGGCCGTTTATCGTATGGTTTTTAATGCTAGGCATTTATCTGGCGATAGAATTAACAAAATTTCCAGAGAATATAGTCAATCTTATAGGTAAAGCCCTTTTGGTGTTAGGTATTTTTTCAGCAACACTTGTTCTGGCCAATATTATGAGTCAAGTTATAAAGGCCTATTCTAGCAAGGTAGAATCAGCATTGCCTGTCAATTCACTTACCCA
>Ga0172371_10007822_pt1 | contig 15095 bp, 13 predicted proteins | sample Lak12m_FD_114543 | JGI IMG/M metagenome (GOLD analysis project Ga0172371, IMG submission 114543) | Freshwater microbial communities from Kabuno Bay, South-Kivu, Congo - kab_022012_12m | ecosystem: Environmental > Aquatic > Freshwater > Lake | place: Democratic Republic of the Congo: South-Kivu... | reverse complement strand
TCAAATCTCAAATAACAAATAAATTTCAAATTATAAATTCAAAACAGCAAAGGAAAAGTTTAGAATTTAAAATTTGTGATTTAGAATTTGTTTGTTATTTAGTGCTTGTTATTTGTTATTTCCAACGCGGAGTGTTGGCGAAAGGTGAAAAGTTGCGCGGCGCACATATTTGTTTTGAGGATATCCTAATGAATATCAGCTACGCGCTTTCCTCATTGGCGACAATGAAGGATGGCAAACCCTGTCCGGCGCAAGGCCGTGCCCCGCAATATTGCGGGGAGCGCCGCTTGATCCCGCTAGTAATAGCGGGACTAGATAAATAATCATCATCCCGCGTTGCGGGAGACAGAATCCGGCTTATAGTTCGCCTTGATTTATTGGATTTTAATAAGATGTTCAGCGCGCATTACGCGAATTTAGCATAGCATTTATGAAAAAAAGCGAACTTATTTTTACTTTTTTATTGCTGCCACTTGATTTTTGCATGATATTATTGGCGGCTATTTCCGCCTATCACCTGCGTTTTGCGGAGTTTACGGCTGATATTCGGCCGATTATTTTTAATTTGCCGTTTGATTATTATTTTAACGCCGCCTTGCTCGTTTCCGCTGGCTGCGTTATTATTTTTGCCTTTGCCGGATTGTATAATATAACCGCGGCGACAAAAATAACGGACGAATTTTATCGGCTGGTTTTAGCCTGTTCCACTGGTTTGGTAGCGGTTATCATCTTGATGTTTTTCCAGCGCGAATTATTTTCTTCGCGTTTTATTATTTTAGCCGCTTGGGTTTTAGCTATTATTTATACCGCCGTTGCCAGATTTTTAATGCGCGTTATCCAACGCCATATTTACGCGCAGGGAATCGGCGTGCATAGAATAGCTGTGGTGGGTGATACGCCCGCTACTGATCGCTTGATAACCTTAATCAGCTCCAGCCGCAAAATAGGGTATAAGATTATTAAGCGCTTTAAAAGTGTTGATAGCGGAATACTGGACGAACTGCGTACGTTAGCGCGCCAGGGAAATATTGATGAAATAATGCAAGTTGACCCTAATCTATCCCGCGCGGATGTCTTAAATTTATTTAATATCTGCGATGAGTTCCATTTGACTTTTAAATACGCCGCTGACTTATTGGGCACAAAAATTTTAAAAACGGATGTCTCCATGCTTTACGGCCTGCCGATCGTGGAGGTAAAAATTACCTCTCTGGACGGATGGGGAAGGATTTTAAAGAGAATTTTGGATATTATTGTTTCTTTATTGCTGATTATAATATTCAGTCCGATTTTTTTAATTACAGCAATCATAATTAAGCTTGAATCGAAGGGCCCGGTTATTTATAAAAACGAGCGGGTCAGCAGGAATGGCATTTTTAAAACTTATAAATTTCGCTCCATGCAGCTGCGCTACTGCATTGGCGAAGAGTATAAAAATAATAATGAGGCGTTAAGGGTGGAAGAAGATTTAATCCAAAGCCAAAACACCAAAACAGGTCCGCTTTATAAAATTTCCAATGACCCGCGCCTGACTAAAACAGGGCGCTTTATCCGGCGCTGGAGCATTGATGAATTGCCGCAATTTTTTAACGTCTTATTTGGTTCCATGAGCATTGTCGGGCCGCGGCCGCACCAGCCGCGCGAAGTAAGCCGTTATGAGCGCCACCATAAAAAAGTTCTGGCGGTTAAGCCCGGGCTGACTGGCTTAGCGCAAATATCCGGACGCAGCGATTTAAGTTTTGAGGAGGAAGTAAAATTAGATACTTATTACATTGAGAATTGGTCGCCATGGATTGATTTTATCATTATGCTGCGGACGCCGCTGGCAGTAATGCGGAGCAGGAAAGTAGAATAATTCTTCAAATACTCAATACGGATTTAATTCGTTAGCGAACCTTTGACACGAATTCGTGGTACGGATTTATAACAACTTAGATGAATGTGAATGCCGCGAATACTGCAATGTCATTGCGAGCGACCGAAGGAAGCGAAGCAATCTCGTTGTTATTTTGAATGAAATCGCGATTGCTTCGTCGCTATCGCTCCTCGCAATGACAGTAAATTAATTCGCGGCATTCGCATAGTTGCAAGGACAATCAAATCCGTAGGAGGCATTCGTGTTAAAGGTTCGTATTATTTTTTAATTCGTATAATGTCACTTGAACTATGAAAGTCGCTTTAGTACATGACCATTTTGCCCAAGACGGAGGAGCCGAGCGCGTTTTTTTGACGCTGGCGGAAATGTATCCGCAAGCTGATATTTTTACTATTTTATATAACCAGGATTATATTGCCCGGCATTTGCCCAACCGCCGGCTGCAAGCGACTTTTATTCAAAATTTGCCGCTCGGAGTAAGCAAATACCAGTGGTACCTGTCGCTGATGCCGATGGCGATTGAGTCTTTGGATTTTGGACAATATGATTTGATAATTTCCTCCGCTTCTTCTTTTGCTAAAGGAGTAATTACGCGGCCGGAAGCGGCGCATATTTGCTACTGCCATACGCCGACGCGTTACCTTTGGCATTATTCAAATCAGTATTTACAGGAATTGCACTTGCCAAATTTTTTAAAAAAAATTGTCGGCTGGGAAGTAAGCCGCATCCGCTCTTGGGACTTGGGAGCGGCCGAGCGGGTTGATTTTTTTCTCGCCAACTCCCAAACCACGCAGGCGCGCATCAAAAAATATTACGGGCAAACAAGCCGGGTTGTATACCCGCCGGTTAATACGGAAAATTTTTATATCAGCGAAAAAGCCGGCAATTATTTTTTAGCCGGCGGCCGGTTTACGCCGCACAAGCGGCTGGATATCGCTATCAAGGCTTTTAATAAATTAAATATTCCCTTAAAAATTTTTGGCGAAGGCCCGGACGGTCCGCGCTTAAAAAAAATGGCGCAAGAAAATATAGAATTTTTAGGTCATGTTGATGAAACGGCAAAAGCGAAGCTATTAGCGGAATGCCGCGCTTTTGTTTATCCGCAGGAGGAAGATTTCGGCATCACGGCGGTAGAAGCGCTCTCCAGCGGTCGGCCGGTAATTGCTTATGAACGCGGCGGCGCCACGGAAACAGTCCAAGCGGGCGTGAGCGGAGTTTTTTTTCAGGAGCAGATATGGGAGGCGCTGGCGGACGCGGTATTAAAATTTTTATACGGCGGCTATAATTTTAATCCGCAGGTCATTAAAGAATCGGTAGAGAGGTTTAATACTGAGAGATTTAAACAAGAAATAAAGAAATTTGTGTTATTAAAAATATCAAATAACAAATCACAAATACCAAACAATTATTAAATTATAAATTCAAAAATATAAATTTAGTATTTGAGATTTAGAATTTGTTTGTTATTTGACATTTGGAATTTGTAATTTATGACGATAGGAGTAGACATCCGCCCCTTAATGGACGAATTTTATTCCGGCGTGTCCGAATACACGCTTAATTTATTAATGGAAATTTTTAACCAAGACACAAAAAATCAGTACCGGCTTTTTTATAATTCCTATCATGATATTTCCTCCCGCCTGCCGGTTTTTAACTTTCCCAACGTCCGGATAATTAAACTTAACTACCCCAATAAAATTTTTAACTACATTTTGTTAAAAATATTCAAATGGCCGAAAATAGATAAAATTTTAGGGGGAGTGGATGTTTATTTTTTACCTAATTTGAATTTTATCGCTTTAAGCAGGAGCTGTCGTTCCATAGTTACCGTGCACGATTTATCCTTTATCCGTTACCCGCATTATTTTTCCGCCCGCCATAATTTTTGGCAAAAAAATATTAATATCAAAAAATTATTGCGGACAGCCAACACAGTCATAACCGTGTCCAACCACACTAAGCATGATGTGCAGGAATTGTGCGGCATTCCTTGGAAAAAAACAGCAACAGTGTATTCCGGCATCAGCGATAATTTTCAGCCGCGGGAAAAAAGCGATAGCCGGCTTTTGGAAGTAAAGGCGAAATATAAATTGCCGGAAAAATTCATGCTTTTTTTAGGCACCTTGGAGCCCAGGAAAAATATTGAGGCGGTAATTGAAGCTTATGAAATTTTCAGGCAAAACCAAAAGGCTGAACTGATACAGTTCAGCGGGACAGCGGAGGTTAAGAGTGATATATTAAAATTAGTGATTGCCGGCCGCGGCGGCTGGGGACATACCGGCATTTACGAGCGGGCGCGGAAAAGTCTTTATCGGGATGATATAATTTTTACCGGTTATATTGTTGCCGCTGACAAGCCGGCGCTTTATAATTTAGCTGAATTTTTGGTATACCCGAGCCTCTATGAAGGTTTTGGTTTCCCGCCGCTGGAAGCCGCAGCTTGCGGCATTCCGTCAATTGTCAGTAACTGCTCCAGTTTGCCGGAAATAATGGGCAACGCGGCAATTTTAGTTGATCCATTTAACACTTCGGAGATAGCGCACGCGATGGCTAACCTGGCTTACGATAAAAATTTGCGCTCTGATTTATCTTGCGCCGCATTGGAGCGGGCAAAAAGATTTTCCTGGGAAAAATGCGCCCGGGAGATGATTAATATTTTTGAAGAATCGGGAAAATAAAACAAATTAATTTTAAATGTTAAATGATAAATTTCAAATCAAATCCAAATGATAAATATCAAATTTTAATTTTTGGATTTTGACATTGATTTAACATTTGACATTAGAAATTTGACATTAAAATGCTGGCAGTTGCTAAAATCCGTTTAATTTTATATAGCATTTTAGGTTTGATTATTATATTTTTAATTTATCAAGCCGTTGTCCCGTTGGGACAAATAACTTACAGTATAACACCGTGTGATAATTCTTTTTTTATCCAAAAATTACAGCCCAAAGAACGTGTCAGTGAGGTAGATAAAACAGGCTGCACCCAAAAAATAATAGGCGAACCGGTTTATTTTAATTTAAATACCCAGCGCACTTTTAATCAGGCGGCGGTTACTGTAACCTATCAAGATAGCGGACAAAATAATATTATTGAATTAGGGCCGCAGGCGGATGAGTGGAAAAATTATATTTTGCGTCCGCTGGAAAATAAAATTATAGACGGGCTTAATTGGAATAAAATTAGCGGGAACGGTGCTGTGCTTTACCAGCGAGAAAAAAAGTTTAAAACCATTGAAGAGTTTTTAAATAATCTGCCGCCGCGCGAAGAAATTTTGGCTTATAAATATGATTTGCCCCGCCGAGAAATTATGGAGGATTTGCCGGCTTCCTGCGATACAGCACATTGCGCCGTCCCTGCGAGATCTTTAACACATAAAATTCCGCCTTTGCGCGGCGCCTACCAATTTTATACTTATCTCAAAAACGAACCGCTGGATTTTAGCTTTTCCTTCAGTGATTTAAATTTAAATAAAGACGCCGATAATATAAAAGTTGCCATTTATTACAAAGACGAACAGATAGCCGAAAAAAATTTGCCGGACGAACGCGGCGGGGAAGAGGAAAGGCAGAGAACCGATGCCGGAAATATTAAGTTAAACATGGCGAATCTGCCGGAAGGTTTCTATAAAATTTCGGTCATCGCGAACGATGATATTATTACGGATAAGATCATATCTAGCCAAAACATTGTTTCTTTTATCAATAGAATTTGGTTGGCGGAAAATGAAAATAAACCAATCGCTTTGTATTCCGATGTACCGGAAGCTACCATAAGCACTTTAAACGCCGCGAGTTTGCAAAAGATAAATGTTAATGGTGACTCATTGGAATTAGCCGAAACTTACCGCCAGTTTTCCTTGCCCACGCGCCAAAGCCAAAGTACGCTCAAACTAAAAACCGGTGATGTTATTTTATCCGGCGCCGGCGTGTTTAGCTTTTCCGAAGATGCATTTTACGATCCTGATTATAAAAAAATGGTAAAAACAACCGATGTGGATGAAGAAAAAATTAATTATATTATTACCTCGTACTCGTCTCAAAATGAAGGCGAGGTGTCGTCACCTCGCCCTCTGGATAGCTGGAAAACAAAAACCGTTTCCTTTGATTTAACCAAAGCTTTCCGTTATAAAAATAATTATAATTTTATCATCTCCGTTCCCGGGCTGATTGCGGAGGATGGGGTAGATGATTGGGTGGAAATTAAAAATATAAAAGTTGAGTTAAAAGGGAGCACAATATTTGATAAATTTCAGAATTTTCAATTTTAAATTTTCAAACAATTTTGAAATTAAAAATTATAGCTATGAGTAATAAAGTTTATAGCATAAGTCATGAGTTATTTTACATTCTCACTGTCGGTCTAATTATTTTTATCATCATGGAAATTTTCTGGCCAAACATCGCCCAAGCCTATATTAGTCTTAATTTTGTCTTGATTTTGTGGCTTCTATGTGGTATATTTATTATTAATAACAAAGAGTTATGATTGATGGCGTTATAATAAAAAAATTAAATAAATTTAAAGATGACCGTGGTTGGTTAACGGAATTTTGGCGCAGCGATGAGATGAAAAATTTTTCTCCGGTAATGGCTTATGTCAGTATGACCAAACCAGGCACGGTGCGCGGCCCGCACGAGCATGTCTACCAGTCTGATTGTTTTATTTTTGTCGGGCCGGGATCGTTTCATCTGCATCTTTGGGACGCGCGGATAGCAACACATCGGCACGGCCTGTCGCAAACGGCAAAACAATATGAAATTTTACGCGTCGGTGAAAAAAACCCTACGCTCGTGATTGTTCCGCCCGGCGTGGTGCACGCTTACAAATGCGTTTCTAAAACTGACGGACACGTTATAAATTTGCCGGACAAATTGTACGCCGGCGAAGGAAAAAAAGAAGAGGTGGATGAAATTAGATGGGAAACTAATCCGGAGTCGCCGTATAAAATCGCGTAACACATGACTCGTAACGCTTAACGCAATTTTTATAACACTAATTCATAATTCTCAATTCTTAATTCCTATGGATTGTATCTTCTGTAAAATTGTCGCGGGCGAAATCCCTAGTTACAAAATTTACGAAGACGACAAAACACTCGCGTTTTTAGATATTAACCCGGTGACGGACGGGCATGCTTTATTGATTTCTAAAGAGCATTATCCGATGATGCCTGATGTGCCGGATGAGCTGCTGTCGGAGATGTTTTTAAAAGTTAAAGAATTAATGCCAAAAATAAAATCAGCGCTGCAAGCGGATTATGTAAGCGTTTCGGTGGTCGGTTTGGATGTATTGCATTTTCATATTCATCTTATACCCCGAAAATTTAACGACGGGTTGGCAAATTTTTGGCCGACGAAAAAATATGCCGAAGGGGAAGCGGAAAATGTTATGCAAAAAATAGTGCAAAACATTAAAGCATAAAAACCCGTCTCGCCTACGGCAAGCCGAGGCGGACAATAAAACAAAAAATAATATTTATTTAAAGCACAGCATTATTTAAAAGTCATAATGCGTTACGAATTATGCGTTTATTAGTAACCGGCGGCGCCGGTTTTATCGGCTCCAATTTTATTCATTATTGGCTAAAAAAATATCCAGACGATAAAATAATCAATCTGGACGCTTTAACGTACGCCGGTAATGTTGATAACTTAAAAGATTTACCTAATAGCCATAATTATCGTTTTGTGTTAGGCAATATTTGCGACCAAGAAGTGGTAAACGAATTAATGAAAGAAGTTGATATGGTCGTGCATTTTGCCGCGGAAAGCCACGTGGACAATTCCATTATTGACAGTACGCCGTTTGTCAAAACAAACGTTTTAGGCACGCAAGTTTTATTGGACGCGGCGTTAAAAAACGGCAAAAAGCGATTCCATCATATTTCTACCGATGAGGTTTTTGGCTCTTTGGGGCCGAACGATCCGCCTTTCACGGAAAATACGCCTTATGACCCGCGCAGCCCCTATAGCGCGTCAAAAGCCGCCTCCGACCATTTAGTGCGGGCATACTGGCATACGCATAAACTGCCGGTAACTATTTCCAATTGCTCCAATAATTACGGCCCGCGCCAGCACAAAGAAAAACTAATTCCGTTTTTTATCACTAATTTATTGCGGAATAAAAAAGTGCCGGTTTACGGCACGGGTCAAAATATCCGCGACTGGCTCTATGTGGAAGACCATTGCCGCGCCCTTGAGGTAATTATCAACAAAGGCAAAATAGGCGAGACTTATTTAATCGGCGGCAAAGGAAACAAAGCGCAGGAAATCACCAATCTAGAATTAACTAAAAAAATTATTTCTCTTTTAGGTAAGGATGAAAGTTTAATTGAGTACGTAACAGACCGGAAAGGGCATGATTTCCGCTACGCGATTGATGACGATAAAATCAGGCGTGAATTAAATTGGCAGCCGGAAACGGATTTTGAAAGCGGTCTGCAGCAAACAATAACTTGGTATCAAAATTCAACAAAATAAAAGCCCGCGAATCAAGAGCAGTAGAACTGGGAGGGTGGCGTTGAAATAGTTCAGGCAGGATCTCTTGATTCGCGGGGTATACTAGGGATGAATTTGTAAGTAAATAATAGCAAAATTATTATGAAAAAGCAAGATGGTAAAAGCGTCTTAATTTTAGGTTCATTGGGTATGCTGGCACGGGAAATGCTAAAAATTTTTCCGGACGCGATTGGCTGGGACAGGGAAGAGATAAATATTGCCAATCAAGCGCAAATTACAAGTAAACTTCATAAAATGCAGCCAAAAATAGTTATTAATTGCGCCGCTTATAACGCCGTTGACGACTGTGAAAGTGAAGCCGGTTTTGCTCTGGCAAAAAAAATAAACGGGGAGGCGGTCGGCTATTTGGCTGATGTGTGCGCGGAATTAGGCGCTACCTTAGTCCATTATTCCACCAATTACGTTTTTAACGGGAAAGAAAAAAGCGGCTATGCCGAGGATGCCGCGCCAAACCCGATATCTCGGTACGGCGAGTCAAAACTTCTGGGCGAGCGAAAAATTTTACAAAAACAAAATTTAAAATATTATTTAATCCGTACCTCAAAATTATTCGGACAAAAAGGCAAAAGCGAGCTCGCGAAAGAAAATTTTTTTGACACCATGTTAAAATTGGCGAAACAAAAAAAAGAGTTGAAAGTTGTGGATGACGAATTAAGTAACTTTACTTACGCGCCGGATTTAGCGCAGGCGACCAAAGCATTGCTTAAACAAAACTTGCCAGCCGGCATTTATCATATCGCTAATGAAAATCCGGCAACCTGGCATCAGGCGGCGGAAGTTTTGTTTGACATCACCGGCCAAAAGGTTAAACTGATTCCAGTGTCAGCTGATGAGTTTCCCCGTCCGGCGAAACGGCCGAAATATGGAATTTTGCTGAATACGAAATTGCCGAAGTTACGGAACTACGAAGAGGCGCTGGAGGAGTATTTAAGTGAATAAATTTTCAATGGTCAATTTTCAATTATCAATCAACACTCAATTTTCAACAACAAATCTTAAATTTGTATAAGGTAATTGAAAATTGAAATATTGAAAATTGATTGAACATTGAGAATTGATAATTGAAAATTATGAGAGGCATTATTTTATCCGGCGGCTCAGGTACTAGACTCGCGCCGCTCACTAAAATTACCAGTAAACAACTATTGCCGGTTTATAACAAGCCGATGATTTTTTATCCTTTAAATACCTTAATTAAGGCGGATATTAAAGAAATTTTAATCATTACCGCGCCGGAGCGAGCCGGAGATTATCTGAATTTATTAGGCAGTGGCAGGCAGTTTGGCTGCAAATTTACTTATGAAATTCAGGATCATCCCCGCGGTTTAGCGGACGCTTTTATTATCGGAGAAAATTTCATTGACCAGGAAAATGTCTGCATGATTTTAGGCGATAACATTTTTGCAGACGATTTGAGCGCTGACATTAAAAATTTTAAATCCGGCGGGAAAGTATTTGCCAAACAAGTGCCGGACCCGGAACGTTTTGGCGTAGTTAAATTTGACGAAAATATGCGGGCGGTAGAAATACAGGAAAAACCAAAGACATGGATTTCCGATTACGCGGTTACCGGATTATATATTTATGACAGCCGCGTCGTGGAAATAGCAAAAAGCGTTAAGCCGAGCGAGCGGGGAGAGTTGGAAATAACTGATTTGCATAGCTGGTATCTGCAAAAAAATGAACTGGAAGTAGCCATGGTAAAAGGCGAATGGATTGATGCCGGCACTTTTGACAGCTTGTTGCGCGCGCAGAATTTAGCGAAAGAAAAATTGGCTGACAAACTAATCATTTAATTCAACGCGAATGTTTCAAATTACATACGAATGTATACGAATTAGTTTGCGAATATACGTATTTGGTCAACGTTAATTTGTGGCATTCGTATGTAATTCGTCCACATTCGTGTTAAATAAGTTATATGCAAATTAAAAAGGTAATTATTCCCGTCGCCGGCGCCGGTACCCGATTTCTGCCGGCTACCAAAGCGCAGCCTAAAGAAATGTTGCCGATTATTGATAAACCGGTAGTGCAATATATCGTGGAAGAGGCAGTCGCGTCCGGAATTGAAGATATTATTTTAGTCACTGGTCCGTCCAAAGTTTCCATTGAAAACCATTTTGATTACAACTATGAATTAAACGTTTTGCTGGAAAAACAAGGAAAAGAAGAGAAAAAACAAGAGATAAAAGATATCGCCGACATGGCGAATTTTATTTATGTGCGGCAAAAAGGGCCGTACGGCAACGGCACGCCGATTTTGAACTGCCGCCATATTATCGGCAATGAACCGTTTGCTGTTATCTGGGGCGATGATTTATTTACCAGCAATCAAGAACCGCGCCTAAAACAATTATTTTCCGCATACGATAAATATGCTAACCCGATTTTAAGCTGCATTGAAGTTGACGATAAAGGCACGGAAAAATACGGCATTATAGACGGCAGAGAAATAGAGCCGGGCATTATTCAGGTCAAAAGCATTATAGAAAAGCCTGGCCCGGATAAAGCGCCGTCGCGTCTCGCCTCCATCGGCGCCTATGTGTTAACCCCGGATATCTTTGATATTTTAGCGGAAACAAAGTTAGGCAAAGACGGGGAGCTATGGCTGGTTGATGCAATTTTTATGTTATCACGAAGACGTCCGATTTACGCAAAAAAATTAACTGGAAAATTTTATGATACCGGCTCAAAATTAGGCTGGCTCAAAGCAAATATTGATTTTGCGCTCAATCGGGAAGAATTGAAAAAAGATATCAAAAAATATTTATCACAATTTTGTTAATTTTACAAAACGCGTTATTTAATTACCAAACGCCAAAGCGCGCGCTGCCGCCCTAAAGGGCTCGTAAAATATAAATTTTTTCCATCCGGACTGATGGTCATGCCATCGGTATTTTCCCAGTTCAGCACGGTAAAAATATTCTGGCCGTCTGTCATATTCCTCTCTAAGCCGGTAACCTCCGTCGGCGTATTATAAATATTATAGTAATCGGTAACTGCCACCTGCCTGATCGGCTGGCTGATCCTGACGATTAATTTTTTATTCCGGTCCGGCAGGTAATAATCCCAGATTTCAAAATCATTCCAATAAAAAATATGGTCATTTGCGACTGTTAATTCTCTTACATTATTAAGCGAGTCTTGCAGGGGAAAAATAGAGGCGGGCGAGGTTAAATATAACATCTCGTGTTTGGGCTCATAAATATAAGCAAGAGCGCCGGGTAAGTCTTTAAATTCGTAAACGCGCGCGCCGGGCAAAGAAATTGACCGGATTAAATTTTTCTCCGTTTTGCCATAAATTAAAAATTCATTGCCGCTCTCGCTGCTGCCAGTTAAAGCGTAAATATTCCCGTCTTTCAGCAGAAAATCCTGCCAAGCGCGCGCCGGCATAGCGGCGGAGTATGCTTTGTTTGCTAAATTAAATTGGTATAAAGAGTTTTGTTTTAAAAGCCAGCAATAACTGTCGGAAAAATCATCCCACTCCACTTTTTCCGCTCTGCCGCCGGCATATTTTTTTAATTCCACCTCCTTATTTCCCGATTCAATGTTAAATATCGGCCATAATTCTAAAGTCAATAATATTTTTTTGCCGCTTGGCGCCCATAAAATTTCAAAATTTTGGGAAGGCGAGGAGTGGATGTCCAATGGGATTACTGACATCAATCCGCTGTTTAAATCAACAATATTAAGCGATTCCGCGGTAACCGCCGCTAGTTTATTTTTATCCGGCGATAGGGCTGTTTTAATAACCGGCTGATTAATAATCACCTCCGGCGCTGATTTTTTTAATAAATTTATCTCATCCAATACCAGCGTTTGGCCGCCGTCCAGGTTAATTTTTTTATAATAACTGAAATAATCGTTTTTGGTAATGGTTAAATTATATTCCCCCGGCAAAATATTCCTTAATTTTAGCGGCGTTGCTAATGCTTTATCGCCATACCACCAGGAATAAAGCCAGTTGTATTTTTTATTATCTCCTAAATCAACTCGCGCTCCCTTTGGCTCTGATTTTATTATTAAAATGCCGGTCCTTTTTACCTTAGGCCGGCCGGCGGAAAACTCAAATTCATAACCTGCGGCGTAAAAAGCAACCGCCGGGGCTAAAATAAAAAATAGCAATAAGCAAAAAATATATAAAATTCGACGGTGCCAAATAGTCATAACTTAATTTATAAAGTCATAAAGTTTGTAAAGTTATAAAGACGAATCCATTGCTTTTACTTTATAAACTTTATAACTTTCAAACTTTATCAACTCATGATTAATTTTTTAACTTCCTAATATCTGCTCCTAACTTTTTCAGCCGGCCGCAAATGTCTTCGTAGCCGCGGTCAATGGAATAAGAGTTGCGCAAAATAGATTTTCCTTTCGCCGCGAGCATGCAAATTAAAATATTAATGGCCGGGCGCAGAGCCGGCGGGCAGATAATTTCCGCCGGTTTTAATGTTGTCGGGCCGATTATCCGCGCGCGATGCGGATCTAATAGTTCTATTCGCGCGCCCAGCTTATTTAATTCCGTATAGTAAATCGCGCGATTTTCATAGACCCAGTCATGGACTAAAGTTGCGCCGCGCGTTTGCGTTAAGATAGGAATGAAAAGCGGCAGGTTATCAATGTTTAATCCCGGATAGGGCAGGGGGTGTATTTTATCGGCCGGCGCGGTTAAAGCAGACGGCAAGATTTCTATATCGGCCAGCAGGAATTTTTTATTGGCCGACTTAACACGGTTGGTGATTTTAAATTTTTGCCCCATCGCCTGCAGGCGCTCCAGCTCTATGCCTAAAAAATCCAGCGGACAGCTGGTTACTTTCAGGCGGGAACTGGCCGTAATAGCCAGCGAAATTATTGCCATGGATTCAATCGGGTCCGGCATAATCGGATAATTTTTTACCGGTTTTAATTTTTTAACTCCTTGGATTTCCAAAGTCGCGCTCCCGATCCCTTTAATTTTCGCGCCAGCTTTGGTTAAAAAATAACATAAATCCTGGACCATGTAATTGGAGGCGGCAAATTTTATAGTTGTTTTTCCCGGCAATAAACAGGCGGCTAAAATAACATTTTCCGTGCCCATGTCGCTCATCTCCGACATGGTTAACTCCGCCGCACGGGCACGCGAACTGTCAAATGTAAAATAACTGGGCTTCTCTACTGTTTTAATGCCTAAATGGCTGAAAGCGAGTAGGTGTGGTTGTACTGTACGAGCGCCTAGCTTGCATCCACCCGGCTTATAAAATTTAAATTTTTTTAACTGGCCGGATAAAACGCCGGCGAGCAAAAATGAGGAGCGGGTTATTTCACAGGCTTTTTTGTCTAAATTTTTTAAATTAAAGCGGCCGCTGTTATTAATTATCAATTTATTTTTTCCGCCCCAAGATACTTTAATGTTAATCCCGTTTAAAATCTCCATAATCCGCTTAACCTCCTCAATTTCCGGCACGTCCATCAGTGTGGTTTCTCCTTTGATCATCGCAGTCGCGCAAAGAATAGCAACCGCCGAGTTTTTAGCCGAGTTAGTGGCAATTGAGCCGCGTAATTTTTTACCGCCATTGATAATAAAATTTGCCATATTTAATGTCATTGCGAGTCCCCCGTGTAGTTACGCTGACAAGCGGAACGGAGTGGGAGGAAAAGCAATCCCATAGTATTATGAATTATAGTTAAATAGTACCGGGAAAAGCTTATTTTGTAAAGATTATAACTTGACGATTACTAGTAAAATATAATATCATATCAATACGTTTACTTTATAAATTTTAAACTTTTAACTTTACAACTAATTAAGGCCTCTTCGTCTATCGGTAGGACATATGGTTCTCAGCCATAGAAGACGGGTTCGACTCCCGTAGAGGCTACTGAGTCTAAAAGCCTCTCGCAAAAACTGAGGCTTTTTTCTTTTGACCAATTTCTATGTCATTTGCTATACTAATAATTATTGAATTCCTAAATTTAAAATCTGTCCGCGCCCGACCGCCCGCTCAGACATTTATGTATTGAGCAGGGTGGGCGGGAATCTAAAATTCCTTTATGCAATATATAGTTTACGACTTTGAAACAACCGGGCTGGACCACACCAAAGATCAGCCGATAGAAATCGGGGTAATAAAAATAAACGAGACGGGCGAACGGGAAGAGTATGATATTTTTATCAAGCCGCCGGCGCCGCTGTCGGAAGACATAAAAAGAATTACCAATATTACCGACGAGATGCTCGCGGAAAAGGGAATTGGGATTGAGTCGGCGATGAAAGCACTATTTTTTTTGCTCGGCATGGCGGAGAACGGCTATGATAAAAACGTAATGATTATTGGGCATAATATCATCGGCTTTGATAATTTATTTTTAAGCCGCTACGCCAAAATGTACGGTTACCAAATGCCGCCCAAAGAGCATTATTTTGACACCGCCGCCGAATTCCGCGCCTTGATGTTGAATGAAAAAAAATATCAAGATGAAAGCACCTATGATTTCCACGAACGGATATTGCGCATCGTCATGCAGGGTGTGCGCTATAATTTAACTGTCGCCTGCCAGCACTACGGCATTATCATGGACAAAGCGGCCCACCGCGCGAACAACGACTGTTTATATACTATACAGGTGTTTGAAAAGCAAAGCGGCCTCCAGCTATTAAAGCCGAAAAAAATTATTGAGGAGCAGGGGGCATTCAACTTTTAAATCCCCAC
>Ga0172371_10007821_pt1 | contig 15099 bp, 17 predicted proteins | sample Lak12m_FD_114543 | JGI IMG/M metagenome (GOLD analysis project Ga0172371, IMG submission 114543) | Freshwater microbial communities from Kabuno Bay, South-Kivu, Congo - kab_022012_12m | ecosystem: Environmental > Aquatic > Freshwater > Lake | place: Democratic Republic of the Congo: South-Kivu... | reverse complement strand
TCCGGAAAGTCATTGTATCCGGGACTTATTTCAAAGGCAAGCATACTGTTTTATCTACTGATAAAGAACCATCCCTTTCAGAACGGAAATAAAAGGATTGCAATGACTACGCTGTTTGTTCTTCTCCATAAAAACAAAAAATGGCTGAAGGTTGATACGCAGGAGCTTTATAATTTCACCGTCTGGGTTGCACAGAGCCCCCGCAGAGTCAAAGAAGAAGTTGTTAAGGCAATAGAGAAATTTCTAAAGGTTCATATTGTAGGATTATAAAAATAACGAAACTCCCTCCTCACTTGCAAACTCTTCACTCCCCGCGTTAAAATCAAGGCAACCATGAAAGACATAATCACAAAGGCAAACATACTTATTGAGGCGCTGCCGTATATACGTAATTTTTCGGGCCAGACCTTCGTCATCAAATACGGCGGGGCGGCGCAGGTTGAGGAGCATTTGAAAGACGCCTTTGCTCAAGACATTGCGCTCTTAAGCTTCATCGGAATCCACCCAGTCATTGTCCATGGCGGAGGCCCCAAGATAAGCTCCACAATGGAAAAGATGGGCAAGAAACCGAAGTTCATTCACGGCCAGCGCGTCACTGACGAAGAGACTATGGACATTGTTGAGATGGTTCTCGGCGGGCTTGTAAACAAAGAGATTGTTTCCTTGATAAATAAGCACGGCGGCAAGGCCATAGGGCTAAGCGGAAAAGACGGCGGACTCATAAAGGCAAAGAAAAAGCTTATCAAAAAATCAAAAGAATCAGGTGTTGAGGAAATAATTGACCTCGGCCTTGTGGGAGAGGTAACCGACATAAATTCCCAGGTGCTTAAAAGCCTTGAAAAGGAAGGCTTCATTCCAGTTATTTCTCCTATAGGAATGGGAGAGAAGGGCGAGACTTTTAATATCAACGCGGATTATGTCGCCTCAGCAATAGCCGCAAAACTCAAGGCAGAAAAACTTCTCCTTCTTACAGATGTTCCCGGCATAAAAGATAAAAAGGGAAATACAATCTCAACGCTTTCGCAAAAACAGATAAAAAAACTTGCCACTGACGGCACGATTTCAGGCGGCATGCTGCCGAAAACTCAGGCCTGCATAAAAGCGCTTGAAGCAGGCGTTTCCAAAACACATATCATTGACGGCAGAATTTCTCACTGCCTCCTCCTTGAGATATTCACGAAAGAAGGAATCGGAACCGAGATAGTGAAATAAGAATGGCAAAAATCAAAACATTCTTTCAATGTCAGGCCTGCGGATATACTACTGCGAAGTGGCTTGGGAAATGCCCTGACTGCGGTGAATGGAATACCTTTGCCGAGGAAAAGAAAGAAACAAGGCAGGGAAGAAAATCATCCGGCAAATCCGAAGCCCAGCCCCTGAACACAATCATCAGCGGAAAAGAAAGGCGCACAACAACGGGGATAAGGGAATTTGACAGGGTTTTGGGAGGCGGCGTTGTGGCGGGTTCTGTAACGCTTGTGGGTGGAGACCCGGGAATCGGAAAGTCAACGGTGCTGATTCAGGCGCTGTCAGGCCTTTCAAAGAAATATGATACCGTGCTTTATGTATCCGGAGAGGAATCTCCCGAGCAGATAAAATTAAGGGCGGAAAGGCTTTCAATAGATTCAGGCAAGATAATGCTCCTGGCTGAGACAGCGATTGAAAATATAATTGACACGGCCTCAAAGTTAAACCCCGGCGCGATTGTAATTGATTCCATCCAGACGATGTTCACAGAGGAAATTTTATCGGCTCCGGGCTCCGTAAGCCAGGTGCGCGAGTGCGCGGCAAGGCTTATGTTCTTTGCAAAGAAATCGGCAATACCCGTATTTCTTGTCGGGCATGTGACTAAAGAAGGCGCAATTGCAGGGCCGAGGGTTCTTGAGCATATAGTTGACACGGTTCTTTATTTTGAGGGAGACCGGGGACATTCTTACAGAATATTGAGGACCGTTAAAAACCGCTTTGGCTCAACAAATGAAATCGGCGTTTTTGAGATGACCGATTCGGGGCTTTCTGAGATTGAAAATCCCTCCGAATTATTTCTTTCCGAAAGGCCGTTAAACGTCTCGGGTTCCACGGTTGTAGCGAGCATGGAAGGCACAAGGCCTTTGATGGTTGAGATTCAGGCCTTGGTTTCGCCGACGACTTTCGGAATGCCGAGGAGGACCAGCATAGGAGTTGACTTCAACAGGGTGAATCTTCTTACTGCCGTACTTGAGAAAAAAGCAGGGCTTCATCTTGGCGGAATGGATATATTCATAAACGTTGTCGGCGGATTGAAAATAATTGAGCCTGCGATTGACCTCGGAATTATTATGACAACCGCATCATCACTGAGAGACATTCCAATTGACCCTAAGGTATTTATGTTCGGAGAGATAGGTCTTTCAGGAGAAATCAGGGCCGTCGCTTACGCGGAGCAGAGGATTAAGGAGGCCGCGAAAATTGGATTTAAAAAAGCTCTCATGTCCAGGGCCAACAGCGAGAGACTTAAGGAATCTTACGGGCTTGAGATTATAGGGGCGGGGAATGTTGAGGATGCGCTTGAAGGCATCGGGATAAGATGAACGATTCCATTCACCCATTTACCGATTCACCCATTCACCGATTCACCCTTTTATTTTTCTGCTCTATTGCTCTGTTGCTCTCTTCCTGCACAACAAAACGGGTTGAGCTTCCTGATTACACAGGAACTGATGTAAAAACAGTAATTGCCGCGCGAAGCGCCATAAAAGGCATCAACTCAACATTTCATATTGAGTTCGTAAAAAATGATAACACAATGACAGGAGATGCCGCGCTAACGCTCACCGAGAAAAACCTTGACCTGAGGATATACTCTATGGGATTTCTCATGGCAGAGATAAAAGAGACTAACGGGATAATAAAAAGCAATCCGCCCGCCGATAAAAACAAAAGCATAATACTGGTTGAAGGTTTAAGAAACAGCATCCTGTGGTGGCTGATAAACGATTATAAAATTGAAGAGCAAGGGGGTAATTATCATCTCAGGAATTCAAACCGGAAGATTGTTATTGATAAAAAAACCATGCTCCCGCTTTCGCAGACAATAGAGCTTGAAAACAACAGGGAACTCAAAATTTCTTATGCCGAACCTGCCAACAGCGATGGATTCTGGTATCCTTCGCAAATGAAAATAGAACTGTCAAAGTATGTCGTAAAACTGAAGATTAGAAACCTTGAGCTTATTCCTGAGCCAGGCCCAGGTCCACAGCAACAGCCCTGATAATCGCTTCGTCTATTGTATTCGTCTTAAAAAGGAATCCGTCAAGAAGCGCATTGTCGCAGATGGTGTTTATCAAACGCGGCACGCCGTTTGAATAACGGTATACAGCGCGCATTGCCCCCTCGGTAAAGGGGTTCTTGGGAGCGCCGGCAATATGGAGCCTGTGGATTATATATTCCTCTGTATTTTCCTCAGAAAACGATTTCAGCCTTACCTTTATCGCCACCCTCTGTTTTAAAGGCTCGTCCAGGGCCAGCACACTGTCAAGTTCAGGCATGCCGACGAATATAAAGTTCACCATTTTCCCCTCCGGCATCTCCATATTCAGCAGGCCCCTGAACTCTTCCATTATCTCTTTTGATTTCAGCATCTGCACTTCGTCTATGATAACAACCGCGGCCTTGCCCTGCTCGCCTAATTCAAAAAGCCTCTTATATATCTGGCTGAGAAGCTCCACCTTCTCTTCCTTAACATCAGTGACTCCGAGCTGAATAGCAAGTTTTTTTAGAAGCCACTCCGCGCTTACCGCCGAATGAATCACGACAAGAAGTATCGCCTCATAAACATTCTCGTCAAGTTCTTCCAGAAGTCTGTGCGCAAGTGTGGTCTTGCCGGCTCCTATATCGCCTATAACAACAGCAAGCCCCTTCTTGGTATCTATGGCGTATTTTAATCTTACAAGCGCCTCTGAATGCTGTATGCCTTTATAATAAAACCTGTTATCAACAACATTTGAAAACGGATGCTCTTTCAGTTTATAAAACTCCAGATAGTCCATAGGTTAGAGATAAGAAACCCTTTCCTTTTTTATTTTCTGTTTCTCGGTTATCACGGGTTTTGCAGCAGGCTTTGACACATGCACCTTCAACAGATTAATTTTTTCAGCGACATTCCTGAATTTTGAATTCCAGCCGTATATCTCGGTATAGTGCGCGAGCGCCTCTTTGAGGTTATCATTTTTTTCATAAGCCTCTGCCAGGTCGTATTTCACGCCCCAGTATGATTCATCTTTGGTCCCTATTTTCCCCAGCACGCTGTTAAAGGTATCAATAGCAAGCGGATATAGCCCCTTTGCCATATAACACATTCCCAACATGTTTGCCGAGGAGATAAACCTTTCAGGATCGTTCTTTGAGGTCTGAAATTCCTTTATAGCATCGTCTATCAAACCCATTTCTTTATATGCAATCCCAAGATTGTAATGCGTTTCCGAATCCTCAGCGCCTATTTCCTTCTCAAGCCCTTTTTTGAATTCTTCAAATATGCCGAGGACCTCGTTTTCAAGAGCAAGCTCCGGAGCTGCCTCTGCCTCCATGAGTTCCGAAATCACAAACTCTTCTGTTGCGCCTTCAACAGCCGGTTCAGCGGGCCTTTTAACCTCTTCTGCCGGTTTCTCTTCGGATATGACCTCTTCGCCTGCCTTAGCCTCAATCAGCGAAAGCTTTTCTCTGATTTCATTGTTATCAGGAAATTGTTCAAGGAGATTTCTGTATGCAGCCTTTGCTTCTTCATACAACCCCTGCCTTAAATAAAACTCGGCCTCAGCCCTTTGCTCGGTGTAATCCTCAGCCGAGGAAGCAGCCATTCCCCTATGGGCCACAAACTCTTCAGTCGGCTGAGCCGACAGTCTCTCCATCAATCTTGGATCCTCAGGATTTATTTCATATGCCTCTTTGAGAATCCCTTCCCTCAGCTCAACGTTCCCGCTTTTACGGTAAAGCTCGGCGAGAATAAGGCATTCAGTAACAGCCTGTTCCTTGTCGCCTGTCTCCGAATATAAGGATTTAAGCTTCGTATGGACATCGGTATTTTCAGGCTCCTGTTCTTTAAGCGACTCCAGCATGGCCCTTGCTTCATCATAAAGGCCGTATCTTAAGAATATATCCGCCTCTGCAACAGATTCCTCAAGCGATTTCTTTGGTTCTACGTATTCCTCTCCAAGTTCTCTCTTGATATCGCTTATCTTCCGTTTTATCTCTTCATCATCAGGATGTATTTCCAACGCCTCTTTATAGCACTCAAGCGCCTCATTCAGCATTCTTCCTTCCGAAAAAATAAAGGCATCGCCCAAAGCAACCAGTTCGGCAAAAGCAGATTCATAATCGTTCTTTTGCTTATACAGAGAGACAAGTTTTTTTCTCGTCTCTACAGGTTCTGTATCTATGAATTGCGTGAGGATATTTATGGCCTCATCAAGTTTTCCCTCAAATACCATCTCGTCTATAATTACTCTGTATTCTCCCCAAGCCTTCTGCTTATCACCGGTTTCCGCATATATCTCGGCAAGAAGCCTTCTTGCAGTAATATTCGCGGGCTCTATCTCGGTAATTTTTGATATATACTGCGCTGCCTCTGAAAAAGCCTTTGCCTTAACTAACGACTCGGCATATTTTAAAAGCAATCCTGTATCAGACGGAGCAAGTTCAATCGCCTTCTGCAGATATTCCTGCGCCTGTCTCTGATTGCCTGTTTTCTCATATATTGAGCTAAGGCCGAGCAATGCCTCTTTGTTTATAGGCTGTAAATCAAGGGCTTTTTTATAGTACAGCCCTGCATTGCTTATATCATCTTTTTCATCGTACAATCTCGCAATATGCAGGTATTCTTTTGCAGCCTCAATCTGCAGCCCTTCTTTTTTAAATATCTCCGCCACTTTTGTTCTCAGAGGGATATTTGTCGGGGAGAGGCTAAGTATCTTGTCGTAGGCCTTTAATAATTCGGTCTTTTTTCCCTCTTTGGAAAGGATATCTGCGCTCGCAAGATAATATTTTATGGCATCGGTTGCAAGCCCCTTTTCCTCGCTTAATTCTCCAAGGGCATACAATGCATCTGTATTTGAAGTATCAAAATTCAGTATCTTCTTGTAAAGGGCCAGAGCTTTCAGAGAAAAACCTTCATCCCTGAAAAAATGTGCAGCTTTATGAAAGGAATCTACGGCAAGGGTCTTGTCGCCTTTTTTTAAATAAAGGTCTCCGATAGTATTATAAGTATTTGCATCAGGGAATTCCTTTATAAGTTTTTCCCATTCAGCAATTGCCTTATCTATCTGCCCTCGTGCAAGAAACTTCTGGGCCTCTTTTATTATCGCCGCTTTATCAGCCATTTTTCTAATTTAAAAGTATCATATATTGACAAAGAGTGTCAATTAACATCGCTTTCAAATATTGACAATTTATGGGCATTTCTATTATTATGTTTAATTCTTTCTGTCCATGCGGACCGAATTCTGATACAATGCTTAAAAGAACATTAATGGAAGGTGCGGAATGAAAACCCAATTTGCTAAAAAAACCGATATTGAACATAAGTGGTATCTTGTGGATGCCCAGGACGCGGTGCTCGGAAGGCTTGCGGTAAAGATTGCAACATGCCTGCGCGGCAAGAACAAGGCTGTATTTACGCCTAACACAGACACCGGCGATTTTGTCGTTGTAGTTAACGCCGAAAAGGTAAGGACCACAGGCAAAAAGCTTGATGATAAGATTTATTACCATCATTCTGGATTTCCCGGAGGCTTGAAAGCCAAAACGCTCAAGGAGCGCCTCTCTGCAGAGCCTGAAAAGGTTATAAACGACGCGGTATGGGGAATGCTTCCGAAAAACAGGCTTGGCAAGGCAATGCTGAAGAAATTAAAGGTATATAAGGGAAGCGAGCATCCGCACGCCGCGCAGAAACCTGAAATATTACGATAAATATATTACATTAAATAAAGGAGTAAGAGTTTAAATGGTTGAGATAAAATATAATGCTACAGGAAGAAGGAAATCCTCTATCGCAAGGGTAAGCATGTTCCCCGGCAACGGCAAAATAGTTGTAAATGAAAAGCCGCTTGACACATATTTTGCGCGTGAGACGCTGCAGATGATGATAAGACAGCCCCTTGAGCTTACAGGGATGTCAGGCAAATACAATATAACCGCAAGAGTTGAAGGCGGAGGCCTTTCAGGACAGGCGGGAGCTCTCAGGCACGGGATATCAAGGGCCATAGTATCCATAGACAATGACCTCAGGACAAAGCTCAAAAAAGAAGGCTTCTTAACCAGAGACCCGAGAGAGACCGAGAGAAAGAAGTACGGGCAAAAAGGCGCAAGGAAGAGATTCCAGTTCTCCAAGAGATAATTTAGTAAATATGCTAAAAGCAGCCATATGCGGCGGCAGCGGTTATACGGGAGGCGAATTAATCCGTCTCCTTTCAAACCATTCTCGGGTTAAGATAACCGCCGTAACCTCAGAAAAATCCGCAGGCAAAACCGTAAGCGATTTATTTCCTCATCTCAGCGGCCATTCAAATCTGACATACGAGCCTTTAGAGAGAGAAAGGCTCTTCAAAAAAGCAGATATTTTTTTTATGGCGTTGCCTCATGCCGCATCCCAGAGCGCGGTGGATTTTTTCTTCAAAAACGGCAAGAAGGTTATAGACCTCTCCGCTGATTACAGGCTTAAGTCCGCGAAGACATATGAAGAGTGGTATAAGACGCCTCACAAGTTTCGCGAGACGCTGAAAAAGGCAGTTTACGGAATGCCGGAACTGCACGGGGCAAAAATCGCGAAATCATCGCTTATCGCAAACCCGGGATGTTATCCTACAGGCGCTATCCTCGGGCTTTATCCCGCTCTCAAAAGCAAATTCATAGGCTCGGACTCCATTGTTATAGACTCTGCGTCAGGGACCACAGGCGCGGGCAGAAACGCTGACATTGCGTTTTCATATTGCGAAGTAAATGAGGGCTTCAAGGCCTATTCAATCGCCTCGCACAGGCACACGCCTGAGATTGAACAGGAACTCTCTGCCGTTGCCGGCAAAAACATAAAGGTTGATTTCACGCCTCATCTTGCTCCTTATGACAGAGGCATACTAACAACCATTTATGCGAAATTAAAAAAGAAGGCGGATACAAAGACAATTCTTGCTGCCTATAGCAAGGCTTTCGTGAAAGAGCCGTTTATAAGAGTTCTTTCAGAAGACAAATTCCCAAATGTTAAGAATGTGCGGGGAACAAACCTTTGCGACATCGGGCTTGTTGTGAACAAAAGGACCAACACGCTTATCATCGTTACCGCAATAGACAACCTCATGAAAGGCGCAGCCGGGCAGGCAGTGCATAACATGAATATCATGATGGGCTTCAAAGAAACCGAGGGTCTGAAAGACATAGCATTATTCCCGTAATAAGTCTTTCCCGAACATATTCAAGGTTGTTATTTAGACTTAAACGGCTTCATTCCTCAAAAGTCGCGCCTGTCCAAGAGATAGTAATTTGGGCCCGCCTAATTGTATTGAAAAGTAACCACAATTATGCTATATTGTAACTACAATTTAATAATCGGAGGCATCTATGGTTTCTGTAGGCGTGAAGGAACTCAAATCAAAGTTGAGCAGTTATGTAGATAAGGTGAGGCACGGCGAGGAAATTGTTATAACAGAGCATGGGAAAGAAGTGGCTCTGGTAATCCCTGTAACCAAAGAACGAAAAGCCGTTAAGGCTCTGCTCGAAATGGGCAGGGCTAAGTGGGCAGGCGGAAAACCGGAAGGATTGGAAGGCATAAAAATAAAAGGGAAGCCCCTATCAAAGACTGTTCTTGAGGAACGCAGGTGATCCTTTACCTTGATACAAGCAGCCTTGTAAAGTTATACATGTCAGAGGCTCATTCAGCCGTTGTAAAAAAATGGGTTGCGGAGGCCGAGATTGTGGCAACATGCCGCGTAGCCTATCCCGAAACGATTTCAGCCTTGAGCAGGCGTTTCAGGGAAGGCGATTTGACGAAAAAAGAATATGAGATGCTCATAAACAAATTTTCAGCAGAGTGGAGCCGTTTTATCTCGCTTGATTTTGATGAGCTTGAGGCCGGCAGCCTGGCAAAAAAATACGGCTTGCGCGGTTTTGACGCAGTTCATCTTTCCTCGGCTAAACTTCTGAAAGCCCAAAATGATATTTCGCTTTCATTTTCTTCATTTGACGAAACACTCAACAAGGCAGCAGGCGGAGAAGGAATCGAAGTCTTAAGCCCAAGCCGATAGATGCCTTTTGCCTCTGCTAATTTTCCCCCTAAATTATGCAAATCATTTGACTTAAGGTAACTTTTGTGTTACCATGAGCCTTAGATGGAGAAAATTAAAGTTGTCGAATACCTTAGAGACGGAGTTTCGGCGTTTGGAGGCTGGTTTGACCGCTTGGATTCTCATGCGGCGGCAAAGGTAACAACGGGGCTTTATAGATTAGAGCAAGGCAACTTTTCAAATGTGAAATCTGTGGGAAAAGGTGTTTCTGAATATAAGATTGATTTTGGGCCCGGCTATCGGATTTATTTCGGCCGCGAAGGTAATCAGTTGATTATATTGCTTGGCGGCGGCTCAAAAAAGACCCAGAACATGGATATAAAAAGGGCTCAGATGCTTTGGGCTCAGTACAAACAAGACAAAGAAAGCAAAAAGGCAAGGAGGTAATATGCCGATTACAAGAGCATTCCGCAAAACCATATTAGGCCGCGCAGAACGTGATGCGGATTTCCGCAGGCACATGTTAACAGAGGCCATAAACGAATTTTTATCCGGAGATCTTGATGCCGGCAAGTCAATCCTACGCGATTACATCAATGCGACAATTACGTTTCAGGGGCTTGCGGCAAAGCTAAGGAAATCAAGCAAGAGCATTCATCGTATGCTCGGCCCCAGTGGCAATCCGACAGCAGAAAATATTCTTGAGATAATAAAGATTCTTCAGGTACACGAACGCGTGAAGCTTCAGGTCAAAATCAGCAAACTTGCTGCGTAAGTGGGCTATACTTTCATCCTGAAGAGGCTGGCAGCCTGGCAAAAAAATACGGCTTGCGGGGTTTTGACGCGGTTCATCTTTCCTCTGCAAAGCTTCTGAAAACTCAGAATGATATTTCGCTTGCATTTTCTTCATTTGATGAAATACTCAACAAAACAGCAGACGGAGAAGGAATAGAAATCTTAAGCCTAAGCCGATAGATGCCACCTGCCCTGCTGTAATGCTCTGAAAAGTGGGATAAAACTGGGATTCGTTTAATTATGTCTCAGTGTAAAGTGAGAATTCAAGAAAATGGTTTCTCAAATATTTTCCATAAAGCGCACCGATAGCGCCACATCCAAAAGAAATAGGGATCATAAATAGAACGATCGGAACGATCATCGATGCCTCGCCTTGAGTGGTTGCTGCCAGCCATAATGCGACAAATAAAGTCAATATCGCCTGGCTTGAGCCAGCCAGCAAAACAGCATTGTATGTTGTAATAAGACCAACAATAACACCAACAAAAAATAACGGAGCACCAACAAAAATCAAGGAATCTACCGATGATATTTCCGCAACCACACCGAATAAAATGATAATAATGGTACACGCATTACTTACGTAAAGTGCAAACTTAAATTTCAATTTGGGCATCCCTATACTTTGTCTTAATACACCATGCAAGAGAGAACCACAAATTCCGCCCATGATAGTCCAAATCGTAGTGGGGATTATTTGTTCTGTTAAAATAGTCAGCGGTACCATTGCAACCTGAGATAAAAGACCACTAATCAATGACAGCATTCCTGTAAGAATTCCGAAAAACAATATTGTCCCTAAAAGGCATAGGACGATCAATGGTAGATTTCGCAACCCCAATGGAATGCCTAATGATAGGCCGCCAAAAAAGATAGTAGTATAAACCAGGAAAAAGAGTCTATCTTTAACAAAGAAAGGATAAGGGAAATACTGTGGCAAAATAAATAACGCAAGTTGGACACCGACTAGCAGAAATACAGGGATTATCTGTTGTCTGATGCTCATTAATCAAGAAATACGTATTTCATATTTTTCATACTACTTAACTCCATTAGTATCCCCTCTCTAAATCCTGCCAGCATTATAACAAAAAAGCTACGAAATGGTGAATGGGTGGTCCGCCTGAGACGGGGGTGAGTCGGAAAGTGGGCTAATGGGGCGAGAGCGTGACCTTATCCTTTCAGCCTGCTCCAAAATTCCCTTGGGGTAACAATATCTATCCACTTATAGCTTTTTAAAACAAGAAGGTCTTTATCTCCTGTTATGATAAAGTCGGCATTGCCGCTCAATGCCGTTCCGATTATTATGTTGTCATCCTTATCGCGGCATGGCGAATTATCAAGTTCAACAGGCTTAACCCTTTCAGCCTCTTCTCTTAAATATACGATTATATCTTTCACTATACTTTCCGGAAGGCGAATTTTTTTTAGCAGGCTTATTTTTACTTCTGACAGGATATGTTCGCTTATAACAATGCTATGGCCTGAAAGGCATACTTCAAAGACCTCGGAACAAAGCCCCCTTGAAGCAAAGGCCGCAACAATGACATTGGAATCAAGAACAACCCTCATGAAATTGTCTTGAAAATGTCCTCATCTGTAATCAAGCCTTCTGCCTCGGCAAACGGAAGAACCTTTTTTCTCAATTGCTGGAAGCGTTTGACAGCAACATAGCGGGCCACGGCATCTCTGATTATTTCGCTTTTGGAGGTCTTTTCCGTTCTGACAACAGTATTAAGTTCTTTTTGTAGTTTTTCAGGCAGCCTTATCGTTATTGTGTCCTTCATAACATCGCCTCCTTTTTGTAAGACAATGTAACACATATTTGGCTTCGCTGTCAAATAAGCCGCGCTTACCTAACAATCTTCATACTTATATCAACTGCAGTTGCTGAATGGGTTAAGGCGCCGATTGAGATTAAATCCACGCCGGTTTCGGCGATCTCCCTGACATTCCCAAGGCTGACGTTCCCCGAAGCCTCAAGGATTACATCTTTCTTTGTAGCGCGGACAATCTTTACCGCCTCTTTCATATCCGCAACGGACATATTGTCAAGCATAACAATATCCGCTCCGCCTTCAATTGCTTCTTTAACATCATTGATGTTTTCCACCTCAACCTCAATCTTCGCCAGATGATGCCCCTCGCTTGCGAGGCGAAGCGCCTCTTTTATGCTTCCAACAGCCTCGATGTGATTATCCTTTATCAGTATTCCGTCAAATAGCCCGAACCTGTGATTATTCCCTCCGCCTATCCGAACAGCATACTTTTCCATGAACCTGAGTCCAGGCGTTGTCTTTCTTGTATCCACAATCTTGGCGTGAAGTCCTTTTACTTTTTCCACAAACATATTTGTAAGCGTCGCTATCCCTGAGAGCCGCTGGAGTATGTTAAGACTGACCCTTTCGCCTGAAAGCAAGACTTTCGTCCTGCCTGAAATCTCGGCAATGACATCCCCTTTCATCACCTTGGAGCCGTCTTTGATAAAAACTTCAACCTTCATTTCACGGTCCAAAACATTAAAAACTTCTTTTATAAAAAGAATGCCTGCAACAACAAAATTGCCCTTTGCTATTATCAGCGCCCTGGACTCGCTGTCTTCAGGGATGAGGAATGCAGTCGTGATATCGCCGTTTCCGATATCCTCCTCAAGGGCTATGCGGATTATTTCTTTGACGCTGTATGGTATCTTCATATCCTATCGCTTTTTGAATAAGGAAAAGAGACCCCACATGCCTCCAAAAACAGCTCCCAGGGCAAGGGCCGCGCGCCAGTCAAACAGCGTAGTCACATTGCCCTCAACATTATTTGCAACCATCAGGACGGATGTGCTGTTTTTTACCTTGATATTCATCGCGGCCATTATGCCCACTGCGCTCTTATTGGAAACCGCCTCCTCTTTAGATACAACCATAGGTGAGAGAGAAAAATTAAGGGATGTATTATTTGCTGCAGTCACGGCGCTTATGCTCTGGTTGAGGCTTACGTCCTCTCCCCTTACAATACCTGCAAGGCCCTGTGTTACCTCAATCCTGTCGGCATCAACGCTAAGGGCTCCTACCTGCTGCATCTCAATGTGACCGCCTTCAACAGCCCTGACAGAGCTCTGCTTTATATTTACGGATTCGGCCTCAATTATCTCAACATCCTTTTCTTTGATTATGTCCTTGCTCTTCGCCGCCATTTTACCTCCCTCCTCCGCCTGATACGGATTAAGCGGATGCTTTAAGTTTTTTAATATTTTCCCTTATCCTTTCCTTTTTGGCCGCCAGCTCGGCATACTTGGCTTTTTCTTTCTTCACAACATCCTCAGGAGCCTTTTTCATAAAATCCTCATTCGTTAGTTTCCTCTCAATAAAGTCCATCGCCTCCTCAACCTTTTTTGACTCCTTTGTAAGTTTATCAATTTCAGCGTCAATATTCAAAAGCTCTTTTATCGGGATATATACTTCCATAGACTCTTTCACGCATACGGCGGAATCATCAGGCTTTTTCACGTCCCTGCCTATGGATACGTCCGCAGCCCGCGAAAGCTTCTTGAGGTAATGCATATGGGCCTTAAGAATTTCTGTCGCCTCATCCGAAAAAGTTTTTATTAAAGCCTTTATTTCAAGCGAAGGAGAGATATTCAGCTCGCCTCTTATGGTCCTTATGCCTGTTATCGCTTCAATGACATAAGACATTTCCTTCTCTGCCTGCGTATCTTTCGGCAATGATTTTGGATATTCTGAAACCATTATACTTCTTACTTCCGACTTCTCACTTCTCAGTTTAGGTATGTTCTGCCAAATCTCCTCTGTCACAAAAGGCATGAACGGATGAAGCAGCCTTAAAGAGTTCTCAAGGGTGTGAAGCAGACCGTTCATAATTCCAGAGCTTGATTCCGGATTGCTTATCCCTGTCTTTGACATTTCGATATACCAGTCGCAGAACTCATGCCAGATGAAAGAGTATATGCTGTTTGCCGCGTCATTAAACCTATAGTCTTCAAGAGCAGTGTTTATCTCGTCCGCAGTTGCTGAAAGCCTGCTAAGTATCCACCTGCTTGCAAGGTCAAGATTAGTGAGCGGTGAATCGGTGAATCGGTGAGTCGGCGAATTTTCAATGTTCATCATTATGAACCTTGTCGCATTCCAGAGCTTGTTCACAAAATGCCTGTAGCCCTCAACTCTATCCTCAGAGAATTTTATATCCCGGCCTTGCGCGGCAAACGCGCAGAGCGCAAACCTGAAGGCGTCAGTGCCGTACTTATCAATCATTATCAGAGGGTCTATGACATTGCCCTTTGACTTTGACATCTTCTGCCCTGAAGCGTCCCTGATAATCGCGTGGATATAAACATCTTTGAACGGCTCGTCTTCCATGAATTTAAGCCCCATCATAATCATGCGGGCAACCCAGAAAAAAAGGATGTCAAAGGCCGTGACCAGAACGCTCGTGGGGTAGAATTTCTTTAAATCTTCTGTTTTCTCGGGCCAGCCGAGAGTTGAAAACGGCCAGAGCGCTGATGAAAACCATGTATCAAGCACATCCTCATCCTGAATTAAATTTTTGGAACCGCAATAAGGGCATTCCTTTGGAGTTTCGCGGGAAACTATAACCCCGCCCCTTTTTTTACATTCCTCGTTCCCGGTTTCCTGACAATACCATGCGGGAATCCTGTGCCCCCACCATATCTGACGGGAGATGCACCAGTCCTTAATATTTTCCATCCAACCGAAATAAGAATTTTCCCACGACTGGGGCCTTATCCTTATCTTCCCGGTTTTCACGGCATCAATCGCTTCCTTTGCAAGCGTGCCGACATTCACATACCATTGCAGCATGGGGAGCGGCTCTATTATTGTCTTGCACCTGTAACAATGCCCAATTGCGTGACGGTGTTTTTCTTCCTTCCCGATTAATCCCAGATTTTTCAGGTCGCTTACAACTCGTTTTCTGCATTCATGCCTGTCAAGCCCCGCGTATTTAGGCCCTGCGTCAGAAGTCATCTTTCCTTCCTGGCCTATGACAACAACAAAAGGAAGCGAAGGGCTTTGCCTTTTTGCGATGGCCT
>Ga0172371_10007820_pt1 | contig 15101 bp, 11 predicted proteins | sample Lak12m_FD_114543 | JGI IMG/M metagenome (GOLD analysis project Ga0172371, IMG submission 114543) | Freshwater microbial communities from Kabuno Bay, South-Kivu, Congo - kab_022012_12m | ecosystem: Environmental > Aquatic > Freshwater > Lake | place: Democratic Republic of the Congo: South-Kivu... | reverse complement strand
TGGTCTGGGCTTTCTATTTTGTGGTGCAAGACAAGGACAGGCGCTGGAGGGTCTATCTGGGCAGCCTGCTGGCATTACTGGCAGTATTCACCCGTCAAAACATGGTGTTTGTCTTGCCGGTGATCTGGTTGTATGTGGTCACTCAGAAAAAAGCGGGGCACAATCTGCTCTATACACTGGTTCTGCTCCTGGCATTTTTAGGGTTGCACATTCCATTCTGGCCAAATATCATGACTGTCTGGGTTGCTTATCTGCCCGATTGGTTCCACGCTGTGGATAAATGGCGTTTACCTGGGACAAACTATCTTGCTGCTACATTAACCACCCCATCAGTGATTGAGCAATTAAGGTCTTTAGCAGATACTTATCTATCTCATGCGTGTGCATTCTTAGGGGGGACCTTTGGATTGGTGCTCTTAGTTCGGAGAAGTAAACCCGTAGGTTGGAAAGATCTTGCCTTACTGGTAGGATCTTTTTGGGTGCTTGTCATCCCACACGCTCTGGCAACGGTGGGGTCAAAAACCATGAATTCAGGGTTCACCAATATGATGGACTTTTTTGGCTTCCTGGGCATCATTGTCTTCTCAGTATTTTTACTGAACGAAGACTTTCGGAAGTCTCTTTTTATAGTAGCTATTCTATTCCTTGCGCTGGGTCCGGCACTGGGTAATCACTACAAAGATATCATCCGTGATGGATGGCAAGACATCATGGTCCCATATTATTCCTTTTCACATGGAGAAATGGCCACGACGAATGCTGGTGGTTTGATGCAAAGGATTACCGGCCTTGGATATCAGGGAGTATATCTTCTGACACCCCCTTTATTAGGTGGTTTGGGGATGGTGTTTTTACTACTCTTGGTTATTTTAGTCATTAATAAACAGAAAGGGTTTCATGATCGCGCTGCAAGGATCATAACCTGGATATTTTTGGGGGTTTCCATTCTAGCTCAGCCAACAGGTATTGCCCTGGGGGTAAATGATATCGCAGCGTGCAGACCCAATGTGGTCAAACAGGATGCTCAGATCCGCGAACAGCTGGGATCTTTTATTCCAGAGCCATCCGTTGTGATGCTGGCTTCTACCGATGACATGATCTATCTAATAGGAAATCAGCAACTGAGGGTTCCGCCTGCGACAACTAATAGACCCTGGTGGTTGCGAACGGATACCAACGATGAAGCAGCTCTCAAGGCAGGAGTGTATACCCAAGCGATCTTGGATCATGATTTTCTAACAGCAGATTATTTACTCATTGAAAAAGGGAAGATGGTCACCGAAACATCCGTGGATGTGATGGTTTGTTACCAATACTTCAATTCGATCCTGGCGGATGAACCATGTACCGGGAAGAGAGAGATCCTGATCTTGAAAAATATCTGCCAAGGGAATTAATGGTTTGGATCATCCATAACCCGATTCACCATGACCCGGATGCTATAATCTGGTAGGTAGTAAGATGAATCATTCAATAATCCACTGAGGAATCTATGAATATCTCAGAGAAGTCTCTTAAACAGCGCAAATTAATACTGACACTCATCGGCCTGTTTTTAATACTGCTTTATATTCTTTTCAATCTGTACCGTGTGATCTACTACCCGGTTAACTTTGATGAAGGCTCATATGCTTATAAAGGGTATTCCTTTGTCTCTGGGGAGTACCAGCCATTTCAAGATTACGGATTTTGGACGAACAAGATGCCGCTGGCATTTTTAGTACCCGGACTTTTTCAACATCTCGCTTCGGGGATCTTGACAGGCCGCTTACTGGCAATGGCTTTCGGGTTGGTGGCACTGGCAGGCAGCTATTGCCTGGCAGCCCGTCTGGCAGGGCAGAAGGCCGGCTTGGTGGTACTGGCTGTCAGCGCTTTCTCTCTGTCGACGATCACGAATTACTCAATGGCCATCACGCAGAGCATGACAGCTGCTTTGCTGGTCTGGGCTTTCTATTTTGTGGTGCAAGACAAGGACAGGCGCTGGAGGGTCTATCTGGGCAGCCTGCTGGCATTACTGGCAGTATTCACCCGTCAAAATATGGTATTTGTCTTACCGGTGATCTGGTTGTATGTGGTCACTCAGAAAAAAGCGGGGCACAATCTGCTCTATACACTGGTTCTACTCCTGGCATTTTTAGGGTTGCACATTCCATTCTGGCCAAATATCCGAATGGTCTGGGCGGATTCGATACCTCCTTCTCTGCATTTCCTGGATACCTGGCGTTCTCCGGGAATCAGTTATCTATCGGCTACGCTGCCTTCACCGTCCCTACTGGAGCAGCTTCGTTCGGTCGCTGAAACCTTTCTAACTCACGGGGTCAGTTTTTTGGGCGGATTCTGGGGACTCGTCGTCATATTCCGCAAGAGGAAACCAGAGCATTATCAAGAGATTGCCTTATTAACCATCTCGTTCTGGCTGTTAGTGGTCGCGCATGGTTTCGGTACGATAGGCAGCAAAGCGATGAATTGGGGCTTTGGCAACTTGTTTGACTTCTTTGGCTTACTGGGAGTTGTGATCTTTGCAATCCTGTTTGCACGTGAAGCGGATGCCGCTTTAATACCGGCAATACTGACTCTGCCAGCGTTTGGGTTCTCATTGGGCTCCTATTATCAGGAGTTGCTGCCATCGCACTGGGAAAAAATCCTACTGCCGTATTACTCATTCAGCAAAGCGCATATAAATATGCTGAGCGCAGCAGACCTGGTAACCCGTTTAGGTGCATCTTCCACCCGATCCATAGAACCATGGATCTTGCCGATACTGGGGACTTTTCTCACTATAATCATTCTGGTACTCTGGGGAAGTTGGATTTTGATCCTTCATAGGCGGATCAGGAATGCAGCGGTACCCCTGATCTGGTTGACTCTTATTGTGTCTCTGACATCCCAACCCGTAGGGTGGTGGCTGGGGTTAAATAACACGCGTGGATGCTGGCCGAATGTCGTTCTTCAGGGCAAAACGATAAACAGACAGTTACAAACGCTGATCAATGCGCCGGCTGTTGTCATGCTGACATCCACTGATGACCTGAGTTTTCTCCTCGGGCTGAAGGGAGTAGAAGTACCACCTGCTAGCATCAATCGTCCCTGGGGAGAACGTCTGGATGCCGGAGAAAATGAGCTTCTGCGGGTAGGATTATATAATCAGGGAATACTGGATCAGTGGTATCAGCAGGCGGATTATCTGCTGCTAAATCCATTATATACACCTTCTCTATCTACATCGGTATGGGAATGTTATCAAGATATGGGCATGGCGCATTATGAAGATGGCTGCGGTACCCAGCGAACGATCCAGATTCTGCGAAATACTTGTAAATAATACCTGGGAAAAGAAGAATATAAAGAATAAAGTTGCCAGTGCCAGAAAAAAGTTGGTTTACATGCATGGTAGAATGAAACGATGAAAAGAGTTCTGTTCTGGCTTGGCATGGCGATCAGCCTGGTGCTGATGTTTTTCTCACTGAGAAAATTAGATTTGGTAGAAGCAGCCCGGGCTGTAAGCACAGCGGGTTATATATGGCTCATCCCTGGTGTGGTGGTATATTTCGCTGCAGTTTGGGTACGAGCCTGGCGCTGGCATTACCTCATCAGGCCATTAAAGAAGATCCCCACTCATAGAATGTTCCCGGTTGTAACGATGGGCTATATGGGTAACAACTTATACCCCTACCGCGCCGGGGAGGTGCTGCGGGCTGCCATACTCAAACGCCGTGAAGGCATACCTGTTTCCGCCTCCCTTGCCACAATCATTGTGGAGCGGGTTTTTGACGGTGTAGTCATGCTAGCATTCATTTTCCTGAACCTGAGTGAGTTGGCTAGATTGACCGGATCATCCGGTTTTATTGGAAATATCCGTTCTCTGGCACTACTTGGCGCGGGCATCTTTCTGATCGTCCTGATCCTATTTTTGCTGGCAGCCATGTTCCCGCATACAATGCGGCGATTTGTGAATTGGGTGAATGATCACATGGTACCGGTAAAGTGGCGAGCGAAAGTGCAAGGGTTAGCCTATCGTTTTCTAGATGGGTTGGAGGCATTGCGTTCCCCTTTGGATGCGGTGATGATCCTTATCACCTCCGCTATCATTTGGCTGTTGGAAACTGGAAAATATTGGTTCGTAATGCATGCATTCCCATTCGAGGTCAGTTTCTTTGCGCTGATGTTAATGAATGGCATCGTGAATCTGGCAACGACCATCCCATCGGCGCCGGGGTATGTAGGCACATTCGATGCCCCGGGAATCGCGCTGCTGCAAGCATACGGGGTGCCAAACGCGCTGGCAGTGGGTTACACTTTAGTATTACATGCTGCTCTCTGGCTGCCAGTTACCCTGGTTGGACTGGCTTACTTTACGCGAGAAGGATTAACCTGGGGGAGTGTTCCAGATGAGGAGAAGGAAAAGGTATGAATAGAAAGGTAGCCATTATTGGTGCCGGATATGGCGGTATGGCAGCCGCGTATGATCTGATCCGAGCAGGCAGCCATGTCACCATCTTTGATTCTGCCATCCAACCCGGTGGGCTGGCTGCTGGTTTCACAGCGCCTGGCTGGGATTGGTCTCTGGAAACTTTTTATCACCATTGGTTCACATCCGACCGGCATATTCTGGGGTTGATCAATGAGTTGGGTCTGTCTGACGAAGTGCTATTTCCGCGACCTTATACCGTAATGTATTACCAGGGAAAGTTCTACCCGTTCGATTCCATCCTCGCCGCCCTGTTATATCCCGGTCTTGGTTGGGGAATCGATAAAGTGCGATTTGGGCTGGTCGGCCTTTATCTGCGCCTGACAAAGAACTGGAAACCACTGGAAAGCGTAACGGTGGATACCTGGATGCGGCGCTGGGCAGGGGCAAGAGTTTATGAAGAGATGTGGCAGCCTATGGTGCAAGGTAAGTTTGGGGACACATATTCCACCCAGGTGAACATGGCCTGGCTATGGGCTCGGTTCCATGTCCGTTCGACCCGGTTGGGAACATTCCGTGGAGGTTTTCAGCGTTTTTCAGACCTTTTTGCTGAGCAGCTGCGAGCAATGGGGGTGGTGATCCAACTATCTTCGCCGGTGAGTAAGATCACACCTGTAAAAGGGAAATTAGATGTGAGTGTTAATGGTGAAACGCAGACATTCGACCAGGTACTTTCCACAACGTCACCGGGGTTGATGGCGCAGATGGTACCTGGCCTGCCACGGGAATACTTGCAGGGATTACTGTCATTAAAAAGCATGGGCGCGGTCGTATTGACTCTGGCACTGAATCGCCCCCTTTCACCTCAGGGGTATTACTGGTACAACATACCCAAGAAAGCCGGCTTCCCCTTTCTTTCGCTCGTAGAGCATACCAATTTTCTTCCAGCAGAACACTACGGCGGTGAACGGTTGATCTACATCGGCGACTATCTGGAACCAGGGCATGAGTATTTCTCACTGGATGCTGCAGCTCTGTTGGATCGTTTCACTCCCGGTATTCAACGTATTAATCCACAGTTTGACCCATCCTGGGTAACCGGCAGCTGGGTGCACAGCACCAGGTACGCACAGCCTGTGCATTTTGTGGATCACTCGCGCAATATTCCACCGATCGCCAGCCCATTGCCGGGATTGTTCTATGCCAGTATGAGTCAGGTATACCCCTGGGATCGGGGGACAAATTTCGCGGTGGAGATCGGCCGGCGTGCTGCCAGGTTGATGCTTGAGCCATAAAATCTGTGAGATTCAGATTCTGGCGCGAATCAAGTTGTCTAACATTTATGGGTAATTCTCAAGGAATCAACTCTACCGGGGCAGTATTCAAAAACGTTAAGCTATACGATATCCACTAGCCATATATTTACGGCACGTTGCGATATTACCCCTGCATATACGGGTTGAGTTTGATCATCTCTATCCGTAAGGGATTAGGTAGAGGTGCGCCCCTTTTAACAAATCTCTAACCTTAAAGAATTTGTTATTTTTAAGAATGCGTAGGGATTCTGTCTTGTATCCCCATCCGGCATCTGCTAGAATCTTATTGTCTCTGTCCTGCAGAGAGCTTACACCCCGAAAGAAATGCCTGACAACTTATTGGATACAATGCCCATGAGGGGATGGGTAAAGATATATTTTCATACTTTACTGAAATAGACCTTTTTTTGGAGCACCCTATGGACGCAGAGCAAGCCTGGTTGGCAACATTAGGACAATTGAAAATGGATATGTCCAAAGGTGCCTATGAGACGTGGGTGAAGAATTGCCAGCTGCTTTCTTTTTCCGGAACGAATATGACCATCGGGGTTGCTAACCCTTACGCCCGTGATTGGCTGGAAAGCCGTCTCTCAACCACCGTGGATCGAATGATCACGGGCTTCCTGAACCAACCAGTTAAGGTAAACTTTGTTCTACACTCCGAGCAGATGCAATCCACGCCTGCCAACCAGATTGTTAATATAGATCGCATTTCTCCGGCAGGGATCGAACCGGTTGTGGTCAAACGGCGTCAGTCGAGGCTAAATCCACGCTACACGTTTTCTACCTTTATCACAGGGCCTTCTAACCGGTTAGCTCAAGCGGCTTCGATGGCTGTAGCGGAGAATCCTGCTACTGCCTATAATCCACTTTTTCTTTATGGTGGCGTCGGGTTGGGAAAGACACATCTGCTGCATGCTATCGGTAATCTGGCCAGTGAGAACAGCCAGCACGTGATGTATGTGACCTCTGAAGAATTTACCAATGACCTGATCCAGGCGATTCGCAATCATTCTACTCAGGAGTTTCGCGAAAGATATCGCGATGTTGATGTACTGCTGATAGACGATATTCAATTCATAGCCGGCAAGGAAGCGACTCAAGAAGAGTTTTTCCACACATTCAATGCGCTGCATGAGATGAATAAACAGATCGTTATTTGTTCCGATCGGCCGCCCCGCGCGCTGGTTACACTGGAAGAGCGGTTACGCTCACGGTTTGAGATGGGATTGACGGCAGATATCCAGATTCCCGACCTGGAGACGAGGATAGCAATTCTGCGGGCGAAAACTGTGAAAGCCGGAAAGTTGATATCTGCAGAAATTCTGGAACAGCTGGCACGACGTTTTCAGAATAACATCCGAGAGCTGGAAGGTGCCCTTAACAGGGTAATCGCTTTTTCAGATCTCAGCGGGTTGCCGGTGACCCCACAGCTTGTACAAACCGCGGTAGCCGACCTGGTGCAACACGTTACCAATGTGGATCCTGGTCAGGTGATCAATACGATTGCCAGCGTATTCAAAGTATCTAGAGAACGGCTTCTGAGTAAAGACCGGTCACAGGATGTGGCTCTCCCTCGGCAGTTGGCCATGTATATCATGCGGGAAGATGCCAGCATCTCATTACAGCAGATCGGCGATGAATTGGGGGGGCGGGACCATACAACGGTGATGTATGCTTGCGAAAAGGTGGCTGGTTTACTTAAGAAAGATGAACGTCTACGTAAACAAGCTCACCAAGTGCGCGAGATTCTTTTCGGATCCTCATTTACCCTCTAATCATTTCTTTTCATTTTTTGAGCCAGCGCCTAGGCTATATCCCAGAATCACGCTGCCGAAAAGGATTGCCACGAGCGCGCTGGCTCCAATGATGATGCCCATCGGTCGACCTGCTTCCAGTTCCTGTTCTGTGTACTCATCGAGATCAGGGATGAGAGTAGGTACTGGTGTTGGTGTTTGTGTAGGTTGTTCCTGCAGATGAATAATCATCTGTGGTGTTGTCAGTATGGGACTAGCCTGCGCTACGCGGATGGGGATGAATCCCAGGAGTAACCCAAGGATGAGGGCCGACAGACTTGCCAGGGGGAGAAAAGATATTTTACCTATCACTTCGTGATCCTTTACTGATTGATTCGTTCTGTAGCAAAAGAAACGATCTCATCAATATTTTTAGAGGAGGTCAGCGCGCTCAAGGCGGCTTCGCGAAATACAGGTCCGACGGTAGCCAGTAAGGACGAATCGGGCAGTGATCTGGCAGCCGCCAGAATGGCGGTGAGCGCTGCCTGCTCCTCTGGAAGGACCGGCCAGCCTTGATCGGATACGGGTAAATATCCCGAACCCATACTCCACGGTGACGCAAAAGTTGGATCGGTGAGGGCTTCCAGTAATGCTCGCCGCGCTTCAAAATGGAGTGGGTTTGTGTTCGCTGCCGCCCAGTACCATCCTGTAGCCAGTGTGGCGGGTGTAGCTGAAATTCCCGGTAAGGAATTGATCTGTAGTCTTTCAGGTTGTTGATCACCCAATAAAGAGTACCAGTTCACCTGGGATGCGACTTCTCCGGCATTGAAGGTTTGAGCTCCTTCCATCCACCCGGAATGCAGCGAGGTTTCAGTGAATGTATGGGAATTCCACATTTGACGGATGGAGGTCAGCACCTCTTTTAGAATTACCGGGTCGATATAAGGTCGATTATCACTGTCCAGCAAACTCCCACCCATGGATAGATAAAGGGCAATAAAGAGTGTACCATCCACATCATTTAAGCCGGCAGCGACCCGGTTTCCGTATGTTTGGATAGACTGCCAGGAATTTTCCCCCGGAAGAGGGTACTCACTCAATAAGAGGAGTGCGTCGCCGGCAGCAGGTAGGGCAAATGAGCTCCCCTGGATCATGCTCGGCGCCAGGAATGGTGGAAGGAGTTTGTTCTTCGCTGCTACCTCACCCAATCCATCCATCGGGATGATCATGCCTTTGATTGCGGCAGATTCCATTTCAGATTGCGTAAGTAGGGCTAGATCTGGAAGTAAACTGGGAGCAACAAGGTATGTCGTGGATAGCAACTCTGTCATTCCCTGTGATGTTTGAATATTCTTAACTCTCAGGTCTACTTCAACACCTGGATGGCTGGAAACAAATAGCAGAATCTGGTCCTCCAGCATCTTTTGAGACCAGCTAATGGAATGTCCGGGGAATGTATCGGGCATCCATACAGTCAGCACCACCTGTTGTAATTCACCTGAAATGGGTGTGATACCAGCTTCAGGTAAAATGGTGCTTTCGCGCTGGTTCGAAGGAATTTCACCCCCTGTTTTTATTGCTGTCCCGCAAGCTGACAGTAAGAGACCGAAAATGAGCAGTACATTAACAACTCTGTGCATAAATCCCATTATATCCTGTAAAATCACGTCGAGCGCAGCCCGGGAATTGTATCCAGGCAGGCAGCGCAGGTTGGTTTGGGCTATAATCATTCTCATGGATCAGAACGAATTGCCCCCACCTATCTGGGTGGATACGCCAAAGGCTCTGAGCGAAATGAGCCGGCGTTTACAGAAGAGTTGCTGTATTGCTGTGGATACTGAATCCAACAGCCTGCACGCATACCGTGAAAGAGTGTGTTTGATTCAGTTCTCATTGGATGGAATCGATTACCTGGTGGATCCATTGGTGCTTGAAGATCTTTCTGCCCTTGCGCCAGTATTCGCAGATCCCAATATTGTGAAGATCTTCCATGCAGCAGAATACGACCTGATCTGCTTAAAAAGAGATTACCATTTTGAGATCAACCATGTTTTTGATACTATGCTGGCGGCGCGGATCCTTGGCTATTCTGCTTTTGGCCTGGGGGCGATCCTGAATTCCAAGTTCAATCTGGAGCTGGATAAAAAATATCAAAAAGCAGACTGGGCGCTGCGTCCCATGCCGCCGGCTATGCTTTCGTATGCCCGGATGGATACCCGGTATCTGGTTCTTCTGCGGGAGGAAATGGAAAAGGAGCTAGCAGAAAAAGGCCTTTCTGATCTCGCCCGGGAAGATTTTTTTCGCATTTCAAAGGTGGAAGGCAGCATACAGGAATTGGATGACGATGGTTTCTGGCGTATCAATGGAGCGCATGATCTCAACCCACGCCAGGCAGCGATATTAAAACAGCTCTATCTGGCAAGGGATACTGAAGCCCGGAGAAAAGATTGTCCACCTTTCAAGGTGGCGCCTAATGATTTTCTGATTGAACTTGCAAAGACTAGTCCACTAACAAGGGTGGAACTGCTCGCAACCGGATTAAACGAACGCTTGCTTCAACGTTACAGCCGGATTTGGCTTGCAGCTATTCAAGCTGGTATGCACGCCGCTGAGATCCGTGCTCCACGACCGAAAAAAATGAATATGGAGCTTAAATTCCGTGTGGATGCTTTAAAAGCATGGCGAAAAAAAACTGCCTCCCGCCTGAATGTAGAATCGGATGTGATCCTTCCGCGCGATGTATTAATGGATATCGCTGAGCAAAACCCGAATAATTTGGAAACGCTAAGAAATCTGATGCAAGATTACCCCTGGCGATTTTCAGAGTATGGTATGCAGATATTTAAAACCCTTTCACCATCAGAGTGAGGAATCAATGAGACTACATTTTTTCGGTGCCGCTCGCACTGTCACGGGTTCTCAATATTTGATCGAAGTGAATGGAAGCCGGCTGCTTCTTGAATGCGGGATGTTTCAGGGTCATCGGGATGAAGCGATAGGCAGAAATCTTGCCTTTCAATTTGATCCGCGTACGGTGGATGCTGCCATTCTCTCACATGCGCATATCGATCATAGCGGGAATCTGCCTGTCCTGGTAGCTGCTGGTTATGAGGGACCGATCTACGCCACCCACGCCACCCGGGACCTGGTAGACCTGATGCTGATGGATTCTGCGCACATACAGGAAGCAGATGCTGAATATATCAATGAGAAGAACCTCCGTCGCGGCCTGCCCCCGGTGAAACCACTCTATACCAGGGCGGATGCAGCGAAAGTGGCACAGTTCACCCGCGGTGTAAATTATGAAGCACCTTTTGAGGTAGTTCCAGGAGTTCAGGCATGTCTGCATGATGCCGGCCATATTCTGGGCTCTGCTTCAATTGAGATGACATTTACTGAAAAAGGAAAAACTCGGAAGCTCTGGTTCTCTGGTGATATTGGTCGCCCTAAATTACCTCTGGTGAAAGATCCGGTGCTGCCCGCGAACGATCTGGATTTTCTGATGATGGAATGCACCTACGGGGATAGACTTCATGCGGATCCGCGGGTTGCCTTGGCTGAATTCCAGCAGGTGGTTAAACGTACCGTGGAACGTCGCGGTAAGGTCATCATTCCGGCTTTTGCGGTAGGGCGTACCCAGGAGCTGGTTTTTGCACTGAATGAAATGATGTCTGAAGGATCTTTACCTCGAGTACCCGTGTATGTGGATAGCCCACTGGCTGTTCATACCAGTAGTGTCTATATGCGTCACCTGGAGTGCTTTGATGATGAGACGCAGCAGTTTGTGAAGGAAAACAGACACCCTGCGCTGGATTTCGACATGCTGACCTACGTTCAGACTGTAGAGGAATCTAAGGCTCTGAATGACAGAAAGGATCCAATGGTGATCATCTCTGCGTCTGGCATGGCGGAAGTTGGCCGAATTTTACATCATTTGAAGAATAATATTGAGGAACCGCGAAATACGATCATTATTGTCAGCTGGCAGGCTCCCAATACCCTGGGGCGCAGACTGGCGGAGAAGGAAAAAGAAGTACGCATCTTTGGACAAGATTACGCTGTCCGCGCGGAAATTGTGACGATTGGCGGGCTTTCAGCGCACGCGGGGCAAACACAACTGTTAGAGTATGCCACCAGGGGAAACCCGCGTGAGCAATTGTTTTTCATCCACGGGGAGCAGGTAGCCTACGACACCCTGGCAGAAAAACTGGCTGGCAAGGTGAGGGCACCGATCTCATACCCGGACCTGCGTCAGGTATATGACAGTGAAGAAAACCGGATTTTACCAGGATGAACCGCTGAAGTTTTGAAGCATTGCTGATATAATTCACCCGGTTCGGAGAGGTGCCTGAGCGGTTGAAAGGGGCGGTCTCGAAAACCGTTGTGGTCCTTCGGGCCACCGTGGGTTCGAATCCCACCCTCTCCGCTACACATTTCCTCCATCTATACGCTCAAACTATACGCTCAAACACCCCCCATGTGGATTCCAACACCATCGAGGTGCACGTCCCACCCTCTCCGCCACACATTTCCTCCATCTATGCGCTCAAACACCCCACATGTGGATTCCAACACCATCGAAGTGCACGTCCCACCCTCTCTGGTATATTTAATGCAAACCATTAGGAATATTTAATATGTTCGCGCGAAGAATCGGAGAAAACATGAACTCATCAAACTGGTATCAGAGATTAATGAAGCCGAAATGGGCTCCTCCATCCTGGCTTTTTGGGCCGGTATGGGCAATACTTTATATTGTTATTGCGGTTACTTTTGGCGCAGTGTTTATTAATGCAGCTGTCGGTGTAATTCCAGCGATGATCTGCATCCCCTTCATACTTAATTTGGTGTTTAATGCTGCTTTCACGCCCCTGCAGTTCGTCTTGAGAAGCAATCTGCTTGCTTTCATCGATATCGTTCTGGTGCTGATTTCTCTCATCGTTTCACTGGTTGTCATTTTTCCTTATACCAGCTGGATCACGCTTGCGAATATTCCTTACCTCTTTTGGGTCTCTTTTGCCACCATCCTGCAACTAACCATCACTATTTTAAATTGGAACTAATTTTGAATGAATAGACTCAAAGGCATCGTAATATTTTTAGGCACGGAATTGGATTTTCCAGATGGGAACGAAAGGTTCCTATTATGAGGTCCCGGCATGAATCATGCATGACGAACTCTGAATATACCAGAGGTGATCATGCCCAGACAGTCAAGTAACACCAAACAAACCGGTAATCGCGGGTCACACTCCACGCCACTAGCAGGCGGAAGGGTAGTACGTGGAGTCTATACTCCCGGTTCACGACCCCGTAATACTGTACCTCCCGAGCCGGAGCGCAGGAAGCTAACTGGAGAGCAGCGCCTGGATATCATGGGCGGTGTGTTGATCGTTCTGGGGATATTCTCAGGCTTAAGCCTCTTCAGTACTGGCAGTGAACTGGCTATCTGGTGGGCTGGCATTCTTAAATGGATCGTAGGATGGGGAGTATTTGCACTACCCCTGGGTCTGATGATATCAGGCATATACCTACTGCTTCGGAGGATCGAAAAGATCCCACGACCTCTGCTGGAAAAAGTAACCGGGTATTTCCTCCTATACATCACGCTTTTAGGTTTGATGCATTTCTTCGGAGGTGGGATGTCAAACCCATATCTGCTGGCTGAACGGCACGGCGGTGGTGGATATATAGGTGCCTCCATCCTCAATTTGCTTCACGAAGCGCTCGGGGGTTTTGGCGCATTTTTGATCCTACTGGGAATGCTTTTATTAAGTCTGGTACTCTCATTCGATGTATCTCTCTCCCACGCGGTGAAGTTAGCCAGAGAGCGGATCATCAAACATTCGGAAGAAAAACTTGATGAGGATGTTGAAACCTATACCTATGAACCTGTCCGTCCGCCACGTGCCCGACCCGTCGTAGCGCAACCTGTGGATATTGATGAACCCGACGCAACCTCTGAAGTATTTATGCCCATTCCACATGTAGGTTCCGACACATCCATGACCAATCAGCAGGTGGAGACACCGCGCGTAGCCGTACATCGTGCTGAGCCAGAAAAACACTGGGAATTACCGAAGGTAGAAGATATTCTGGAATATGGCATCCCGCGGGAAGAAAATGAGAAGCAGAATGCTGAGAAAGCCCGCATAATAGAAGAGACACTGGCTTCATTCGGAGCGCCTGGAAGGGTAGTTGAAATCCTATCTGGTCCGGCAGTGACCATGTTCGGGGTTGAACCAGACTATCTGGAAACGCGCACAGGTTCGCTGAGAGTTCGGGTGGCTAAGATCTTGACGTTACAGAACGACCTGGCGCTGGCTCTGGCAGCCACCCGCATCCGTATTCAGGCACCGGTTCCCGGGCAGAGTTATATCGGCATAGAAGTTCCCAATGATTCCACCGCCATCGTCCGTCTGCGCGATGTGATGGAAAGCACAGTCTACAAGCGAAAACGCTCCCTCCTGAAGGTTCCCCTGGGTAAAGATGTGGCAGGAACACCAACGGCGGCAGATCTGGCAACCATGCCGCACTTGCTGATCGCTGGCGCGACAGGGTCCGGTAAATCGGTGTGCGTCAATTCCATCCTGACCAGCCTACTGGTTAACAATACCCCAGATGAATTACGCCTTGTGTTGGTGGATCCCAAAAGAGTAGAATTGACCGGTTATAATGGTATACCCCATCTCTTGACCCCTGTGATCGTTCAAGTGGATAAGGTGATTGGTGTACTGCAGTGGATGATCCGGGAAATGCAAAGCCGATACCAACGTTTTGCGGGTGTTGGGACGCGCAACCTGGAAGAGTACAATGCCAGGGCGGTGGCTCATGGCGAGAAGAAGCTACCCATTTTGCTGATCGTGATCGATGAAATGGCTGACCTGATGATGCAATCTCAGGGCGAATCTGAGGCTGCCATAGCCCGCCTGGCTCAAATGTCACGAGCAACTGGCATACATCTCATCCTGGCAACGCAGCGGCCATCTACAGACATCATCACCGGGAATATCAAGGCGAATTTCCCGGCGCGAATTGCTTTCGCTGTCGCGAGCAATACAGATAGCCGGGTAATTCTAGATCAACCAGGAGCTGAGCAATTACTGGGAAGAGGGGACATGCTTTACCAGTCTCCAGATTCAGCATCTCCGATGCGGATGCAATGTGTCTACGTTTCAGATGACGAGATTCAGAAGGTTGTAGACTTCTGGTTGGAAGCTGCAAAATTGAATGGCGGCTCGCAAAAAGCGGATATAAATCTTCCCCCGGGTTTGGAAAAAACGTCGTCGGTGGAGAATCGCCAGTTGGATCAGATTATATTCCAGGAAGATGCATCCAAACAAGATCCACTCACCGATGAGGTGATTGCCCTGGTGCGGAAAGAAGGCCGGGCAAGTATTTCCATGTTGCAAACCAGGCTGCGGATGGGATATACCCGAGCCGCCCGCATGATCGCCTACCTGGAAGAGAAGAAAATTATAGGTCCGCAGGTGCAGGGGGCTCCCAGTAGGGAAATATTAGATTATGGCCCGATTGGACCACCCCCTGACAACGGGCAGTAGGCGTCAGCATCCCCCTTCCATGAAGTATGGTATCATCGCGGTATGGACGACAAGATCACCATCATTGAAGGACCGACAC
>Ga0172371_10007819_pt1 | contig 15102 bp, 12 predicted proteins | sample Lak12m_FD_114543 | JGI IMG/M metagenome (GOLD analysis project Ga0172371, IMG submission 114543) | Freshwater microbial communities from Kabuno Bay, South-Kivu, Congo - kab_022012_12m | ecosystem: Environmental > Aquatic > Freshwater > Lake | place: Democratic Republic of the Congo: South-Kivu... | reverse complement strand
TCCCTGAGTTCATCCTTGCCGATTGCTTCAAAAGCGTTTTTCATAAGGCCTCCATCTCTTGCGAGCAGAGCAAGCCCTCCCCCTGCCCGTCCGCGGCATCATCGTTCGCTCCCTCTATCTTCTTTCCCGCAACGCCGTTTTCAGTATCTTCCCCACAGGATTTTTCGGAAGAGCATCAACGAAACGTACTTCCTTAACGCACTTGTACGACGCAAGGCGTTGTTTGCACAGGTCTATCAGCTCCTGGGCACTGACTTTCTGGTCCGGCTTCAAAGCAACATAGGCTACAGGTATTTCGCTCCACCTACTATCCGGAATACCGACCACGGCCGTTTCCGCCACGGCCGGATGAGTAATTATCACCGCTTCCAGCTCCGCGGGATAGATGTTCTCTCCACCGCTGATGATCATGTCTTTCAGGCGATCCACCACATAGAAGAACCCCTCACTGTCCTTCCTGCCCAGATCACCGGACCGATACCAACCGTCGGAAAAAGCCGCCAGTGTCGCCTCACGATTGTTCCAATACTCCTTGAACACCATTGGGCCTTTGCCGAGAATTTCCCCGACTTCACCCATGGGAAGCTCCGCCCCCGTATTCGGGTCAGTGATCTTCAGTTCGCCGTGGAAAGCCGGTTTTCCCTGTGAACAGCACTTCTCCAGCGGCATCTGGTGAGTCCAAAAGGTTACTGCTCCAGAATACTCCGTAATGCCGTAAACCTGCTGCACCTTTATCCCCATATCGAGATAAGCGCGGATGAGGGATTCCGGCACACTCGATGCTCCACATGTAATGGTCTTGAGACTTGACGAATCAACCTTACCCGCTCTTGCCACCATGAGCATTGCCTGGAGCATGAGCGGAACGCTCATCATTGTGGTGATTCTCTCCTTGGCAACCGTCCCCCAGACCGCCACGGGATCGAAATTCGGCATGAATATAGTCGTGCTCCCCTTGTGGATGTTAGTGATCAGCGGAGCGAGTCCTCCAATGTGAAACAAAGGGGCGACCAGAAGAAACCTGTGGTCGTAATTCCACTCTATGGTGTGAGAAATCGCAGCGGAAGACCAGAACAGGTTGTCGTGTGTAAGAACCGCGCCCTTTGGCCTTCCGGTGGTCCCGGACGTGTACATGATTATCGCAGGGTCATCGCCGCCGCCGGAAGATTCAGGGTCTTCGGTCGATCTGCCGGTAAGCGCCTTTTCAAACTCGATATCGGGTCCTTCGCCTCCCTTTTGAACATAGTATCGGACAGGAATCTTGCCGCGCAGCCCGTGGACGCTGTTGGCAAATTCAGAGTCATAGACGAGCGCCGAAGGCGTGCAATCGTTTAATATGTATTCAATTTCAGGGACTTGGAGACGCCAGTTCAGCAGAACTGCGATGGCCCCTATCTTCCCGGCGCCAAACACTGTGGTACCAATGTGTTCATTGTTCTTGCACAGAATGGCCACGCGGTCTCCGCTGCCGACATTTTGTTCGATCAAGTAGTGAGCAAATTGGTTGGCGCGCGCATTTGCCTCTTTGAATGAATAACGGTATCCATCGCCCACGAAACCCTCTCGGTCCGGACACAGATACGCCCTCTGACTCATCATTCTTCCGATATTGAATTTCATCCCCTGCCTCCTGTCTGTCGTCCTTGTGCTACCTGCCGACACGAGTCGTCGGCGACTGTGCCCGGAACTGACAATTTCTCCTTCGCGAAAATGGGAACAGCTCCGATCTCTTTCAGAGCCTGCTCCTGATACACGCGGAACAGTTCATCCCAGAAGGTCTCCCACTCGCCTGAACGATCCATGGATGCGTCGTCTCGTCCAAAGAAAGGTGGATTCGTGAGAAAATCCGTTAGTGCCGCTGAGAATTCCTTCACCACGTTAGGCGCCACTCCCGCGAGTATTCCGGCCACGAATTCCCCCGGCGGATACCAACCTGCTACACGCTGAAGATCTCGAAAGACCTGCATGAGAAGAACGTTGCGAGGCCCTTCCCATAACTCGTTGACCGTCGCGTCGCGCATAAGCCTCGGCAATGCAGAGAAATCTTCAATCACTCCGTGACCGCCAAACAACGAAATGGCCTTGCGGATCACATCTACGGCCTCGTACGCGGTCACGAGCTTCTGCACAATTATGAGTTCTCTGAGGTTGAACCGCTGCCTCTTGTCGGGAGCGGCATCACCCGACCCCAGCCCGCCTTGAAGCTTTCTGCCCAGCCTCAAGAAAAGGTCGTAAACCTTGAAAGCGCCCGCGGTCGTCCGTTGAGCCGCGCGAGTCAAGTCCCTCACCTGCCTGGCTGCGAGCGGAAACTCACAGATCTTCTGTCCGAATGCCTCCCGGAACTCGCTGTATATGAGAGCTTCGCGGGAAGCTCGTAACATCGAGGCCGCACTGCAGACTCCTACTGCAATCCGGGAGAGAGTCAGCACGATACCTACGACATTGGCTACACCCCGGTCGGTGGGACCAACAGCGTAGGCCACGGCGCCATCATAATCCAACTCGGCCGTCGGTAATTCCGCGGTGCCCAATTTCCACTTGAGGCGGTTGATTCGGAAACCGTTCCTGTGGTTCCGTGACTTGTCGCCGGGCAACCATGAGGGAACGACAAAGGTCCCGATGTTGCCGCTACCCTTGACCTTGGCAGTGACCACGCTGTAATCCGCGTGTATGGCCGAACAGAAGAACTTGTTGCCGTACAGCCTGAAATGATCCTTCTCGGGAACTGCTTCCAGCAGGTTTGCAGGGATGTCCGAGCCCCCATGAATTTCGGTCATGAACTGAGCGCCGATGCCGTGCTCCCCGTCGGTGCCCTCTTTGCAGTGCTCCAGGATTCGAGCCACTTCAGGGTGGCGGTTTTCCGGGAATGCTTCCATCAACGCAATAAGGCCTTCTGTACATGCGATGGGACACAAGACGCCTATCTCTCCAAGTTCTTGAAGGATCAAGCGCTTCACGAAATGCTCCCAAGGGGGCATTTGTGCAGAGAACAGCCGCTCGGCAAATATTTCCGTCTCCAGAATCTCCGTCTCTCCGCACCGCACGATGCGGTCCACGCGATTGTTATATGCATCATAGGGCTCCAGAAACGGACGAAATTCAGGGCGAGCGGCCTTTGCAGCGAGATCGCGCCACCTGTGGGACACCCTTGGCGAAAATGCGAGAAGCTTTTCGTGCAGGGCCGGCCATCCGTCTTTGGCGTAATGCTTTGCCATTTTCTGTACGAAGGGATCGTCTCCGTAGAAATCGAGCTCTTCGATAGTCTTCAGGAAGGGCTCGAAGGAATACGGCTTTCTTTGGTCTTGCGGGCTCATGGATAACCTCCAGGGGGGACGGGTTGAACAGGTTGGTGGGTATGACAGTCAGGCTATCAGGAACATTGTTTACTGTCAAGAACATTGTTCCGCACTCCTCTCAAGAGCCAACGATTCCCGCCGCTGAACCCAAAAAAAGAGGAGGCGCTCATATGAGCGCCTCCTTGACTCCCCCTTGCCGTAATTTCGTGCTGTTCTTTGTCCTCAGGCCTGTCCGGATTCAGGCTGTCAATTCCCTTAATCGCCGATCAACTCACTAACGCCTACGCCCAGTAGTAATTGTAGAAGTAGTAGTAGAAATCGTTGGTGTCGGTGTACTTGATCTGGGTGGTAACTATGCCTACCCCGAAAGCCTGAGAGTAAGCGCTGGACATCGAGTAACCGGCACCGAGGTAGAGCACGAGCGTCGAGATGGGCTTGGTATTCTGTTGGCCGCTGTAGTTATACATGAAGTAGCCCGCTGCATTGAACATCCACCAGGCATTGTTCCAGCGTGCGTCATGAGCGCCCTGAAGGTAGTACTCACCCGCGTAGTACCATGACAGCAGGTATCCGTCCGTTGACACAGCGTTCCTGTAATTGGTGTACACGGTGTTGAAGGTCATTTCCGAGTGCCAGGCTCCTCCGCTGTAATGGTGCCAGGGATAGATGAAGCTGCCGATGTAATAGGAGAGCGCCTCGGTGGTGAAATGGCGGTCATCGTTGTAGTGGAATCCGTTGGCTTTGTAATAATAGATGCTGTGGGCCAATTCGTGGGTTACCACGGAACCGAACTGCAGCGACTGGTAGTACCACGCGCTGGTCTGGATGTTTAGGGTCTCCATGTTGTTGATGGCCAGATAGATCTTGCTGCCGGACGACTGACCACCCCATTGGCTCTCGTAGAAGTAGAGGTCAATCTTGCCTGTGGGAGTGGAGGAGCTCAAATTGCCCCACCCCAATCCGTACCAGGCCCACAGATAACACCAGTCGGGCAAGTCCAGATACCACATGGCATAGGCCCACCATGCCGTCTTGTCCCATTGGCCGTTCCAGTCGAAATGAAGTCGTGTGAAGTCCATTTCCCAGACGATTTCCTGGGCACACATGGCGCTGGTGCAAATCCCGAAGACACCCACCAGCGACATGATTGCCGCGATCACCATCAATTTGGATCTGTTGCCGAACATGGTACAGCGCCTCCTTCGGTATTCTTCCCACGGTATCGGGTGCCTTTGCCCCGAGTGCCGTGCTTGTTCGCTTCATCTTGCCTGTTCCCTGACCTTCTTGCCTCTTACCTAAACCGTTCGCGCTAGGGGCAAGAACGTGACAAAAAAATAGTGCATCCATCAGCGCAGTGTGGAAAGACGAATCCTGCCGTCAGTGGTCCCCGGTTTTGGTGCGGTACCCGTTCTTCCACCGGACTTAACCCTTTCACGTATAAATGGTATAGGATGTGGTCAGGGGGAAGTGTGAATCACAACATGCCGACAGGACGCAACCGGTGCAATTTCGCCTTTTTTTTGAGATACCTCTGGGGGAGTGCCGGACGCTCTTCCTGCTGGAGTTCCTCTACGAGGAAGAAGTTGACTGGTATGAGGTAAAGGTCTCTCTGGGACAAGAGATTGTCGGATACGTCCACGGATATGCCAACCGAGGCTGGGCACCCCAGGTCAATAACATATGGGTCTCGGAAAGACTTCGAAGGCGGGGCATTGCGACGGTGATGATGACTAAGATAGAGGACTACTTCGGCCAGGTTCCTCTCCCGGCCACCCCCATAGGAGACAACGAGGCTGCCAGGGCCTTCTGGAGGAAATACCTGAAGATCAACTCCCTCAGACGCAAAGACACCGGGCCTGATAAAAAATGAGAGGGAAATGGTTTGGTTCATGAACACGGCTGATAAACCGATAATCAAGGCTGCCGAAGCCGTCAAGCTCATCAGGTCCGGCGTGACGGACACGGCCCTCATGAGGATGTACCGAATATCCGCCCTCGGCCTGGAGAGCCTTTACAGGAAGCTCGTTGAAGCCGGATTCATCCAGGAGTCGGAACTGGAGCGGCGTATGCTCATGTCGTCCATGTCCCACGCAGTGGACCTAGATTCGTACCCTTCACCCGGAAGAGAGAAGGCAAAGCTTAGAATACGAACTTCCGATGCCGTCAAGTGCATCCGAGCGGGCATGGACGACGCGGCCTTGATGGAGAATTTCACCATATCCACCCGCGGTCTGGAGAGCTTGTTCAACAAGCTGTTGGACTCCGGAGCGATCTCTCCGGCCGAGCTGGACGCCAGGAAGAATTGCTTCCAATGGGCTGAAGTGGCGTACGTGGACGTGGGGAACAATGTGCCTGCCGAGGACGAGGAGCCCGATCAGCCCCACTTTTACGCCGAGCAGGCTTTGACCGCTCCTTCCGATGAGAAGAAGAAGGTTCTGATTGCGGCCCTGTCGGGATTCGCCGCGGGGGCCTTGGTGATGGCTGTGGTATTCTGGGTGATTGCGGGCGTGGGTTCAATCAGAGGAAAGAGTGACTCGTCGGGAGCGCAAGTAAATACATCGGCCCGACCCGCCGATCCTCCACGCGATCAGGTGGAGATTATTATAAAGGCTCTGGAAACTATTACTCGTAGCGATTCGCCCCAGGCAAGGGAAGAAGGCTCCCAGGTTCGTTCAACTTACCAGGAGTGTCTGAGAAATTGTGAGAATGAGTTTGGAGGCCGCGACGACGTTGAGAGGGCCCTGTATCACAACTGCCGGAGGGCCTGTACCGTGGAATTCAGTGACAGGTTGAAAAGGATGAGAGATCGCTATTCAGGCCCGTCACTTGAATGACAACCGGTCTGCCTTCATGGCTCACGAACAATTCTTCTGTCGGTTGAGATAATGATCGAAAAGACTACCCGCGGTTATTTGTGCGTGATTGTCGCAGCTATCATGTGGGCTTCGTCCGGTAACGCGGGCAAGGCCCTTTTTCAAGGCGGGGTGACACCTTTTGAGCTGGTCCAGGTCCGTGTCACATTGGCGGGATTGATCCTGGGTGCAGCCTTCGCGTTGTTCCGCCGCGACTTGTTCCGGATCAGGCCGAAGGACATTGGTTACTTGTTTCTGTTGGGCGGAGTCGGGATGGCTATGGTGCAGTTCACCTATCTTTACACCATAAGCAAGATCCAGGTGATGGCGGCCATACTGCTCCAGTATCTCGCTCCAATCCTGGTGGCCTTTTATTCGATTCTGTTCTGGGGCGAGAAAGTCACCCTGGCCAAGGTCGTGGGGCTCGTGCTGGCCATGACGGGGTGCTATCTTGTCGTGGGCGGGTACAATCTCGAGCTGCTCCACATGAACCGGTTCGGCATCATTGGCGGTCTGAGTGCCGGGGTGTGTTTCGCTGCCTATGCATTGCTGGGCGAGAGAGCCATGCACCGTTATTCGCCGTGGACCGTGGTCTTCTACGCCATGTGCTTCGCCGCGGTGACGTGGCATGTGATATATCATCCTTTTCAATACCTCACGGCATCGTACGGTCCATATGAGTGGTTTCTCATACTCTACATAGTGGTCGTGGGCACTATAGCGCCGTTTGGTCTCTACTTCGTGGGAATCAACTACATCCGTTCCACCAGGGCCATGATAACTGCGACACTGGAACCCATATCCGCCGGGTTGATTGCCTATCTTTTTCTTGGCGAGCGCCTCGATATTCTTCAGATGGCAGGGGCCGGCCTGGTGGTCGCGGCCATCATCACTCTCCAGTTGCAGAAAGAGCAGGATTCCATGACTCCTGAGGTGATTCGCCGCCGGCCGGAAGGACAGTGACTGAGATTGCTTCGTGGTTTCACTCCTCGCAATAACAGACGATCAGGCTTACCCCTGCGAGACCAAATGCCTGCCCAGGCAGCGTGTGGTTATCAGTTCTTCTTCTGGTAGAAGTCCGTCTCAAACGAACCCGCATTGATCTTGCCGGGGTTGACCATTTTGAATTCACCCAAGAAATTATGAACCGTGTTGCCCTGATGCACCCATTCGTCGAAGCCGCCTTCGAGGCTGACCACATTTCTATAACCCGCTTTTATTAGGGATCTTACCACCAACCCCGCTCGATGGCCCTGCTTGCAATATACGACGATTTCAGCATTTGGATCCGGCAATTTCCGGACAAGAATAAATTCCGCGATACCGCGCTCAACCCACGCAGAGCCCTTTATGTGAGCAGCATCATATTCTGCCTTTGTTCGGACATCCAACAAGACAAGCTTGCTGTTCTTCTTGATTCTCTTTTTCATTTCGTCAATACCTATGCAACTCACGCCTTCATGCGCATCTTTGATAAGCTGCTCAATCGTCTTAAGTCCGTTACCCTCGCCCGCTTTCACGGTTTGCACCACAACACCCTGAAAACACAATAGCATCACGACGAAGCTGATGGCTGCATACTTTTCCATAAAACCCTCCTTCCGGCTGAAAAGCCCAATCTTGTCTCTACGATGGTAATCGTTCACCGGGATTGGTCCCAAAATGAGGCAGCGAGCGCTGGTGTGCGTCCCCATCCCCTAACCCCTTCCCCAAGGTTGGGGAAGGGGAACCGGAACCCCCTCTCCATCCTTGGAGAGGGGGTTGGGGGTGAGGACTCTTGAACTCGCGGTGAACGGTTACCTACGATGTTTAAGTGACTTGCGAATCCTGCGAAGCCCAACAAGAATGACTCCGTGTCAAGATCGGAATTGACCTTAATTGATCATTATAACTGAGTCAAACGAATAAAATGGATCGTTGTAATCGAAAAAATCGAACACAAGCTGCGGACAATGCAGTGTGCTAGCGCACCGCACCCCGAGAGCGAGTAGTCCTGCCTTTCTTGACTATCGGGTAAAGATAGTGATTACTGGGACCTCACGATGGGGCGGGATGTCGTACGCAAGGGGGACCTTTTGTTGGAGTGCGGTGGTGGACACCGCTCCGTTTGCACAAGAACAGGCACGGGGCAAGAACTCTCTCTCAACCGGTAGGACTGGGAGGCAAATCGGGTTTACAACGACCAAACGCAGGGTATCACCTGATAGACGTGAGTCGGCCCGGGTTTATCTCCGGCGAAATACTAGACCTGGCCGAGACAACACCTTTTCAAAATATCCGGAGAAACAGCGAGCCGTAACGTCCTTCATGGTCGCACTCTCCTCGCATCATCTCCGATCGAAGCTCTTGCAATATCCATGAATGCCCGCAACGAGGGCGAAAGCCATTTCTTTCTGTGCCGAATCATCAGGACTGCCGTCTCCATATGCGGGTCCTCCCATTGCAGAACCGACAGCTCTCCTCGATCAATTTCTGCCCGCACCGTAATTTCCGGAATCATTGTGACTCCGCTGCCTCTTATGAGACATGCCTTCAGCATTTCAATGCTGTTGAATTCCAACAGAGCCAGCGGCTCCAGCCCAGCTTTCGTCAACATCTGTTCGAACATCATTCGGTAGCCGCAATCCGCTATGGGAACAAAGATAGACTCCCCGGCCAGTTCTCCAATGGAAACCTTCGACTTCTGGGCAAGATGATGCCCTACATTGGATACCATAAGAAGGCGTTCGAAGCTCAGCGGCTCCGCCTCAAGACTGGCTGAATTAATAGATTCGGCCAGCAAGAAAGCCAGATCGGTAACACCGGTCTGAAGTTCATGCTCCAGGCTGTGAAAAGCACAAGTATGGAAATGGAGACTCACGCCTGGAAAGCGACATCGAAACTCAGCCAAAACTTCGGGGAGATAGCTGTTGCCGATGGTCTGGGGCACCCTGATGGTCAATGCTCCCTGAGATTGAGTTCTACCTTTAACTTCTGCGAATGTTTCCGCTTCTATGTCAAGAATCTTTCGGGCATATTGGGAAAGACGTTCTCCAGCCTCCGTGAGAATCACGCGTTTTCCCAATCTATCGAACAACTTGACGTCAAGATCTTCTTCCAGGGCCCTTATCTGAGCCGATATAGTTGATTGGGCGTAGTTGAGCACTTCCGCGGCCCGGTTGAAACTCAAGAGAGTGGCCACGGTTTGAAAGGTCTTCAATTGACGAAATTCCATTAGTCTAAACTCTATATTGGCAGAAAGCGATCATGATTATCAACACTTCGTTTGACGCGGTCTTGAATCAATCAGCCGAAATTGTGCGGCCGTCTTGCCATTTTGAGCGTCTTGGTGCCATTACGGGGGCAGGAGATAGTCCCCTTGCCTCCCAAAAGGCCGCCGTACGTTTCCCACAAGAACCGACGAAGGCAGGACTGTCGTCAATTTGCTGAAAAAGCCGATCTATCCCTGCTCTTGAGCGTACCTCACCGCACGCAGCCCGGTCAAGGTCAATCTTGCATGTGGCCCCCCGCCGGAACAGGGCATGGGATGATGAATCGAGTAACACTCTGAGCGGTTACGGACAAGCCGCCTTTTTTATAGCAGACGTGCTTGCATTTCGCGCCTAACAGGCCTAGTGGTGAACCGGTCCGAGGGCCGTAGGCCGGAGGCCGGGTTTGTTTAGGCGCAAGACTCGGGCCCGTATTCAGGCTATTTCTTGCGTACTGCCATTACCCGGACCTGGGATTTGACCGGAAGAAGAGGTTGTGGTAATTGTGACGGTCTGCCCTGCCGGCAGAGTGACCTTGGAGACCGCTTTCACTGCCGGCCTCAATTATTGATGGAAGGAGAATTTGAATGTTTCTGCCCAGGATTGACGAACAGAAATGCAAACAGTGCGGAGAGTGTGTTGATGTATGCCCTGCCGATGTTCTTGCAGTTAAGGACGACGAGACCATCGTAGCCAATCCGGCCGATTGCCTTGGTTGCGAATCCTGCGTTTCAGTCTGCCCGGAAGAAGCCATCACCGTCGAAGAAATCTGACGACAAGAAACGAGCCCCGGGGAGGCAGCGCTCCCTTCGGGAACCAGAACCCCTTCGAACGGGTGTATTAAGCCCGCTCGCTCTCACGGCCGTCTCGTGTCGCCGGGCTCGGCCGTTGACACTTCCGGCACGGTGGCTTAGGATTGAGTTATGATAAGATTTCTTGTTTGTTGACATTTTGTTCCGGCGCTTGTTTCCGGTACTCGAATTGAGAGGACAGTTCCGATGGCCCGTCATGCCGACAAGATCAATATTAAGGGAGTCGAGATACATCTCTTGGACCCTCCCGACCTGGACGTGGAATGGGTGGGGATGCAGGAACCCCTGACCCAGTTACTGGCCGCGTGGGCCGATGACGGCATTGACCCGCCCATGCAGCCCAGAATTCTGGGCAAGCCCGGAGTAGGCAAGACCTCGCTGGCTATCACCGCGGCCAGGAGAATGAAACAGGATTTGTACGTCTTCCAGTGTACCGTTGATACGAAGCCGGAAGATCTTATAATCTCGCCGGTTATTGCGGACAATGCCAGGATTCGCTATGTCGCTTCCCCGCTGGTTACTGCCATGATCCGCGGCGGGGTATGTCTTCTGGATGAAGGCAACCGCATGAGCGAGAAAAGCTGGGCATCCATTGCACCTTTGCTCGACATGCGCCGCAGCGTATACTCCATAGTGGCCGGTGTTGAGATCAAAGCAGGTCCCGAGTTTCGCGTCTGCGTCACCATGAACGAGGACGCTTCAACCTTCGAGGTGCCGGAATACATTCACTCCAGGCTCCAACCTGCAATCCACATGGATTTTCCCACCAGAGAGGAAGAATTCCGCATCCTGCGAGGGAAGCTGGACGGCCCTTCGGACCAGATGCTCAAACAGGTTGTGGACTTGCTCCAGAAATCCCACGCCAGAGACGAGGACCTCAGTATCAGGGACGGCCTCAACATAGCCCGCTACGCCCACAGATTGATGAAACACCAGTCGAAACCGGACGAGCGCAAAGCTTTGGACCAGTCAATACTGCAGATCACCGGAGAGAACCGTGCCTCATTCGATGGGCCAAAACTGGTATGATCTGACAACTGTCGAGAACATTACACTCTTAGGAGTCGTTCACTACCGCGTCGAGTTTGCTGTTCAGGTCAACACGTACATCCGCAGGAAAAAACCCGACTGCATCTGCGTGGAATTGCCTTACGCACTCCAAAAGGAAATTGCTACGGCCGTACGAGGTCTGCCGCACCATTCAGTAATACTATACGAGACCGCAGCGGAGGAAAACGCGGTCCTTATCGTCGAAGGTTCAGACGGAGTGCAGGAGGCCGTTCGCTCAGGTCTGGAACATGGCATTCCCATTCGATTTGTTGATCCTCTGGCTCTGAGATACCCGCTTTTTCTGGATCGTCTTCCGGATGCATATCTCATTGATGCCGTCGGACAGAAGGCTTTTCTGGAAGCCTTCCTAGCTTCGACGGAGAGTTCCGAGGATGAAGAGAACTCCCGCCGTGAAACCTACATGGCAGCACGGGTTCAAGAGGCGGCCAAGGAATTCGGGAGTGTCCTGTTTGTCGGGGGCCTGGCTCATGTTCCGGGCCTGATGAAATTGCTGCAAAGGCCTCAGGCGCTGCCGCTGATCAAGACCGGCGTCAAGGCCGCTGTGTCCGCGCCGCTGCACCCCGAATCCCTGAAAAAGGGGTTCACGGAGATCCCCAGAATTACCGAGGCATTCGAGCGATGGCGTGAGGCCCTTGATCGGGAACCGCTCCAGAATCGCCATGAGAAGATTCTCGGTCTCATGGAGGAATCGGCTGCGTATTTCGCCCGGCAGGCCCGACAAGAAGTACCCGACTACGTTCGGACCACTTGGTCGAAATTTTTGAGAAAATGGCTTTCGTTCAAGGGAGAGCTTCTTCCCGATATGTACCATCTGGTGGCCGCAGCCAGGGCCGCATTGGATGAGGATTTCGCATACCACGTCCACGAGTATCTCGCTGATTACGCTTGGGCAAACGATCCAATGGACCCTTCCGCTGTGATCCTCAACGAAGACAACCTGATGTTTCACGGCCATAAGATTGTGCTCCACAAGAGGCTCAGGACCCTCTTTCCCTCGGCCAAGAAGTATAAGATGAAGGCGGTGTCCGGCGCCAAGTGGAAGGAACACCTCAAGCGCAACTGGGAGACTGCGGATCCCAACGAGGTGGACATCTGTTCCTACCCTCCTGAGGACGTCGAAGTGGAACGCTGGGGCGAGGCTCTCATCAAGCACGCTGATCACTTGCTTCAGAGTGCTCAGAGCCACACTGAGCCCTTTGTAGCGGACTTCGGCGCGGGTCCGGACATCCGCGAGACGTTGCGGCGATTCTACGAAAAGAGGATATACGTCAGGACCCGCGAGCAGGGTGGGCTGGACTTCGGGTCGGTCGTAGTGATTTTCGACGAGGATGAGGATTTCGAGCATTACCCTTTTCAGATGACGTGGCTGGGCGAGCACTCGCAGGAATCGGACATGGCCTTTTACTCGACGCTTCCCGGCTCCCAGGTTGTGGGACCTGGAATAAGCCGAATGGAACACGGTGGTTTCGTGATGTCCTATCCTCCCATGCGCATGTTCGACATCTGGATGGATCGTTCGTTCGATTTTGTGCCTTCACGGCATGAACGGCTCCTCGTAGCGGGGATCGCGTATTCCGAGAAGCCGGGGATAGTCTACGTGGCGCGTAAGCCGCCGCCGACCCGCTGGAAAAAGCTTGCTAAGAGCATGGGCAGGAGGCTGGTGTACATTCCTCTGGGTTCCCTCAACCCCATCCACGTGAAGAGGATGCGGACCTTTCACATGCTCCAGAACAAGGGCATCCGCAATATTGCTCACGAATTCCTCAAGAAGGACTGACCGATCCAAATTTCGTTGACAGAGAGGGCTTGTGCTACTATTATGGGCGGATGGCGCCGAGGTAGCTCAGCCGGTAGAGCAGAGGACTGAAAATCCTTGTGTCGATGGTTCGATTCCGTCCCTCGGCACCAGAAGAAACTCAAAGGATTCAGGCACTTTCCTGAATCCTTTTTCTTTTTCCAGAGCTATTCGGACACCGGCAGACAGCAAGCTTTCACAGAGCGGTCCCCTCTCCTTCGCGGTTAGCTTTGCGAGAATCCAAGCAGGTCTGTTCATTTCACGTTGTGGTAGACAACATGAATAGTCCTGCAATCACCTGCCTGTCGCCTCCTCATGGCATTCCCTCCCTATTCTCGTGACTATCTTAACGGAGGCTTTGTCCAATTCCAACTGAGGCGGAGAGTCTACCGTGGCAGGACTTCAGGTAGACAAGGTTTATCCATATATTGTCATCTTGAGGTGCGGCGCAGGGGTGGTGTTTTCTAGTGAAATAGCAGGAGGATCGAAGCGTGCAGTAAGACACGCTGCTAGATAGTGCCTTTGCGCAACAGCTCGCGGGCAATGATCATCTTTCTTATTTCCGTCGAGCCTGCTCCTATTTCGAGAAGCTTGGCGTCGCGCCAGAGTTTCTGCACCGGAAACTCCAGGCAGTACCCATAGCCTCCATGGATCTGGATTGCCTCACAACCGTTCGTCGTTGCCGATTCTGCCGCATATAGTATCGCGGCCGCCGCGAGCTGGGTGATCTCCGTGCCCTTGCCCCCGCGCTCAGCCTGCTCCGCGAGTACCGCGGCCCGGTAGACCATGTTGCGAGACGCTTCGTACCGCGCATACATTTCCGCCAGCTTGGCCTGGATCATTTGAAAATTGCAGATGGGCTGACCGAACTGCTCCCGTTCTTTGGAATACTTGATGGAGTACTCCAATGTCTGACGTGCAATCCCTAGGGATAGTCCGGCGACCACAACCCGCTCCACGTCCAGACCTCGCGTCATAACGGCAACGCCGCCGTTTAGCTCGCCCACAAGGTTCTCCGCGGGCACCTCGCAGTCGTCGAAGCTGAGCTCTGAGGTGGGAGACCCCCTCATGCCGGTCTTCTTGATCTTGCGTGACACTGAAAAACCCGGGAAATCCTTCTCCACGACAAAGGCGCTAATGCCTTTGGCTCCCATCTCAGGAGCTGTCTTGGCATAGACGAGAATGATGTCTGCCACCGGTCCGTTGGTAATGAACGTCTTGGAGCCGTTGAGAACGAACGTGTCTCCCCTTTTCACGGCCCGAGTACGAAGAGCCATTGCGTCCGAGCCTGCATTGGGCTCGGTCAGTCCCATGGCGCCCACCTTTTCTCCGCGCACCAAGGGCAGCAGATACTTCTCCTTGAGATGCTCGCCGGCATTGCGGTGAATGTTGCTCGCACACAGTTCCATGTGGGCAACCATGGACATGGCGGGGCCCGGGCAGATGCGTGCCACTTGCTCGGTCACCAGCACTTCGGTGAGCACATCCAACCCCAGCCCGCCGAACCGCTCAGCCACGGTAATGCCGAGCACCCCGAGCTCGCCGAGGTCGCGGAAGAAACTCGGAGGCATCCAGTCGTCCTCGTCTATCTTCTCCTGGATAGGTCCCAACTCGTTGGCCGCCCATTTGTAAACGGTGTCGGCAAGCATTCTCTGTTCGTCGGTGAGTTCAAAGTCCATCTTGAGTACCAATCCTCCCTCTGCTCATGAAATAGTGCTCCAATGCTGTGAAAGGACCGTTGCCGCCGACGAGCACGGCCGGTCTTCAAGAATGGACTCACGAAGTCCTGCTCGTCACGAAAGGCGGAAATAGATCACAGGGCTCAGAAAAGCCCTTGGCATACAGATAATTGAGTGCCGTCCACGAAAGGAGCGGCACTCTTCATGACGCTCCGCCAACTCTGGAACGCATCAGGTCAATGGCCCTTGCTCCATTAGTCCTTCTTCGATCTCGCGACTGATCTCGCCATCCGATCAAGCTTGAAAATGGTTGTGAACTCGGCATTCTTGCTTATCCAAAGCTTCTTGT
>Ga0172371_10007817_pt1 | contig 15104 bp, 8 predicted proteins | sample Lak12m_FD_114543 | JGI IMG/M metagenome (GOLD analysis project Ga0172371, IMG submission 114543) | Freshwater microbial communities from Kabuno Bay, South-Kivu, Congo - kab_022012_12m | ecosystem: Environmental > Aquatic > Freshwater > Lake | place: Democratic Republic of the Congo: South-Kivu... | reverse complement strand
AGTGCCAGGCGTGAAACAGGCCATGTCCATTTATTTCGGCCCAAACACCAGCGTCAGCACCGCATCGGCGGGGAGGAGAACGCCTTCGCCGTTGACCTGCGCTGGGTGACTGAGCAGGCCGTCGTGCGTGAACCAGGCTTCGGTAAGTGTTCCCGCTTCAGGACAGGTGACCAGGCGGGCCTGGCCTTTGTTGTAGAGAACTACAACGGTTGTCCCGCGCTCTTCAGCAGAGTCGGGATTCTCGAAGGCCAGCGCCAGCAGGTCGTCGGGGGCTGTGACCTGAATCCGCACTGCGCCGGGTTGAATGGCGCGATAAAAATGACGTGAGACAGCGTAGCGCGCCGTCGGCTGGTTATCCACCGCCAGTCCAAATTCAGCATTTCCGGATGTCTCCGCCAGCGTCCACCACATCCAGGACGAAGCGTTGCCATAGGCCAGGGCGTTGTAGATGTTGCCGAAGAGCAGGGTCGCGCCTGACCAGGTATTGGGGTGGCCGCTGGTTTCGGTCATCCACATCCGGCGCGGACGGGTGGCATTCGCCCACTGGTACATCTGCGCCCATTCCTGCGCCCCGGCGCCGCCAACGTTGATTCCATCGCCATCGTAGTTGTGAATGGCGATGATGTCGGTCGCCTGGCTGGCTTCGGGAACGAGATCGAGTTGGCGGATGTACTCGCCAATTCCTTTTTGCTGGGGCAGGGCTTCGGGCATAAAGATTTTGGTCTGAAGGCCTTCGGCGGTAAAGCGGCGCGAGACAACCGCCAGCACCTGCGCCATCTTATCGGCAGGAAGCAGGGCAGAAGCATACGGTTCGTTGAACTGCGGCTCGTTCTGCACCGAAATGGCGTACAGGTCAATGTCAGTCTCTTCCTTGACGATGTGGACAATTGCCGCCAGGAACTCGGCGTATTCTTCGTAGTAACGCTCTTCCACGAAGTTCTCGCCCGAACCGGTGATGGCGGCGCGCGTGCGGCCTTTCTTTATCCAGTCCGGCGGGCTCCAGACGGTGAGGATGTATTTGTCCACCGCGCTTTCGGCTTTCAGGCGGCGCATCCAGTCGAGGGGCAGGGCAGAGCGGTCGAAGGCGTCGAAATCGATCACATACGGGTTGGCGTTGTCGTTGCGCGGCTCGAAGTCAACGTCAATGATGCCAAAGCGGGCCATGCTGATGCCCAGGTCTTGAACAAAGGGCAGGTTGAGGTCTTGCTTCTGTTTATCCCACGTTCCGCTGCCCAGGAAGGAGCCGAAGCCATCCACCTGCTGGTAGCGGGTGGAACGGTCGAGGGTCAGGATGTCAGCGGGGGGCAAGTCTGGGATGATGACATCAATGAATTTTTCGGCGCGGCGGCCATCGGGGGATTGGGCAGTCACTTTCAGGCGGGTAAGCCCCGTCGAAGCGGGAGCCGTTTTCAGCGTGAGCAGGAAACGCCCTTCGCCCTGGGGAGTCAAGCGGGATTCGGTCAAGAGTCCGGGTAAAGAATCGGTCAATTCCACCGTTTCATTCCCCAGCAAACCGGAGATGACCAGCGTTTCGGCGGCAGGACTGCCCGCGAGGAGGGTGAGACGCGGCGGGGATTGGATGACGAGCGCGGGCGGGGCGGCGCGGACGGCGGCTTCGGAGCCTACGCGCATGTCATCCAGCCAGATGGCGCCGCGGTGCATTTTACCCGGCGCGAAGTTGAACAGGAGCGCCTTCAGGCGGGAGAAATCCACTGTCCGTCCTTCGGCATCGAGGTTCTTGCCCGAAAAATCGAGGGTGTAGTCTTTCCATTCGGTATCTACGATGACGGTGGCGGTGCCGGCGGTGTTGTAGCGCTCGTTGGCGTCCCACAAGAAGATGAGCATGGCGGTTGGGCGGTCGGCTTTCATGCGCAGGGTGATGACCGGATTCTCCGTCAGATTGAGTTCGGCGGGCAGGGTGTACCACAGGCCCGCCCACTGATTGTTCGTGAGATATTTGTCCACATCCACGCGCAGCGCGCTGTCTTCTATGGATAGTGTGTGCGCGCCTTCGCTGCTGCCGGCCAGGGCGGGGTCGATTTCGGGGCCGTCGAAGGGGTTGGTGAATCCGGTCAGGGTGGGCTGGAGCAGCTGGATGGTGACTTCGCGGCTGGCCGAGGCGTTGCCCTGGTTGCGCGGATTGCCGCCATTATCGGAGGCGGTGACGATCAGGCGGACTTCGCCGCCCAGGGCTGGGTCGGCGCGCAGGATGAGGGTGTCATTCTCGATCAGCGCGGTCAGGCCGGGTTGGTCGGTTTGCGCCGTGAACGTGACGCTCTGGCCCGGCTCGCCGGTGGAAATGCCGGTGATGGGCTGGCGCAATTCGCCGCCGATGGGCAGGGAGAGCGCGGCGGGCAGGGTAAAGGATGGGGGCTGGTTGAGTTCGGGGAAAACCGAAACTACGAAGGTTTGGGTAACGCTCGCGTTCCGGTCATCGGTCAGGGTCAGGGTGATTTGGGTCTGCCCGGCAGATTGCGCTTTGAGTGAGAGGCCCGCCCAGCGGCTGCGGGAATCGTGTTCGATGGTTTCGATGGCGGCGATGGATGGGTCGGCGCTGATTGCGCTGAGGGTGATGGCCTGGGCCGATGCCGGGTCGCCGTCATCGAGGGCGGTCAGGCGCAGCGGGATGGTATCGCCAACGGCGAGGGTCTGGTCGTCCGGGTTTGGCAGGCTGGGCGGTTGGTTTTCCGAGATGGTGATCCCAAAGGAGAGTTCGATGGTTTGATCGTCTTTTTTGCCAACCAGGGTGACTTTTCCACGCCCGGGCTTTCCGGTCAGGGAATAGATGAACTGCCCGTCCCGGAATTCACCCGATGCGAGCAGGTCGGATGGGAAATCGGCGCGCCAGGTTTCTGCCGCGTCAGCGTTGCTGAGGGGGAAGGGGGTTACCGGCAGGGGGGCATCGCCGAGGACGACTTCGACATCTGGCAGGGGGGCATACGCCAGCGAGCGGGCGGCGTTCCCGCCCAGGTGGATGTCGCTCAATTGGAAAGAGGCGCGACAGGAGGGGCCGCCCCGGTTGCAGGCAATCCGCATGGCGGTCACGCGGCTCAAGTCGAGGTTGGCGCGGGAGAAATCGAAGGTATGGGTAAGGGGGGTTGCGCCGTGCGCCATCTCGCGGTTGGCGTAGTTGCCAATCATCCAGCCTTCGTTGCCGTCAGCGTCCACCAGTCCAACGGTGATATTGGCGGAGATGTCGGAGAGCGCGGTCAGGCTGGCGTAGGGCGCGGCGCGCAGGTCAAGCGGCGGGAAGACGGCTTCCATGTAGGCGCTGGGGTTGACTTTGTTGGCCTGTACCACCAGGACGCCATCCCGCGTTTCGAACAGATAATCGGCCCCGCCCTGCCAAAGCGCCGGGTCGGCCAGTCCATCCCACGAGGGAGGAATCTGTGTGGGTACGGGGGCCGGAGTCGGCGTGGAAGAGGGGGGCGGGGCAGGGGTGGGTTCAGGGGCGGGGGCGCATCCCCCAAGCAGTTGGGTGGTGAAAATCAAAATCAGCAGCAGGCGCGAAATAAAACGGTTCATGGCGGGCGTGTTTGTTTTTTCCATGTTTCAACCTGCATTGTCATCTGCCAGGATTTTGCGGAAAGTTGCCAGGCGGTCCCGGACGGCCTGGTTGGCAAGCAGGCAGAGCAGGGTGGTAAAGCCGAGAATGGTGGGGAAAATCAGGATGGCGCTGATGAGTCCGGAGAAGGCCAGGAAGACGAGCAAAACAAGCAGATAGCCTGGCGAGGCCAGGGTCATCATCAAGCCATTGCGCCAGGCCAGGCGCAGCGAGTTTTGCTCTTGAACCATGAGGAGTGGAACGGCATAAAACTGGATGAGAATCCAGACCACAGCAATCGCCAGTGTGAGGGCGCGCGCAATTCCAGCCCAGGCGGCTTCGATCAGTTGGTAGGCATCGAGGCTGGCTGTCAAGACAAAGATTATGAACAGGTTCGCCAGCATCCAAAGCCAACTCTTGAAAAAATACTTGCGCGCGCCTTCCCACATGCCGCGCAGGCCCGGGTTTTCGCCGCGCACATACTGGCTTTCAACGTAATGAATGCCAAACGTTAGCGGCGGCCCCAGGATGACTGTAAACCAGGAAAGACTCCAGAGCAGGTTCATGACGGCCTGCATGAACAGATCGTCCCACCAGTGGAAAAATGCTACCAAAATCGTACGCAAAGCAGCGGGGAGTTTTTCGAGAAATTCATCTTTCATACGCGGTATTCCTTCAAGAATTGAACTAAATTTGACCGCTTTGCAGGCTGGCATACGCGCCGTTCAGGCGCATGAGTTCTTCGTGCGTGCCGATTTCTACGATTGTGCCCTTTTTCATGACCACGATTTTATCGGCATTGCGAATGGTGGACAGGCGGTGGGCAACGATGAAGGTCGTGCGTCCGCGCATCAGGCGCGCCAGGGCTTGCTGAATGAGGGCTTCTGATTCGGTGTCGAGGGCTGAGGTGGCTTCGTCTAGGATGAGAATGCGCGGATTGCGGATGAGGGCGCGGGCAATCGCCAGCCGCTGCTTCTGTCCGCCAGAGAGTTTCGCGCCGCGCTCGCCGATGTGCGTTTCCAGGCCCTCCGGCATGGCCTGGGCGAAATCCCAGGCGTTGGCATCGCGCAAGGCGGATTCGACCAGCGCATTGGGAACATTCTCCAGCCCGTAGGTGATGTTCTCGCGCACCGTGCCTTCGAAGAGTATCGACTCTTGCGGTACGACCGAGACGAAGCGACGGTACATGCGCAGGTCGAGCGAGTTCATATCGCGGTTATCGAGCAGGATGCGCCCCGACGTGGGGCGAACGAAACCAATCACCAGGTTCAGCACGGTGGATTTTCCTGCGCCCGAAGGCCCTACGAAGGCTACATTCTGCCCGACGGGAATTTCCAGCGAAACATCGGTGATGGCTGAGACATCGGTATCTGGATAGTGAAACGAAACGTTCTCAAAACGAAACTGGCCCCGCACCGTCTCGACTGCCAGTTTGCCCTCGTTATGCTCTAGGTCGGGGGCTTTCAGCACTTCGCCCACCGAACGAATCGACTCTATGCCCTTGCTGATGGGCGGCATCAGGTTGACCAACGCCATGACCGAACCGGTCAGGCTGGCAAAATAGCCGCTCAGCATGACCACATCTCCCGCCGTGATGGGCAGGATTTGGTTGTAGGCTACCCAGGCGGCGGCCACCAGGCACAACACGTTGAACATGCTATACGTCACCCAGGAGAGCGAGCCGAAGATGGCGTTCATCATATCCAGTTCCAACCCGGCTTTGCGCACGTTGGAGAGGGTTTCATCCACTCGCTCCAGCTCGTCCTGCTCCAGGCCGTGTGCTCGGGTGATAGGGATGAGATGGGTCATCTCGGTCAGGCGGGCTGACATGCGCTCCACCTGCTGACGAAACTGCTGGTTGCGCTCGGCCAATCCGCGCCGCATGGTTTGCACCAGAAACGCCGAGACCGGCACAATCACCATGAAAAAGGGCAGGAAAGCCGGGGCGCGAATGGCCGTAATGACCAGCGCCCCAACCAGGCCGCTCAACGCGCTCAGGCCGCCATCGAACAGTGTGCGCACCATCTGCTCGATGTTTTCGACATCGCGCACCACTTTGGTTTGCAGCACCCCGGCGCTGGCGCGGGTGAAGTAACCGATGGAGAGCCGCTGCAACTGACGCGAGAGGCCAGAACGCAGGCGCGTTTCCATGCTGCGCAGGGCAGCGCTCAAATGACGCATGTACAGAACGTGCATGGGCATATTCTGGAAAATCAGCAGCGCCAGCAGGAGCGCGTTCCACCACAGGTCGGCAATTGGTTTTTGCTCCACCACGACATCAATGATATTGGCGGTCAGCAGCGGCAGCAGCCAGACCGGGCTGTGCTTGATGACAAAGGCCACTGCCGCCAGCACCAGGAGCGGGCGGTCGGCGTCGAACAGGAGCCACAGTGTCTTTAGCGGGGATTTGCCCTGGAAGTAGGATTCGAGAAACGGTTTGGAGTTCATCGCATAAGAACAGGCTGAAGCCTATGTACTCATCAACGAATATTACGAAACTCAGCCCGATAAATGGCGACTTGACCTTTTTGCTCGGCTGCCAGGCTGGTCAGATCGCCGCGCAGGAAGTAGGGCTGGATGGCGCTTTCATCCGGTTTTTGCTGGAAGGCGTAATACAGCGTAACCGGCTGCCCGTTCATCTGCTGGGCCGTGATGTAACCAATCAAAGCATGTTCAAGGGAATGGTATGCGTTTTTCCAGGGCCAGGCTTTGGGCAGCGAACCGGCTTTGGGCTGGTTGGTGGCGTTGTCAACAACCGTCCACACTTCGCCGTGTTCGTGGTCAACGAAATAGCGGAAGTAGTAATCGGTGGTTTGGGGCAGGTAGCGGGCCAGGGAGGGGTCTGCCAGAGCCATTTCCATGGCAAATTGGTCAAGTTCGTTATAAACCCACCAGTCCTTGTCTTTCACCAGCGCGCCGCCGGCCTGGTAGCCGTTGGCCCACGATCCGTTCTCGGCGAGGTAGGCTATCTCAAGGACGCGCGGGCCGTTGGTCTGGGCAAACGACACCAGGTCTGGAACGCCGGCAGTCTGCCCAACATGATAAATCATCCACATCGCCTTAATCGAGTGACCAAAATCGGTGTCGGCGTTTTTCAGGCTTTTTTGCGAAGGCTCGTTGACAGTCAGGAAGAACAGATTGTCCTGCTCGGAGTAGAACTCGTCAATCATCAGGTTGGCAAGTTTGACCATGTCGGCCTTCCAGGCGCTTTGTTCGGGTTCGGGCAGGAGCGGCGTGACCAGCACCATGTAGGCGTTGAGATTGTCCAACTGGGCCACCAGCCGTTTGTCGAGCGGGTTGGTTCCACTGCCATCGGAGGCCTGCATCCATTGCAGAGCGTTCAGGTCGGGATTGTAGTAGTTCTCGAAAATGAACTCTTTGACAGCCAGGATATCAGGCAAAATTTCGGGGTCGCGGGTCAGGTAGTAGTAGAACGAAATTCCCAGCAGCGAGTAGGCCAACTCCTGCGGGTTGCGGAACTCGGGGGCAGGTTCCCAAGCGCCGTTATTGCGGACGAGGTACGATCCGCCGTTTTCGCGGTCGATGATATTCTGGCGCAGGTAATCGACCCCGGCTTTGGCATATTCAAGGTAGCGCGGGTCGCCGGTCAGATGATAGGCCACGCCGTAGCCATAAATCTGGCGCGAGCGCGAGACGGTGTACTCCAGGTCGAGCGCAAGCCAGCCGTTTTGTCCAATTTCAGGGCAGGGGTTGGTGTTCGCGTCGTAGGCGGCGCCATCATCGCAGCGCTTGCTGGGAAAATTGCCAACCGGATTGCCGAGGGCTTCAGGGCGATCCCAAAATGGAAGCAGGTCGTTGGTAAGATGAGTCATCCAGCGCTGGCCGTCGGGCAGGGTCGGCACGGCGGTTGGAACGGCGGTGGGGGCGGCAGGCACATCAGTCGCAACAGGAGTAGCGGACGCGGCAGGCGCGGTGGGTGTGGCGGGCGCGCAGGCGGCCAGCAGGCTGATAATCAGCAGGAGCAGAACGAGTTTTTGGAGTTTCATGGCGATATTTCCTGATTTTTGATTTTACATTTAAGACGAGGGCAGATGCGCGGTGACGGTCAGGCGGTCGCAGCGGGAGAGGCTGATCGGCTGGCTGAAGATGATTCGGCCAGCGGATTCGTTCACATCCAGCGGATGACCGTTTAGGGAAGCGAGGGGCGCGCCGCTGAGGGGCAGTTCCAGGCTCTCCAGCGTGAGACGGCCCTCGGTCAGGGAGATTTCCAGGCTGAAAACGCGGTGTCCGCGCTGAATCGTCATCTGCCCCCAGCCTGTTCCAGACAGGAAGGGTGATCGGATCGCCGTTTTGCTGGTGTTCGGTTTCAGGCGCAGGTGGCGCGCGGGAACATCGACCAGCAGCCCCAGCCAGGCCTGCCAGGCGGCGTAGATGGACAGGGCGCGGGTGTAGAAATCGCCGCACTCGTTGTGCCGAAAGCGCATCCCGGCTTCATCCAAACGATCGAAGACATTGCGCAGGATGCCGATGGCTTCGTTTTCCAGCCCTTCGGCAAACAACTGGGCGGCAAAGAAGTATTCGGTGCCGGTCCATGGATTTTGCCATTGCGAAAACGGCCACTCATCGGGGAAATCGCCATTCGGACAACTGCCATTGGCGAGGAAACGCCCGTCCTCGTTCAGGTTGTGAGTCAGGATGCGGCCCAGCATGCTTCGAACGCGCTCAAAGTCGAGCGCGCGCGGCAGGCCGGTCAGCAGCGCAACCGCTTCGCCGTTGAGGGCGTCGGTGTGCAGGCCGAGATCAATCGGCTTGGCGGCCAGCAGGTTCAGGCGGGCGTCTGTGGTTCCAGCGGCCTCGCCCTCGCGCAGAACGGCTTTGTAGTAATCGCCCTGCCAGAACAATCGCTCGAAGGAGGCGCGGCCCGTCTCCCAACGGGACTGGCAATCGACGGAGAAACCGGTCTCGCCGAGCGCTTCGGCCATCACTCGCATGGCCTGCAGGGCGGCCAGGTACAGATCAGACATGTAGGCCACAACACCCACCATGTGCCAGTGGTCGTAGGTGATGCCGCCTTCGGTAAAAGGCAGGCCGATGCCAAGGTGGTCGAGGGTTTGGATGAAGCGCAGGGCGCGGCAGGCGCTTTGCCAGTGGCGGCGCAGCAGGGCCTCGTCTCCGCTCCAGCGCCAGTCGCGGAAAAGCGCCAGGATGTATTGCAGGTTGACATCCCAACGAGAATATTCACCATCAGGCATATGTTCGGGCCGGATGTTGCGCTGGTAAGCATGAGCCACCTGCCCGTTGGGACGCTGGGCGGCCTGAATCAGGTCGAGGGCGCAGGCGCGCAAACCCGGAAACAGGAGCGCCACCCCAAACGAACCGTAGTGTTCCACGTCCACAGTATTCATGCCGCCCTGTCCCAGGCCTTCCCAAAGGAAAAACTTGCCATCTTTGCTGTACCAGGACAGTTTGAAGAGGATGTGAGCCTGGTCGAGCAGGGCCAGCGCCAGGGATGGGTCGAGTTCGGAATCGAGGATGGAATCAGTCCAGGCGCGGGAGCGGACTTTGAGCGCGTCGGCTTCTTCGAGCAGGAAAGCCGCCACTTCGCCGGCATGGGCGAAACGGGTCTCGTAGAATTTCCCAACGTAAACACTTGCCCGGTCGTAATGATTTGGGAAATACCAGGTCAGCCCGGTGCGGATTTCGGCGTTTTCGCCAGGCTGAAGGGTGGTTTGCACACTGACAAAAGACTGGTCGCGGAACATGGGTGCATTTTGCGGCGCGTGGTGGTATTCCTCGCGCGGGATGCGCGGTGGGATGCGCGGACCATCGAGATGCCCGGTCTGGTAAAAAGAATAATACAGGTTTTGCAGATAGGGGTTGTTGGGGACGACCGAGATGGACTGCCCGGGGCGGGCGGCGGCAAAGACGCCCATCTCGCCGGTGGTGGGATTTTGCGGGTCACGCCCGCCGCGCATGCGCACGATTGCGCCTGCGGCGGTCGTTTCCAGGCTGTGCTGGGGTTCGTAGTCGGGCGTCTGATCGAAGCCGGCCAGGTTGCTGGTGATTTGCAGCAGGCTGACTTCGAGCGGTTCGCCCGTCTGGCTGGTGATGGTGAAATCAAAGACTGCGCCGGGGGTGGCGGAGGCGGCCTGATCATGCGGGATGAACGGCGACCAGGCCAGCAGTTCCACCTGGACGGGCAGGGTCGGGTCGAGGTATTTCAACCTCGTAAACGGAAATTCGGCGGTGTGTTCGATGGCGCGCACGGTGGGGATGGTGGCGTATTTATAGGCGCGGGACATGTGTTCGCCCACCAGCCAGCCTCCCCCCTGCCCCACGAACAAGTAGCGGATTTGCGGCTCTCGTCCCGGGCGCTTGACGCGCAGGATGAAACACAGGTCTTCGACTCCGGTTTGCGGTTCGGCGGGCGGCTGGGGTTGGTCATCTGGCGAAATTTGATGCCGCCAGCCAACCCAGGGCGCGGTGTTCAGGTAGGCGTGATGCCGAAAGACGCCATCGGCCCACAGTTCCAGCCCGCCGCAGCCCAGTCCGCCCAGGCACAGGCCTGAATCCAATCCCTTGTCAATCACGGTGCGATTTTTTCGTTGAATGGAGTTATCACGATTCATAGAACAACCCTTACCATGAAAAGAGGGACTGCCTCTTGTTGCGAGGCAGCCCCTCGGCTGTGCTGGACTTATGGTAGCTTTTGGGGCAACTACTTGGAGGCCTTCCAGGCATCGTACTGGCGCTGCACTTCTGCTTTGACAGTATCGATTCCAGCAGCCTTCAGTTCGTCAATGAACTTGGGCAGTTCGGTGGCCGGGTCAATGTAACCATAGAGCAGAGGAGTCCAATACGTAGCCATCACCGCATCGATTGCCGTGATTTCCGCCTGCACGGGCGTCTTATCGAAGCGGAAGCCCAGGGAAGGATGTTGCATGGCATCGTCAGCGTAATGAATCAGCTTGCTTGCCTTTTCGGGGTCTTCTTTATTGGTCACATACTGAATCTCGATATTGCCCCAAACCCAGGCGCCGGGGTGCGCGCCATACCAGGCGTTGTCGATGACATTCACGCGGCCATCGGCTTCCAGGGCCCAGTGCTTGCCTTCGACGCCAAACAGCGCCATGTTAACCACTTTGGGGTCGGTGTGCAGCAGGTTGATGAATTTCATCGCCTCAACCGGATGCTCGGACAGGGCCGGGATAGCCAGCAACGAACCGCCGGTGTGACTGGTGAAAACCACTTTCGGTGACCATTCGATTTCAGCCAGGCGCAAATCGGGGTTGCCGGAGGAGTTGACCACTTCCTGGGCTTTGATGCCATTGCCCTTGAGAGGCAGGGCAACAACCAAGAACTTGCCCGCGTTCATGATGGGATCAGGCTCATAGCCGGTCAGGGCTGCTTCGGGATGCACCCAACCCTTCTGTTGCCACTCACGAATCACCATAACATATTCTTTGTACCATTCGCTTTCGACAACATTCACCAGGGTCTCATCGAATTTGCCGTTTGCATCGGGGATCAAATTCATTGTTATAGCGTTATTGGGAACACCGCTTGCCAACCCCCCGATAAAGGGATAAAAGCCAGGCATGAAGTTGACCAGGTAGGGGTATTCATCGGGGCGGGCGGCCTTGGCTTTTTCGAGCCAGGGTTCGAAGTCGCGCATGGTTTTGATTTTGGCAGCCTCATCTGCGGTGAAGCCGATTTCTTCCGCCAGGGTCACATTGTAAATAAAACCATCGGGAACGGACAATTCTTTGTTGGTCGCAACAGCATAGTTGACGCCTTTCACCTGGGTACCGATGATAAAAGCCGGGTTGAGGGTTTTGAGGATGCCCTGTCCATACTGTTCGAGCAGGTTGCCATCGGGGCCTTTATCGTCATTGAGCGGCAGGAGCAGGCCCTGGGCTACCAGTTCGTTGTACTGCCACCAATCGGCGGTGAAGAAGATATCCATCGTCTCGCCAGCCTGGATACCAGTGATGGCCTTGGAGAACCAGTCACCCCAGCCAACGATGTTGAAGGTCACATTGGCGCAGATCAGCGGCTCAATGTAAGCATTCAATGCAGCTTCGACATCCGGGCGGGCGGGGGTATCGCCGTTGCCAACCATATAGAACTGCAGCATAACGGGTTGGTCACAGGTGGGGGCGGGAACGTCCGTGGGCTTGGGAGCTTCGGTCGCCTTGGGGGCGTCGGTGGGCGCAGGCGGCTCCGGCGTTGCGGCTGGTGAACAGGCAGCCAGCACGAAGGCCGCGAGCAAAAACAGGGAAACGAGCTTTCGTAACATTGTTCTTCTCCTTATTTCAAATGTATTTATATGGACCGGCCATATAATTCCAAAATAAAAATGGGTGGAAGGAATTTATCCCTTGATTGCGCCGATGGTCAGGCCGCGAATGAAGTAGCGCTGGAAAAAGGGGTAAGCCAGAACGATCGGGCCAATGGTAACCACTGCCATCGCCATGCGAAACGTCTGGGTAGGAAGATCTGACAGGTTGACAAGACCTTGCATCTTGTCCGCATTTTGCAACAGAAAACGGATATTGTTCAGCGTGGAATAAATGGTGTACTGCAAGTTATACAGTTCAACCTTGTCCACCAACAACAAGACATTGAAAAAATTGTTCCAAATACCAATGGCGCTGAACAAAGCCACTGTTGCCAGCCCGGGCACAGACAAGGGTATAACAATTTGGAAGAGGGTACGCCACTCGCTGGCGCCATCTATACGGGCGGCCTCAATCAGTTCTTCCGGCACATTCGTTTTGATATAGGTGCGCAGCACAAAGACCCAAAAGGCGCTGAACGATGACGGCAGGAAGAGCGCCCACATCGTGTTCTGGATTTGTAAAATTTGCCGCATGACCATGTAATACGACACAAGTCCGCCGCCAAACAACATGGTAAAGAAGGCGAAAAAGGTAAAGAAAGTGGAAAACCTGAAGTTGTTTCTCGAAAGCGGGTAGGCATATAGCATCACAAGAATCAACGTTAACACAGTACCTGCCAGGGTGGAAATGATCGTATTCTTGTAAGCGATCAGGATGACGGAGCCTTCCGTGAAAAGGTAAGAATAGGCAGAAAGAGAAAATTCTTCCGGCCACAAGCGATATCCGTTTTGGGTCAGTGAAGCCTCAGCCGTAATCGAAGCGATGATGATGATATAGAAAGGAGCCAGCGTTAAGACCACACAAATCGCCATTAAGATGTTCAAGGCAAGATTGGCGCTCGGTGAAATCGCCAACATGTCCCGGCTAGTTTTCGTTTTCATGGTTAGCAGTTTCATTTTGCATTTCCTGTTGGGGTTCGCGTTAGAACAATGCCAGGTCGGGGCGGATCTTGCGCACCGTGTAATTGGTTACCAGGATGAGGGCAAGGCCAATCACTGATTGCACGAGTGCCACCGCCGCAGGATACCCGATCGGGACAGTAGAGCGCAGCATATTGAAAACGTAAACGTCAATGGTGGTTGACACATCTCGAAGCATGGCAGAGCCCGCCGGGAGCGTGTAGAACAAATCGAAATCAGATGCAAAAATGCGTCCAACCGCCAGGATTTGCAGCAACACAATCGTCGGGATCAATTGCGGAAAGGTAATATTCCAGAATTGCTGCCATTTGCTGGCGCCATCCATGGCGGCCGCCTCGTAGAGTTGCCGGTCAATTCCGGTGATGATGGCCAGGTAAAGAATCGAGCCATTCCCCGTATATTTCCAGAGATTGGCGAACAAGAATATGAAAGGCCAGTATGCTTTTTCTTTGTAAATCTCCAGCGGCGCCATGTTCCAGGAAGCAAGCACCGTGTTGATAATGCCGGTTTGGGTTGCCAGGGCATACACAACATACGCCACCACCACCCACGAGATGAAGAACGGCAGGAAAAAGATGGAGTGATACAACTTGGCCCAAAAGCGGTTGGTTAATTCATAGATGATGACCGCCAGGGCGATCGAAAACACCAGCCCAAAAATCATAAACACCAGGTTATAAAGAACCGTATTGCGCACAAACATGATGGTGTTGTTCAGGTTTGTAGGAAGAATCAAGTACTCGAAGTTTTCCCACCCAACCCAGGGGCTTTCGATCAGACTGTAAATGAACCGGTTTTGGATCCAGAAATCGGCAGGGGGTTTTTGCAGCCGGTAGTTCTTGAACGCCATAATAATACCGGGCATCGGCAGGTAGGCAAACAAGATCAACCAGATCGTCCCCGGCAACACCATCGTCAAGTAAGACAGGTTGCAGTAGATTGCATCTGCGGGCCAACGGAATTTAGGCTTTGATGCGTCGATAGTGATGTCTGACATGCAAACGCCTCCTGTTGGTGCTTATCGGCCTCATGCGGCATTGCGCGCAAGGCTGGGGCAACGGTATGTCCATTTACTCAATTTGAAAACAAGAACCTCGCGAGTGTTTCGCGAAATGTGAACGCTCAAATTTTACTCAGCGGTTTTTACCCTGTCAAGAGCGTAAAAGCCTGACTTTTGTCACTATTTTACGAAATACAACAAGGTTCGCCAGGAAAACCGCGCAAACCAGTGCCGTTTTGACTTTTTTGTGGTATATATGTGTGAACGCTCCCCCTTTTCACATCCTGGTTTTGTGTATAATGGTGAAACGTTGCACCCAGACTGCACCAAAAGGGCTTTGTTATGCCAGTGAAAAACAGTTCTTCTCCTGCCACCCTGCATGATGTCGCCAAATTGGCCGGCGTCTCTTACCAGACCGTCTCGCGCGTCGTCAACAAAATGTCAAAAGTGGCCCCCCACACGCTGGAAAAGGTAACCCAGGCGATTGCCGAACTTAACTACCAGCCAAATCGCGCCGCCCGCAGCCTGGTGACTGGCAGATCGCACGCCATCCATGTACTGGCTTTCGATGTGTTCAACCTGCGCGTGATTCCACATATGGAAAGAGTGGCTGCCGAAAAAGGTTATCAACTCCGCATCACAATCCTTCGCCAGGCCTACTCCATCACAGACATGCGCCAGAAACTGGCCGAGATTGTCTCCAGCCAGGTGGATGGAATTGTTTTATCGATGCCCTGGAGCACCGTCTCATACCAGGAATTGCTCGATTTGAGCGCTGGAATCCCCATGGTGATCGTGGGCTGCAACCTGGGCCCAGAAACAAACTCGGTGCTAATCGACCAACGGGCCGGCGCCAGGCTGGCTGTACAACACCTCGTAGATCTGGGGCATCGCCAGTTTGCCGAGATTGCGGGCACCATCGATAAATACGAGGATGGCCGTATCCGCCATGAGACTTACCAGGAACTACTGCGCGCCAACAGCCTCGAGCCAGGCCCCCGCGAAACAGGCAACTTTAGCATGGAAAGCGGCTTCGAAGCGATGAACCGCCTGCTCGCGCAAAACTGTCCGTTCACCGCCCTGGTTTGCGCCAATGACGAAATGGCGCTGGGCGCAATCCGGGCAGCACACGAGGCCGGTCTAAAAGTCCCGCGCGATTTGTCGGTTGTGGGCTTCGACAACCTGGATTTCGCGGCCTTCTGCACGCCAACCCTTACCACGGTCCAGCAAGATTACCACGCCCTGGGCACGCAAAGCGCCCAGCACCTGCTATCCCT
>Ga0172371_10007816_pt1 | contig 15106 bp, 15 predicted proteins | sample Lak12m_FD_114543 | JGI IMG/M metagenome (GOLD analysis project Ga0172371, IMG submission 114543) | Freshwater microbial communities from Kabuno Bay, South-Kivu, Congo - kab_022012_12m | ecosystem: Environmental > Aquatic > Freshwater > Lake | place: Democratic Republic of the Congo: South-Kivu... | reverse complement strand
TATGCGGGAGTTTGTAAAATGGCTTGGAGAGTTTCCCAAAAATCCGGTAACACAAGCTGCCCAAGCTCACTATAAACTAGTGTCGATTCACCCTTTTACCGATGGTAACGGGCGTACGGCCCGTCTGCTTCTGAACTGGCTACTTCTGCGTTCACACTATCCACCGGCAATAATCGGCAAAGAGGAGCGCCGCAATTATCTCGCTAGTTTAGAGAAAGCCCAGCTTGGAGGCTCGCCAGCCGATTACTACCAACTGATTTACGCTGCAGTTAACCGCTCGTTGGATCTTTACCTAGAGGCCTCAGGGGCACAAACAGCAAAAACCACGATCGCCCAAAAGAAGGCTTTGAAAATTGGCGAGCTCGCCAAACTAACCGGCGAAAGCATTCCCACAATTCGGCACTGGACAAAGGAAAAGCTACTTGAAGTCTCTAAATATTCTCAGGGGGGCTATCAGCTTTATTCTCCAAATCAGGTAGCTGTTGCCAAAAAAATTCGCCAGCTTCAGAAAAATAAACGCTTAAGCCTCTGGGAAATAAAGAACACTATTCAAGAATAAAGTTGAGGATTTTGCCAGGAACAAAAACGACGCGGTATTTTTGCCCTTCTAGATACTTGGCGACTTTCTCTTCCTTAAGCGCCAGTTTAACTAGCTCGGACTGATGATTGGCTGTTTGGGCATCGGCAACCAATAGAGCCCTAAGCTTGCTATTAACCGTTACCGGAATCTTTAGGTTAGCCTTAATTTGCGCGGCACTCTCCGCCTTCGGCCAAACAGATAAATGAACCGACGTTTTATTTTTGCAGCGGTTTTGCCAAAGTTCCTCGGCCAAAAACGGAGCAAAAGGGGCAAGTAATTGCAGGTACTTTTGGGCGTTAGAAAGCGAAAGAACTCCTTTTTGCCAGGTATTAAGAAACTCCATTAACGCGGCAATTGCGGTGTTAAACTTCACGTTCGCAATATCGTTGCTTATTTTCTCAATGGTTATTTGAAGCTTTGCAACAAGCTCTAAGTCTTCTTTCTGCCCTTCCTTGGCTATCCTAGCAGGGTTTGCATAAGTCTGATAAATTTTGCTCAAAAACCTGTTTGCACCAAGCATACTTGCCTCCGACCAAGCTATCTCCATTGAAAAGGGCGCCATAAACATCTCATAGACTCTTAAGGTATCGGCACCGTATTTTTTGACCACCGAATCCGGGTTAATAACATTGCCCAGCGACTTACTCATTTTGTGGTGATCGGTTGCCAGAACCATCCCCACATTGCGCAACCGGAGAAAGGGCTCGCGGAACGGGAGCATTCCCAGATCGTTGAGGATGTGCACCCAGAAACGGGCATAAAGTAAGTGTAACACCGCATGCTCTGCCCCACCCAAGTACCAATCCACGGGTAAATAGGGGTTATGGAGCTCCCTATTGCTCCGTATCACCCCCGGGGTGATATTGGGGAAGCGGAGGAAGTACCAGCAGGAGCCGGCCCAGTTGGGCATAGTATCGGTTTCGCGCACCGCCACTCCTTTGCAGTGAGGACAAGTAATTTCTACCCAATTTGCCACTCGGGAAAGGGGCGATTTGCCGGTATCAGTTGGTTGATAGTTTTTAATATAAGGAAGTTTTAGAGGGAGTTGGCTCTCCTCTAGAGGGAAATATCCGGCCATGGCCTCGGACAATTCCTGAACCCTTTTTGATACAGTTTGTTTAAGATTGTTATTATTTTGAATGAGTTTATTTGTTTTGCCAGCAGGAGTATTCCAATAGGAAATTTTCTTCTTGGCGCAAGCGGCACAATAAACTATAGGAATTGGCTCACCCCAGTAGCGCTGCCGCGAAAAGATCCAGTCGCGCAGATGATAGCTAACCATACGTTTGCCCAGCTTGTGCTCTTCCAAGTAGTCGATAATTTTGACATTAGCCGCATATGTATCAAGGCCGTTTAGAAACTGAGAGTTAACTACTGTTCCCGCCTCTTCCAGAACCTGCTGCGCTTGGGTGATTGGCGCTTGGTCTTTGTCTGACCCAACCACAACCCGAATAATCTCAAGATTAAATTCCTTGGCAAACTCAAAATCTCGCAGATCATGGGCCGGCACTCCCACCACCGCCCCAGTGCCAAACCCGGCCAAAACAAAATCGGAAACCCAGATCGGCATTTTTTTGCCATTGAGCTCATTGATCGCATAAAGTCCCGTAAAAGCGCCGGTTTTTTTGCGGCCTTCATTCACTCGCTCTTGATCGGTTTTGGCAAGGGATTTTTGGTAGTAGTGCGCAACCTTAGTTTTTACTTCCCCACCGACTTTGATTTCGCCACTGAGAATTTGCCCAACCAACTGGTGCTCGGGGGCCACCACCACAAAAGTGGCGCCAAAATTGGTATCTGGACGAGTGGTAAAGCAGGTAACGGTTTCCTTGGTTCCTTCAACATGGTAAGTGATATTGATCCCCTCTTTTTTGCCAATCCAGTTCTTCTGCATCTCCAAAATTCCTTTGGGCCAGTTAAGATCTTTCAGGCCAGAGAGCAAACTATCGGCATACTGAGTAATTTTGAAAATCCACTGAGGAAGATTTTTGCGGGTAATGGGTTTGCCGCAGCGCTCGTGTGTGCCATCGGGCAAAACCTCCTCCTCCGCTAGGCCGGTTTTGCAGCTTTCACAGTAATAAACCGGCATGTCTTTTTTGTAAAGCAGGCCCAGTTTGAAGAACTCAATAAACAGCCATTGAGTGAATCGGTAGTACTCCGGATCGGCGGTGGAGAGCTCGCGACTCCAGTCGTAAGACAGGCCCAAGCTTTGCATTTGCCGTTTGAAATTCTCAATATTTTTCGGGACCATGTCGAGCGGGTTTTTTTGCACTTTAATGGCAGCGTTCTCCGCCGGCAAACCAAAGGCATCCCAACCCATGGGATGTAAAACTGCACGCCCCTGCATGCGGAAGTAGCGGGCAAGAACATCTGTGCCGGTATAAATACGGACGTGGCCCACATGCAAACCTTCGCCGGAGGGATAGGGAAACATCGACAAACAGTAGCGCTTATTCTGAGAGTCCGCCACCTCTGGGGTTTTGTAGGTTTGTTCAGTCTCCCAATATTCCCGCCATTTAGCTTCAAATTCCTCAGGCTGATAGCCCTTAACACTGTTTGACATAAAGGGATTATATACGAGAAGTCAATTTTTTTCCCTAAAAAAGGAAACAAAGAGATTGCGGCTAGCTCCCCTAACATTGAGAGGCTGCCGGTGCAGCTTGGCAACGGAGCAAGCCGCCTCTTCCTGGTTGCTCATTGTTACAAAACCGTAGCCCTTGGACTGGCCACGACGATCTTTGAGAATCTCAATCTTGGCGACTAACCCACACTTAGCAAAAAGAGGTTTGAGATCACTCACGCTCGCAGGGTAAGGGAGATTGCCTACAAAAAGCCGGTTATTCATATTTATGACGAGACTTTAGAAATAATAATAGCATACCCGCGGCTAAAAACAAGCCCAGCACAATTCTGGTAAGTTTAATTGGTAACGCCCAATATTCGCTCGTAGCAAAGATCTTTTGGTTTTGGCCGGCAAAGCCAATGTCCGCTGAGAGCTGGTATTTGCCAAAATAAAAACCGTTAAAAACGGCGCTCACCGCAGTTTGGCAACGCTCGCATTGGGGCGGCTCGGCGGTAGTGAGCAGGCGTTGGGAGTTGCGCAGAACGTTCTGGGGGAGGAGCTTTTTGCTCTGCCTAATGCCATAGGGCCCGCGCAGGCTGACTTTGGCCTCCGGCGCCACAAAGTAATTGCCGGTATTGGCGAGCTTCAAAATTACTGGCACCTGGTCGGTTGGTTCAATAACAAGGAAGGTTTTGCCAAAAAAATGAAACTTGTAACGGGGAATGATTTGAAACTGCGCCACTTTAACCGTGGTTGAAGTAAAACCATCGTTCGTAATACTAATGAGAAGGTTCGCCCCCAAAATGGCACTTCCCCGCCCCGCGGAAACCTGGGTTGAGGGAGGCTCAGAGATCATTAATAAGGTGTAGTAGTAATCGCCAGGGGGAGCATTCTCAATCGTGCGCACCTTCAAAATCGCCTGAACGGTGGACTTGCCCTTGAGAAAAAACCGCTCTTCGAGGCCAATATCGCTGTTCTCCAGAGAAAAGCGCACTGGCCCCTCCGCCTCGGGGAGAAAATCCAGATTCCCCTGGTCGCCACTACTGCGAAAGGAGATTACCTTAAAGTAAAACACTCCCGGATCCCCCAGATTCTCAAAATTGAAGGCCTTAATCAAACTAAGATTGGGTTTCATAATAATCTCCACCTGAGGGGGAATGACACTGAGGGAGATCTCCTGAGCTGCGGCTGCCCCTGGCCAACAGGCACCTGCTAGAGTAAGGGCGATTAGAATTAAGAGAATTTGTTTGCGCATTTTAATATTTGGGAACAGCAATAAATCTTAAAATTGTTTGGTAAGTTCCCGCCGCTTGGGCGCCATCGATATTGATTTTGGCCTTGATCAACGACTGGCGGGCCAGGGCAAGAGTATTGGAACTCATAAAAGTCACCGGTGAGGTGGAAAACGGGCGGTAATGGTTGGTTCCGAGAAAATCGGGGGCCACATCGTGGCCGGTAACGTTGTAGCCAAAACCATAGTCGGAATCGTCATCCCAAAGCTCCGCTTGCGTAGAGGTACAGGCAGGGTCATTATTACACAAAGTGTCGTTAATCCAGGCTCCTCCATCGAATGTTTGTAGCTTATGATCCTCATAAACCTTCACTTCATATCCCTGCCCGCGGTGGGAAATTAGTGCGGTCAGTGAACGAGTGGTGGGAGTATTGGGAAGGAGGGTGTCAAAGTCCAGGGTTGTATCGGAGAGAGTGAAAGTAAAAGGGTAAAGTTTGTGAATATACTGAAAGCCCGCCCGCACAATATAGCCATTCTCCTCCCAGCGCTTGGCGGCGGTTTGCCCAAGAGAGATATCGAGCGTATAGTTGGAAGAACTGGTGGTTGTGCCGCCACTATTGAGATTGGTAAAGAGAAACTCATAGTTGGTTGAACCCATCCGATCCGCCCTAACTGTTGCCACCATAATAAAGAGCAATAGAAGCAACAGCGAGTAGTTAATTAATTTTTTCAACATAGGTACGAAACCCCTCGACGACTTTGTGGAGCTCTTTGGTTTTATCTTTGAGGTACTCCAAATCGTGGTCGCCTAAAAAATTATTCAGATGTTCCTCCACGTCCTCTAAATGACTGTGAAGCACTGTGGTGAGAAACATCAACGTCTGTTCTTTTTCGAAGCTTTGGGTAGCTACGCTCTTGGCTTTAGATTTTTCGAGTGACTTTAACTGCAGTTTTTGCCGGTAGTACTTGCGTTGCAAGTCGCCCAAGTACTTCGCAAACGGGGCAATAAACGGCAGCGAAAAAACCGGTAACAACTCCCTAAGGCCAGAGTTGGTATCGGCAATGCCAATAAACATAATTACCATAACAATTGTTAGAACCAAACTGCTCACCGGCTCCAAGATTAGGGCAATCGCAAACAACAAAAAATAGAGTAAAAAGAAAAAGGGAGAGTTTATCCCTCCGGTTGAAAAAACCGTGGAGGTAATGATAAACACAAAAATGAGCACCTCGACAAACACAAACTTCTCTTTTGCAGGCGTGAACCGTTTGAAAAAGAAATAGAAAATAAACAACGCCGCAACCAACTGCAAATCGTATTGAGCCAAGGGGGAAACAGAAAAAAGCACCGCCAAAATAAAGCTTAAAACCACCGCAAAAATCTCAATTCCAAGCGAATTTTTAAACATACAATCATTATATACAAACTTTTTGGGCAAAGTATTTGTGGCCTAGAAACGCTTGTGCTTTTTTCGCTCACCTGGTTTATTTTTAATATGCCACTCTTAAAGCTCCCAAAACCAGTAATTTTGCTTGCTGGCCTATTGTGTTTGAGCAGTTGTTTGAGCCTCGTCTCTTTAGTGCAACTGCAGAAGCTTAGCGGGGGGCTAGAGCCCGAGGTAAAGCCGGCCGAGGTTTCCCAATCGCCGCTGTTTTCGGAGAAAATTGTCGTTGATATTCAGGGAGCAGTGACGCGCCCAGGAGTGTACGAAATACCGGAGGAAAGCCGGCTGCTCGCCGCCTTAAACAGCGCCGAAGGATTAGCCGAACACGCCGACCGCTACCAAATAGCCAAAAGTTTTAACCTCGCCAAACCCCTCGTTGACGGGGAAAAGATCTACATTCCCAGTATAGGTGAGGAAAGCGGCAACGCCCAAACGAACTCCCTAATTAGCATCAACTCCGCCGGAGAAACCGAACTGGAACTCCTCCCCGGAGTAGGGCCGGTGACGGCGGCCAAAATTATTGAGCGGCGCCCCTACAGTTCACTTGAAGATTTGGTTAGCCGCAAGGCGCTGGGGGAAAAAACCCTCGAAAAAATCATTAACCTAATTACCCTCTGAAATGCTCGAGTGGCTGAGCCTGCCCTTTGGCCAATTTCTCCCCCAAAACCTTTCGGCCCTGGGCTTGGCAATGGTTTGGGGGCAAAAAGCGAACCTCAGTTCTTTACAGTACCAAATGTTCCGTTCAACCGGATTGGTACACCTGCTGGTGCTTTCGGGGCAAAATATTACCCTTCTGGTTGGCTTCCTAAACATTCTTGCCCGCCGCGCCGGGCGCAGGCTACAAACTCTCATCACTCTGGCAGTCGCTTTGTTCTATTTGGTAGTCTTTGGCAGCGAACCCCCTATTATTCGCGCCTCGCTAATGGCAATGCTCTCGGCAATGGCCTTTTCCTTACAGTCGCCCACTTTGCCGTTATTCCTACTTGGCCTCACTAGCCTCCTAATGCTCGCCTGGCAGCCAAGCTGGATACACTCGCTTTCGTTTCAGCTGTCCTTTGGGGCAACGCTGGGAATTTTGGTTTTTTACCCTTTCTTGGTTAGCCGTTTCAAACCGCAACGCTTTTGGCAAGACCCCATCTTTCTCTCGCTTTCGGCGCAGATTTTTACCACTCCCCTACTGCTCCTCAACTTCCGTGAGCTGCCCCTGTTGACACTCCCAATTAATGTACTTGCGGCTGCCCTGGTTGAGCCAATTATGGTGCTCGGGGTTTCCTTGAGCCTTTTTGGAAATCTTTTTCCGCCCTTGGCCCCGCTTCTTTCTTTGGGATTATTTGGATTTTTAAGTTTGCTGGAGGGGCTGGTTTCTATTGTTTATCCCTTAAGCTTAAAGCTCACTTTGCGAATATGAAGCAGTTTTGGTTGATTTTGGGAATTAGTCTCCTTTCATTAATATATATCTGTTTACAAAACCAGGAGCGCCGCCTCCCGAGAGTGGTTTTCTGCGACGTTGGCCAGGGCGACGCAATCTATTTCCGCCTCCCCGAAGGCCTAGATGTACTCATTGACGCAGGCGCTTACTCCGAGGTGCTCCGCTGCCTAAACCGCGAGCTGCCCTACTTTGACCGCACTCTGGAGCTTGCCTTCATTACCCATCCGGAAAAGGACCACTACGGTGGGTTCTTGGCCATTTTGGAAAACTTTCGGGTAAAACAACTCTTTTTGCCCCTTTCCCTAAAAGAATTGCGCCTGCCCGAATCGAACCAGTGGGTTACTTTGCTTGAAGTTCTTGAGCGAAAAAGGATTCCTGTGGAATTTCTGCAGAGGGGACAAAACATTCAGCTCGAAAAAAGCACTTTTACGGTTTTGGCGCCCAGTAAAAGCACGGTTAACTTAAGCCAGAAGACTCCGGCCCAAGAGCTCAACTTAAACAACCTCGGGTTAGGGCTGTTGGCGAGCGTCCAAAACACACAGCTGTTGCTTTTAGCCGACCTCGACGCTCCCTTAGCCGAAGAGGCCCTAACAGGCTTTAAAGCCAAAATCGATATCCTTAAACTGAACCATCATGGCTCAAAATACGGCCTAAGCGAGAAAATGCTTACTCTGGCAGAACCAAGGCTGGCGGTGCTAAGCGTGGGAGAGAAGAACTTCTACGGGCACCCGCACGAGGAGACTTTGGCCCTACTCCTAAGCCACAAAATTCCCCTACGGCGGACTGATAAGGAAGAGGAGGTAGAAATCCTGCTCCATTAACCTTCCGCATATCGGATATGTGTTAGAGCGACAGGGCAATGCGAAATTTCAGCGGTAATTTAGGGAATGAGGATTTTGCGCATTTCCTGGAAGATATCCCAGGCTTCGTAACCAATCCAGTTTTCGCCCACCAACTCTCGGGGAAGCCCCGGATCGACTTTGAGAAGTTCAATGTAGTGGTCGACAATCAGTTTCATTTTCGCCTCTTTGCTCAGAGTGCTGTCGGACAGGCCTTCGTGCCATTTTTTGAAGACCCCGCGGTAGCTTTGTTCAAGACCAGCAATTCCCCAAACCTTCTCTAAAAGCACCTTCACCTCCCCAACAACCGGACGCCCCTCAAAGGCCTGCACATACTCCTGCCAAGGAGTATTTTTTATTAACCGTTCAAGATCAGCGGTAATTGGATGCGGAGTGAGCCAAAAAGAGCGGTGCCAAGGGCCTAGGCCCCAACCACTAATTTCACGCCGCAAGCTATCGCGTAGTTGGCGTTTTTTTTCGGGAATCTCGTAGGAGATGATCCGGTAGAGACTGTCCCATTCAAAAACCGTGAAGCGCACTAGAGGGAAGAATAGTGCCAGTTCCTTAATGCCTGTTTCGGTAATTTGGTAGAGCCCTTCGGAGTGCTTAACAATCACCCCGTCGGTGAGCATTAGCCTGATTGTGCCACGGGAGCGGGGAGATTCGAGCGGAAGGGAGAAAATTTGCTGCAGATTTTTGGAAGAAAGCAAATGCGGTTTATCTTTGTCTAACAGGAAGAGGGTAAGTAAAATTCGTGTCCGCCGTTCTTTGATTGAGGCTACCATTGGGGATAAAATAACAAACGTGAAATATTTTGTCAAGATCTGTTAGAAAAATCCTATTGACAATAAAATCGAAGAGCATTAAATTTAGTGTATGAAGAAAACAATTAGCTCGCTTCTTATTGGTGCCCTTTTGGCCCAGGCCTTTTTTTCCTTAGCTTTGTTTAGACCGATGGAAATTGACCAAGCGGTAATTACCGCTGCGACGGCGACTCTCTCTAATCCCCGCCGTTCTTATATGTCGACAGTTAACGGAGCACATGTGGCTGGAGCAGGAATTATTGCGATTAATGCCGACGTTAACCCTGAAAGTACTGTTCAGGGGCTGTTTCCCGGCGACACGGTGATGGTTGGGCCAAACGGCAGCGAGACAGTTTCCTCCATTCCCACTTATAACGGAACCAATTTTGTAATCAGCGGCGGACTAAATGTGGGCGCCTCCGACAACGACCTAGTGATTGCTACTCAATCGGGGACTCTTTCGGTAACTTTCACCATTGGCTCGGCAATTTCCGCCAATGGTTATGTCGAACTCACGATCCCCGACCCAAGCGCCACCCAAAGTGACGGACGCCCGAACTACGACGCCACTCTGGCTAACGCTGGCTTTGATTCTAACGGAATTACTGTTGCTAACACTACAACTAGCGGCGGTAACGGCTGTACTTGGAGTGGTGCGGAAACTTTCACCGCCGGCACAGGCAACGGCCATGTATACAGCTTTGTAACCACTACTCAGTGTAACAGCGGCACAATCACAATGGTTGTGGGCGACGGAACAAAAGGATTGGTTAACCCGGGGAGAATTGGCGCAGTTGGAACAGCCGATGTTTACCAGCTGAATATTAAAACCAAAACCAGCGCGGGAGTGGAGATTGAAACCCGCGACGTTTCGGTAGCAATCGTTGAGGGAGTATTGGTTTCGGCAAACGTTGACGAAACCCTCTCCTTTACGGTTGCCGGGCGTACTGGGGCTGCCTGCGGCGCCACTTCCACTCTCACTACCAGTGCAAGCACTGTGCCGTGGGGAGTGCTTTCGACGACCTATGCCAGCGGCACTCATAACGCCTCACAGGAACTAACTCTTTCAACAAACTCCACTAGTGGATACGAAGTTTACGCCCAAGAGACAGATCAGATGGGATTAAATGGTAATGTTTGTACCGGGGCTACCCCCTCTTCCGGCCAGTACACCTTTAGTGCCGGAACTTGTATTCGCGATGTTGGAGTCGGTTCGATTTCCCACATTGTCGCTGCCGACTGGGGCGCGACTCCGGGAGTTAACTACGGCTTGGGTTACTCTCTTGAGGAACAAGATGCCGGCATTGCCGAGTTTGAATATAATGACTCTGGCAGTTGGCTCGCGAAGCAATTTGCCGACCAAGAGTCTACTGAGGACGAAACCGCCGACGGGGCGGAAATTATGTCGCGCGCCACCGGCCCGGTTAGCGCGGACAATCTGTATGTTTGTTACCGAATTAACATTCCTACCGATCAACCTTCCGGCTATTATTATAACGTCGTGAAGTACACGGCTGTACCCATCTTTTAATGAAAAACTCTAAAATCTTTAGCTTAATCGCCCTCTTGTTGCTACTTGTGGGACTGATTTTCCCAGTTAAGGCCAGTGCCCAAGAGAAAATTCAAATCATTGTGGGCCCAGTGCGACAGGAACTTTTTTTGGATCCGGGAGAAACAGATAATGTGGAAGTGCGTTTCTACAACCAAACCGAACAACCGATTAACGGAATTATTAATGTGGTCGATTTTGTAGTTAGTAGTAGTGACGGCGGGCCAAAACTGATTGACGATCCTGCGGGGGCTTCACCAAAATATTCCGGTGCAAAATGGGTTTCGATTCCCTACAACCAAGTAACGATTGCCCCAACTAACCGCGTTTCTGTTCCTGTGCAAATAGCGATTCCCCAAAATGCCGCTCCAGGCGGACGCTATGTGGCAATTTACTTTCAACCAACCGGCGCGAGTAAAACCAGCACCTCCGGAACCGGAGTGTCCTCTCGTGTGGCTTCGTTGCTTTATATCAGAATTAACGGTGAGATTACTGAAAACGCAATCATCACTCGCTTTTTTGCCCCGAGCTTCTTTGAATATGGGCCAGTAACTGTGAGTACCGAGATTCTCAATCGCGGCGACTATCACATTCGCCCCAAAGCCGTGGTTGCCCTCACCAACGCCTTTGGCGGATTAGTTGACCAAACAATGTTGCGTGAAGAAAACATTTTCCCCGAGACCTCAAGAATTCTCAACACCGAAGTTGGGCCTAAATGGCTTTTTGGCAGATATAAACTTTCGTTAATGGGTTCCTACGGCGCCTCGGGCAAAGCAATTGAGGCGGTCGCCTATGTTTGGGTAATGCCTTGGAGAGTAATTGCGATTGTGACCTTAACCGTTATTTTAGCGATTATCCTGATCAAGAAACTACTTTCCGGTTCACGAGAAGCGGTTGAACACCTGGAATCAAAACTGGAAAAGGAAGAGGCCGAGATTGAAGAGCTCAAGAAAATGCTCCGCAAAAAGAACGATTAAGCTAGAATGAAGGTATGGCCAAATGGAATTTCTCCCTTATTGTTGGATTTTTAATTCTCAGTTTACTGGCAAACCGGATTATCTTTAACCCTCCCACCCCTAGCCGCCCCAGAGTGCTCGCCGAAGAGGATGTACTTAACTGGGCAACCATTGCCACCCCTACCCCTACGCCTACGCCCACAAGTGGCCCTTCCGCTACCCCTACCCCAACTCTCGCTCCCGGGCAACCCACACCCACACCCACACCCACGCGGGCGCTCACGCCAATGACAGCCAGTACTCCTACGCCTACGCCAACCCCAAGGAGCGGCCCTTCGCCAACAAGTAGCCCAATAGCGCCCAAACCCACCCCCACTCCCCCGCCTGAGGAGTATTTCAGTTACTCTCTTTTTGGTTATACTTCAAGCTACGCCAACGTGCGACTTGAGGGAATAAAGCTTTTGGAAGGAACCAAAGCGAACCAAAGCGGATATTTCGAATTTAACGGATTTATGGCTTCAAACCAAAACAAGGAGTTTTGCCTAGTGACAATTGATACCGAAAACCTTGTGGCCCCTCCCCTTTGCATTCCCGTACCTCTTCCCGAGGCCGGCCGACGATTTGGACCTTACCTTCTGCCCCCCACCCTCCGGCTGAGCAAAGGAGAAGTAACCACCGGAGAGATAACCACCGCCAGCGGAAAAACAATTCCGGGAGCCGCACTTAACCTCTATGTTTTTAAGAAGGAAGAGAGCGGTTTAGCCGCTCTGTTTATTAAGCCGGCTTTTGCCGCTACTGAAAACCAACGGCCGCTGACAATCAAACTTAATCCTGCCGCCGATGGAAGCTACTCGACCCGCGTGGAAAGCAACCAATCCGGCAAAAGGCGGCTCTTTAGCCAATCGGTGTTTAGCACGCAATCGGGCAAGAACCGCACTCCCAAGAGCATAACTTTAACGATCAACATCTTTAATGTTTTAATGGCGCTCTTAATAACCATTTTTGCCTATCTAACCAAGTTCCTAACCCTGAATGTGCTGCTTTTAATTCAACTTTTGGCAATTGTTTTTGTTTTGGTGAAGCGAAGAGGCGCTTTGAGCTGGTATCACTGCCAAGCGAAGAAGACGCGCGCGATGGTGCTTTACCACACCAATAGCCTCGCTTTAGCCTCAACACGGAATTTTACCCCCCTCAAACTAAGGGCGGAGCTTTACTGAAAAACAAGTTTCAAGGACTCCCCCAGCGCCTTGCCCGAAAGCGTGGCGCCAACGAGATACTCACCCGGCTTGGTGGTGGAGAGATCAAAGACTGCCCGCCCATAGCTATCGGTAAGGGAGTTGATCTGTTCTAAAACCAGCTCCGGCGACTTCCTAAGCAGCACCTGGCTGTTAGGCACTCCCCGACCCTCGCGATTTACCACAAAAACGGTGACGCGAATCTTCTCGCGCCCGTTAGCAGCTGCCTCCAAGGGGGAGGCAAAAAGGTAGGAATTCTCAATACTGAATTCCATTCCAGTTGAAGAGGCACGGCTAGAAACAATCAGCCGGATATTGGCAAACAGGCTAAACGCGAGCAATAAAACCAGAAGCACCACCAAAGCGGGTATAAAATTAGCCTTCATAAGCTCATTATACATAGTCAAAAATAAATAGGCTACCTAACGAGCTAAGCTTACTACCCCTCAACTCTGGCAAAGAGCTCCGGTAATTGCCAATAGCAGCCCCCGCTCTGAGTGCCAAAACTGAATCACAGCCGGCTAATATATTATAAGATAGTATTTAGAGATTAGGCTGTTCCTGTGCCCTAATTACCTAAAATCCATATTATAGGTTTGAATTCCTGTCAGCCAAAAAAATTGAAACTATCAAAAATATGTTATAGGTCTTGATACAGTAATATACGCTTCTCTTCAAGCAGTTTGTTTTGCGGTAATTCGTGTAAAGTCGTGTGTATCGTATTACAGGTTATTAGGCAGGTAAATCGGGTAATGGATCTTAGTATATCAATATGGCCATAATCCGCTCTTGACAAGCGTGCTTGTTCTATTAATAATGTATATATGGAAATTATCTCGGGCGAAGTAGCTAGTTATCAAGCCAAATTCAATACTTACCTGCTTGAGCAGAAGTACGCTGAACCCTCCGTGAAAAGTATGGGAGACGATTTGGCGAGCTTTTTTAGCTGGTTTGCCAGTAAAAGCGCTTTTTCGGGTTTTAGACTCTCCCAAGGCAATCGCCTCAGCGCCATTTTTACTTCCAGGGCCTTAGAGCAATATTTTGATTTTTGCCGAGCCAATTTTTCGCCGTCCGCCGCTTCCCGAAAAACAGCTGTTTTGTTTAGCTTCTGCCAATACGCCGTAGAAAATAAATGGCTTAGTAGTAAGCTGTTGACAGTTTTACAGAACTTAGCAGACAAACGGACCCGATTGCTAAAAACCGATGAAGATATTTTAGCGGAGTTTAAGCTATCGCTCCAAAGATCACAAAATAATCCGAACACCGTTAGAGGTTATCTTGCCGATGTGGCAGAATTTTTACAAGTTAACAGCAGATAGATGAAAAATATTATCTTTTCGCTAAGGCGCTTGCTCGATCCGGCTCTTGAGGGCAATCCTTTTCAGCTGATGCCCAAGGAAAGCAAGAAACAAGATCTGGGGATCTTTGCTCTGCGCTTGCGGAACCGGCTTAGCTATCGCCGTTATTGATTGGTTGACAGTCTCAATTAGCTCTAAAAGCTTATTGGGACTAATTAGCCGACCATGCCGAAACCGAAAAAGATTGTTACCAAAGAAAAAGTTCAAAAATATATCGATTCTTTAAAGAAGAAGGGTTATTCTGACGCCACAATCAAGCGAAAGAAGGCGTCTGTCGCAAAATTTGCCGCTTGGGCGATTGCAACAAAGAGAATCACCCAGGCCGACTACGAAGGACAGAGCTGGAGCCTCCCAAAATTTACCTTCCCCAACCGCCAAAGCCTGGCGAACCTGATTGGGCTTTTTTTACTGCTTGCCTTTTCCGTGGGCGCGGGCGTGGGTATTTATAACCAGTTCTTCAGCCGCGCGAAGATTAACCTTGCCGCCCAAAACGGACCGGTGCGCGCGGGACGGATTATTAACTTCCAAGGATTCCTAACCGACAGCGACGGCACCCCGATAGTTAATAACATTAATATGCGCTACCGGCTTTACAACGCTCCAAGTGGCGGTGACATTCTTTATGATACTGGCTCTTGTACTGTGGAACCAGACGACGACGGAATTGTGAATGTACTCATTGGCACAAACGCCCCAACCGGAGGCGCTTGCTGGGACGGTAACGAGATTCCCGCGGATGTTTTTGCGGCTAACCCTAACGTTTATCTTGGTGTGACAGTGGGAACCGATCCGGAGATGACCGACAGACAGCAGATAGCCAACGTGGGCTATGCTATCAATGCGGAGCTTTTACAGGGCTACCCACTAGGCACGGAGTCCGCTTCCGTCCCCTTTATCAATGGCCAGGGTAACTTGCTAATTGCCGCTGCCGCTCCAAGCATTGGTTCGATCAACACCAGCGCCAATTTCCGGCTCACTAGTGCTCAAGCGCTTACGATAGCCTCAGCCGGCACTGGCGACATTGTGCTTCAAGCAACCCAAAGTGGCAATATTAGCCTCAGAACGGGCGGAACTACCGATAGCAACTCTCGGCTGTTTATTACTAATTTGGGTAACGTGGG
>Ga0172371_10007813_pt1 | contig 15113 bp, 14 predicted proteins | sample Lak12m_FD_114543 | JGI IMG/M metagenome (GOLD analysis project Ga0172371, IMG submission 114543) | Freshwater microbial communities from Kabuno Bay, South-Kivu, Congo - kab_022012_12m | ecosystem: Environmental > Aquatic > Freshwater > Lake | place: Democratic Republic of the Congo: South-Kivu... | reverse complement strand
TGTTTAATTCATAAATATTGTGAAAGATAATCATAACTTTAATAAACACTAATATTAATTGTAGGGACGAGGCAACGCCTCGTCCAAATAGTATGACGAGCCGTTGGCTCGTCACTACAAATACGAAAACAAGACGCTTTTCTCATAAATAGCGATTTTATGAATAATGCAGGTTAGTATAATTTCAACAAAAGAGGCTGACCGTATTATCGGTCAGCCTCTTTTTATTCGGGAGAGGATCAAACATCAGGTTTAATCATCGCCGACTTTGACCTTGATGACTTTTTTACCGTCTTCTTCATATTCTTCAATATTGACCGGGAGATCTTCCAAGTCTTTCAACTTTTCTTCCAGACATTTTAATTCGATTTCTTTATCTTTGCACGATTGCATCATCTTTAAGCATTTTTCATGACAGCCGCCTTTTTCGCAATCAGGAGCTTTCCCTAGTTTGACTTTCAATGATTGCGCCGCGCCTTTGCGGCTGAATTTCAAAGAGTATTCTTCCTCAGGTTTGGTCTTCTTGAGGTAGTAGCGTAAATCTTCCTGATCATCCACCCTTTTACCATCGAATTCGGTCACGATATCACCGGCTTTAAGTCCGGCTTTTTCCGCGGGGCTTTCTTTAATCACTTCACCGATGAGCGCGCCATTCTTGACGCCAAAATATTCCGCCAGTTGACCGGACATATCCTGCAGTTTGACGCCGAGGAAACCGCAATCTTCACTTAAACAAATAACCGTACCTATGCCCGGATCGATATAGCGCATCTTCAATAGAGGATCGCCTTCACCGATGCTGGTGATGATTTCGATGTCTTTGTTCTTGCCCAGTTCGGCTTTTAAGGCTTGGCTTTTACCATCCCGCATAACGATGATTTCCACTTTGTCGCCGGGGGAATGGTCTTTGATGAGTTTTTTAAGGGAGGCTTCGTCAGCGGCAACCTTACCGTCGAATTTAGTGATGATATCGCCGTCTTTTATACCGGCTTCTTCCGCGGGAGAATCGTCCACCACTTCTTTCACAAAGACGCCTTCGCCGTTATATTTCAAGGTCTGGCGGAGGTCTTGGTCCAAATCGGTGAGGATTACACCGAGAAAAGCGCGCTTAGTTTCTTTAGCTTGAGTCACTATGGCGAAGCTGATGACAATAGCTGTCATAACTAAAGCTAAAACGACAAATGATAATACCTTTCGCTTTTTCATTGCTTGATTCCTTCTTTTTGTTTATTCTAATAAGGAGGGCATTTGCTAAAAGTGTTCAAGTGAGCAAGTGTTCAAGTAAAATATGTCGGTGTTTTTCTTGCTTACGACTTGCTGACTTGTGGATTTGTAGACTTGCAGACTATCTTTTTAATAAGTGTAAAAAATTCATCTCTTATTATTATAGACGGAGGGATGCAGGAAAAAGTTTTAAAGAATATCTAACCTGATTAATTCATAAACTGGGTTGAATTAATCGCATCATCAATAAAATCACATTATTCTTGTAGGGACGAGGCAACGCCTCGTCCAAATGGCAGGACGAGCCGTTGGCTCGTCCCTACAAATACAAAAAACACACCGTTTTTCCGGAAATGATGATTTTATGAATAATACAGGCTAAATAATTAACAGCAGATAGGCGGCGAGCAAAACAAGGGATACGGAAGGCAATAATTGACGATAAATTCCATTCCAATCCGCCCGGTAATATTCTTTGGTAAGCAGCAGGCAGAGATGTACCGGCGATAGCATAACTCCCGCAAAGCCGGTAACATAGGCGAACATCACCATTTTCAAATCGAGCGCCGGATGATGGAAAAAGGGCAGTAGCAGGGGAAACGATACTGCCACATAGGTTTGGTTTACTCCGGTAAGTATACCTAATGCAAACGGAAGTACAAAAAGCGGAATCAGCGGGGAAATCCCGCTGGTTTCCAGCATTTCCGGGATAGACTGAACGGCGGAGGAATCCATCAACACTTGTTTGAATATCATCACTGCAAACAGCAGGAGGGTAATTTTCCAGGAAAAAGACTGTTTTATAATATCGAACCTTTTCGACCAGGGAGCTTTGTAGGTCAAAATCATTATTAAAATCATAGCCGAAAGGACCATTAATACCTTTATTTTAAGTATAATCAGTCCGATTAAAATAAACCATAACTGCCAAACGCTGTAATTCAACTGTTTAAATGACTTCCAAAAATCTTTGCTTCCGTTATCCTTTGTCTTGCCGTTTTTAATCGGTAAAAGACCAAATATGATGCCTGCGAATATTGCGGCAATAGAAATCGGATATTGCATGCTTATCAATCGGGTAATGGGGACATCGATGACTGCGGCGGCGACAATCAATCCCGGATATAGCGGCCACCAATATTCCCAAAGGTGACGGAACCAGTAATTGATATAGGTTTTCTGCGCAGGATTCAGGTTCAAGCGGCTGCCGGTTTCTTCTACCATCGGGGCTGATAACATTGCGCCTCCCGGTGCGGGGAGTAAACCGATAAAAGCGGGCGGAATGACCATCGCAATGCGGCGGTCGCGGATCAAGCCCTCGAGCGAAGCCGTCATTTTCTCCAGACTCCCGCTGTCTTTCATCAATTTTCCCATCAGCAGGATAAAAAATACGGCAATAACGATTTCAATCGTCTTGGCGTCGATAGAAGCTAAAAATACTGAATTCAGGAAAGTGATAACCGGCATTTGGAAAGTGACTGCAAGAGCGATAGCTCCGATAAGCAGCGAAATCCCGATGTCGAGTTTTCTCCAAAGCAAAATAGCAATTATAATAAGGATAAACAGTAGTTTAAGCAGTTCCATCGTGGTGTGGTCTGGAAAATTGACTATGTGGAATATTTTTAGTATATTAATAAGATTTAGCTAACAGCTAACAGCTAACAGCTAACAGCTAACAGCTAACAGCTAACAGCTAACAGCTAACAGCTAACAGCTAACAGCTAACAGCAATTGATAATAATTTACAATAAATAAAGATAATAAACAATTAGCAGGAAAGTCGTCAAAACCACGACGATTTGTAAAAATGTAACCATAAAAAACGACTTAAGGAGACCGACATGACGGCAATGAAACCTCAAAATGTGCACAAAACTATCGGCAAATATATGCTGGCTGATGGTTTTAATATTGTCCTGGACTTGGAAAAGAGCCACGGCACTTACTTATTCGACGCTTTAACCGGGAAGGAGTATCTCGACTTCTTTTCCTTTTTCGCTTCCGCGCCTGTCGGTCATAATCATCCCAAGTTGATGAATGCGGAAATGGTGCAGAAGATGGGAAAGATTTCGGTGAACAATGTCACCAATTCCGATTTATATACGGTGGAAATGGCGGAATTTGTCAAGACTTTCGGGGAAATCGCCCTGCCGAAATATCTGCCCCATCTGTTTCTCATCGCCGGCGGCGCTTTAGGTGTGGAAAACGCTTTAAAAGCGGCTTTCGACTGGAAAGTGCAGAAGAATTTCGCCAAAGGCTATACCCGGGAAGTCGGACATCAAGTCATCCATTTCAAAGACGCCTTCCACGGCCGCACCGGATACACTTTATCGATGACCAACACTTCTTCGATAGCTAAACATAAGTGGTTTACCAAATTCGATTGGCCCCGGATTGACAATCCCCAAGTCAAATTTCCTTTAAATGAAGAAAATTTAACTGCGGTGAAGTTAGCCGAAGAACGGGCTTTAAATCAGATAAAAATCGCTATTAAGGAACGCGGCGACGACATTGCGGCTTTAATCATCGAACCGATTCAAGGCGAAGGCGGCGATAATCATTTCCGCGGCGAATTTTTACTGGCTTTGCGGCAAATCTGCAGCGAAAATGATATTTTCCTCATCTTCGATGAAGTGCAGACCGGAGTCGGGATGACGGGAAAAATGTGGTGTCATCAGCATTATCCCGGCGCCGAACCGGACGCTATCGCTTTCGGAAAGAAAACTCAAGTCTGCGGCTGCGCGGTTTCCAAACGCATCGATGAAGTCGCGGACAATGTGTTCAAAGTCCCCAGCCGCATCAATTCCACCTGGGGCGGGAATGTCATCGATATGGTGCGCGGGCAGAAATATCTGGAGATTATCAAGGAAGAAAAATTGGTGGAAAACGCCGCCAAACAAGGCGTATTTCTGCTGAAACAATTAGAAAAAATCCAGGATAAATTTCCTGCGGTAATTTCCAATGCCCGGGGGTTGGGATTGATGGCCGCTTTCGATTTACCCAATGCGGAAACACGGGGCAAGTTGTTAAGCGGACTGATGGAAAACGGATTAGCTATGCTGGGCTGCGGTGAAAAAGCTGTGCGCTTCCGCCCGCCGCTGAATGTATCCAAACAGGAAATTGAACTGGGTATGGATATATTGACCAAGACCTTGAAATCATTCAAAGCTTAAACTTAATAACATCCCGCTCTTGGCAACAGGGGCGGGATGATTGTTTTTGGAAGTCGGCAAGTCAACAAGTCTGCAAGTCAAAGACAAAGAGAAAAATGGAAGAAAATACATTATATTATGGAGATAATCTGGATATTCTCAGAAGGTATCTTCCGGATGAGAGCGTAGATTTGATCTATTTGGATCCGCCGTTCAAGAGCGATCAGGATTATAATGTGTTATTCGAAGAGCGTGACGGAACTGAAGCGATGGCGCAGATGAAGGCGTTTAAGGATACCTGGACTTGGGACAGCCAAGCTGCGAGAGCTTATGAAGAAGTCGTGGAAGCGGGCGGGCAATTATCGTTGACTATGCAGGCGTTCAAGAAAATTCTGGGCAGCTGCGATATGCTGGCTTATCTGGCGATGATGGCGCCAAGATTAGTCGAATTGAAGCGGGTATTAAAGCCGGAAGGGAGTATATATTTGCATTGCGATCCGACAGCGAGTCATCTTCTAAGATTATTATTGGACGCAATTTTTGGAACAAAGAATTTTCGAAATGAGATTATTTGGCATTACCGGAGATGGTCAGCGGTCAGCCGGCATTTTCAGAGGATGCACGATGTGATATTCTTTTATGCTAAGAAGAAAGATAACAAATTCATTAGAACTTACATTCCACCGACTAAAGGTCAAATTGCCAAACATGAAAAAGGATGGGATAGGAATACTGTCATAATCGGCGGAGAACGGCGGCCGCAATTGATAATTTATGATAGAGAAAAAATAGATATTGCTGTTGCAGAAGGGAAAATAAATTTGGATGAATACGCTAGGGTGATTGAAATCGGTGATTCGCAAACAGTTGCGTCGGATGTATGGAGAATAGATCATATCAATTCTCAGGCAAAAGAAAGATTAGGCTATCCCACGCAAAAACCGGAAAAATTGCTGGAACGAATCATCGAAGCCAGCAGTGAAAAAGGCGATGTGGTGTTAGATCCTTTTTGCGGGTGCGGGACCACAATTGCGGTAGCGCAAAGAATGAACCGAAAATGGATTGGCATAGATATTACCCATTTGGCGATTACTTTGATAAAAAACCGTCTGGCGTTTACTTATGGGGATGACATCAAATATCGAGTCATTGGCGAACCGGTGTCGGTAACTGATGCGGAAACATTATCCCGGCAGGATCGGTATCAATTTCAATGGTGGGCTTTGGGTTTAGTCGGTGCTCGGCCGGAAGATGAGAAAAAAGGCGCGGATAAAGGAATTGACGGCAGGCTGTTTTTTCACGATGACAATAATGGTAAGACTAAGCAGATAATTTTTTCCGTAAAGTCGGGGAAAGTATCTGTCGACCACATCCGCGATTTAAGGGGAGTGATGGAGCGTGAAGAAGCGGAAATCGGGGTGTTTTTGACATTTGAAGCGCCGACAAAACAGATGTCGAGGGAAGCGGCGGAAGCCGGTTTTTACACCTCGCCTTGGGGAAAACATCCGAGGATACAGATTTTATCTATCGAAGAGCTTTTGACCGGAAAACGCGTTGATTATCCTCCTTCCAAACAAGTAAATGTTACTTTCAGAAGAGCTAAAAGACGATATGTAAAGAGTGATGGCGGAAGTTCAACCTTAATCTAAAGAGGTGTATCACTTTAGTTCTTTGATGTACTGTAAGTAAACTGGTCATGCTGAACTTGTTTCAGCATCCAGTGCCTTTAAAAGTCTTCAAAAAGTAAAGGCGCTGGATTCCGAACTAATACCGGATCGAGTAGGGCACAAGGTTCGGAATGCCCCTCTTTCTGCTTTGTACTTCATAAAGCTAAACTTTTACAAAGAGGCAAATGAATATGTCACATAATCCACATAATATATTGCCCGAACTTGTATTGAATTGGGATTTGGCGGGGCGGATGCTGGAGGAATTCATCCGCAAAGAAACCACCAGAACCGGTTTTAACAAGATTGTTTTGGGATTATCGGGCGGGATGGATTCGGCTCTGTCAGCTTATCTGGCGGTACGGGCATTGGGGAAAAACAATGTGGTTGTATTGAAGATGCCTTATAAGACTTCTAATCCGGACAGCGCTTTGCACGCTCAGCAGATGGCGGATTTTTTAGGCTTGGAATTGACCACAGTGGATATTACTCCCGCCGTGGAAGGATTTTTCGCCGAACGGAAAGTGACCGATGCTGTCCGCCGGGGGAATGTGATGGCGCGGATGCGGATGATAACTTTATACGATACTGCAGCGGAAAAAGGCGCTTTAGTGCTGGGCACTGGCAACAAAACGGAAATTATGCTGGGATACAGCACGCTTTTTGGAGATGCGGCTTGCTCTTTAAATGCAATCGGAGATTTATATAAAACTCAAGTTTGGGCAATGTCAGCTCATTTCGATTTGCCGGAAACTATCATCGCCAAAGCTCCTTCGGCCGATTTATGGAGCGGTCAGACCGATGAAGGCGAATTGGGTATTTCTTACGAAACAGCAGATGCAATACTTTATTATTTAATCGACCGGCGCTTTTCCCTGGAAGAAGCTGTCGCGGCGGGATTTGAGGAAAAACTTGTCAAGATGATAGCTGATAGAGTGCGGAAATATCATTTCAAACGGGTAACGCCGCCTATCGCCAAATTATCGCCGCATTCTGTCGGCAGCGATTTTCTTTATGCCCGGGATTGGGGAAGCTAAATTTAGCGAATAGCGATTAGTGAATAGCTATTGGTATTCTAAGATATCATTAAGCGGATAGTGAAAAATGGCATTGTATTTAGTAGCGACGCCGATAGGGAATTTAGGCGATATTACTTTAAGAGCATTGGAGACATTGAAGGCGGCGGATTTGATTTTATGCGAAGATACCCGGCATTCGCTGAGGCTGTTGAATCATTACGGGATTGAAAAACCGCTCAAGTCCTATCATAGTTACAATGAAGCGCGGACTGCGCCAAGACTAATCGAACAATTGATCAAAGGGAAAAATTTCGCCTTGATAACCGACGCCGGCACTCCGGGGATTTCCGACCCGGCTTTTTATTTGGTAAGGGCTGCGGTCGAAGCAGGAATTGAAGTCATTCCTATTCCGGGGGCTTCAGCCGCGCTGACCGCGTTGATCGGTTCGGGGATGCCGATTGATAGGTTCTGTTTTGAATGATTTTTACCGGCGAAAAAAGGGAGAAAAAAACGGTTTACACAGTTAAAGGAAGAAGAACGCACCATAGTACTATATGAAGCTCCGCATCGAATTAAAGCGGCGCTGGAAGATATATTGTTTTATTTAGGCGACCGCAGAGTTTGTATCGGGCGGGAATTGACCAAGACCTATGAAGAATTTATTCGCGGGAAAGTAAGCGAAGTTAAAAATAAGATTATGATAAAAGGTGAGTTCACGATTGTGATTGAAGGAGGAGAAGCGTATAAGAAGCGGGTGAAATTGGCAAAGGGCAATTCTTTAGGAAAGATAAATGTACCCAATCCTCTTTAATATCGACGGATTTGAATTACACACCTACGGTTTGATGATGGCGCTGGCTTTCGCCGCAGGATTTGCTTTAGCGGTGAAGAGGGGGAAACGCTATGGTTTCGATTTCGACCGGATATACAGTACCACGATTGTCATTGTCTTATCTTCATTAGCTGGATCGAGAGCGGCTTATGTCATTTTTCATTTGGAGGAATTTCAGGGGCGGATGTGGGATATAATCAATCCCATTCAATCTACCGGACAAATCGGTATTTCCGGGATGGTGGTATTAGGAGGCGTGGTTTCAGCTTTTATTATCACTACGATTAATCTGAAAATCAAGAAAATATCCGTAGGGAAAATGGCGGATACGATGGCGCCGTCTTTGGCTTTAGGATTGGCTATCGGGCGAATGGGCTGTTTTTTCAACGGTTGTTGTTTTGGCGTCGAATGTCATCTGCCGTGGGGAATTGTATTTCCGGAAGGCAGCTGGCCCCGGTATATCTACGGCGAAGTCCCGGTGCATCCGACTCAAATTTATGAAGTCCTATACAATCTGGCGATAATGGCGGTGTTGTTGAAAATCGGTAATAGTAAAAAATTCGCCGGATTTTCCTTCGCGCTATTCGCGGTATTGTACGGTTTTTTCCGCATTATCGTCGAATCGCTCAGGTATTATGAGGATTTTGAAAGCGGGATGAAAGTTGTGAATTTAGGAACGGTTTCGATTACTGTCAGTCAATCGATTTCATTTCTAATGATTTTAGCCGGGATAATTACCATAATCATCGGCTGCAGGAGACAGAAATTTGCCGAATAACCAAGGTTTGTTGATTAATTTCGAGGGGATCGATAAATGCGGTAAGACCACGCAGGTCGATTTACTGCAGGAAAAACTGACAGAAGCCAGGATTCCTTCCGTGTTTTACCGCGAACCCGGCAGCACCAATATTTCCGAGCAAGTGAGGAGGATATTGCTGTCGCGGGAACATAAGGCGATGGACAATCTCTGCGAAACTTTGCTGTATTCGGCGGCGCGGGCGCAATTAGTAGAGGAAAAGATTATCCCGGCGTTGGACGAAGGTAAAGTAGTGCTGTTAGATCGCTATTATCACTCTTCGCTGGCATACCAGGGGTACGGACGGGGGGTGCCGCTGGATCTGATTTGGCAAGTGACCAATGCAGTGGTCAAGGGTAAATACCCGGACTTGACTTTTGTATTGGATATCAGTCCGGAAGAAGCTTCCAATCGGCGGGATTTAGCCGGGAGAGACCGGCTGGAAATGTCGTCGCTGCAGTTTTTCCGGGCGGTACGGCAGGGATATTTGGAATTAGCTAAACAAGATGATAAAATTCAGGTGATCGATGGGACTTTGCCCTCCAACGAAATCGCCGCCATAGTTTGGGCGAAGTTCAAGAGCAAACGATAAACGATGAATGATAAACAATAAAAGACCGAGGCTAATATGAAACTGAAAAATATTTGGCGCATATCAGGCACCGTTATTTTTTATATTTTAATGGCTGTCACTACAGCAAACGCGGAACGGACGGATAAATATTACGATGATGTCCGCGTCAATATGCAGTTGTTCAAAGAGGTGTATAAGGAAGTAGCTTCCCGCTATGTGGACGATATCGATCCGGAGGAATTTATGCGGGCGGGAATACGAGGGATGCTGGAAACTTTAGACCCGTATTCGGTCTTTATCGATGAAGAGGATGCGGACGATTTGCAGATAATGACCACGGGAAAATATGGCGGCGTGGGGATTGTCATCGGTCTGAAAGGTGAAAATAAGGTTTTAACGGTAATATCTCCGATGGAAGGCACTCCCGCCGCCAAATTGGGTATCAGGGCCGGCGATGAAATCATCGAAATCGACGGCAATTCTACCGAAGGCTTCGACACCAATAAAGCCGCCGCTTTTATGCGCGGCGAACCCGGCACTATTGTGAAATTGAAAATCCGCCGGATGGGGATGGCGGATTTGCTGGAATATGAACTTGTCCGCGAAGAAATTACCGTAAGCGATGTCTCGCATTTTCAGATGATCGATGCTGAAGTCGGTTATATCAGATTAGCGCGTTTTTCCCGCAAAGCGGGCGGCGAATTGGATTCGGCCTTGAAAAACCTGAAGACTCAAGGTATGAAAAGCCTGATTCTGGATTTGCGGGGCAATCCCGGCGGACTGCTGGAAGCGGCGGTGGAAGTATGCGAAAGGTTTATCCCCGAAGGGAAAACTATTGTCAGCACCCGAGGCATGATTCCGGAAGCCAACCGGGTGATCAATTCCCGGGGGAACGACCTGTGTTCCGACTGCGCTTTAGTAGTATTGACCGACGAAGGTTCGGCTTCCGCTTCGGAAATCGTAGCCGGGGCGATTCAGGATTTGGACCGGGGATTGATTATCGGGGAAACTACTTTCGGCAAAGGTCTGGTGCAAAGTCTGGTGAATTTGCCTTACGGAGTGGAACTAAAATTGACTACAGCCAAATACTATACGCCTTCGGGGCGTTTAATCCAGAAAACGGATTATTTCGGCAAGGATAATCCGGTGATTGTGCAGAAAAGCGAATCACCCGATTTAGAAAGCGGAACGGAAAAATATTTTACCGAGAACGGCAGAGAAGTCTTTAGCGGCGGTGGCATCAGCCCGGATATTAAAGTCGAAGTCGAAGAAGTTCCGCTGGTGATCGCCGCTTTGTACCAGCAGTCGCAATTCTTTAATTTCGCTAACAATTATTGCAGTAAGGCCTCGGCGGAAGATGCGCTAAATGATGAACAATTGCCGGATAAATTTATCCAATATTTGACTGAAGTCGATTTCGATTATGAGGTGGAAGGTCAGAAAGAATTGGACTTTCTAAAGAGTCTGGGGGAGAAGCAGGGATTGAACAGCGAATACTCCGAATACATAAAAAAAATCGACAAGACGCTGAACTCGGTTAAGAACATTGAAATAGAGAAAAACCGCGAAGCAATCGAAAGATATTTACGGATGGAATTGGCCAGCCGCGCACAAGGGACTAAAGGCCGTTTCGAAGAATCTCTGCCGCAGGATGAACAACTGTTGAAGGCGATGGAAGCGTTGAAGTCGAGCGATAATTATGCTAAAATACTTGCCGGGAAATAGGTTATCAGCGAATAGGTGTATTGACACATAAGGTTGTATTATAAACGAACAGACTAAAGTCTGTTCTCCTATGCTTAGGAGGTCGGACTTTAGTCCGACACCTTAAAAGAATTCTTCAATAACCTTCAATGTCAATACAAATAGAGAATAGCGAATAGGGAAGGGGGAAAAGCACAGAAAAAGCGATTAGCGAAAAGCGAAGAGCGATGAATTCGCTTTAAAGACAATCTTGAAAATGCCAGGAAATACGCCGACAAATTTACTCAACGCCGTTATATTTTCCGATTTTGACGGGACTATAACTCAAACTGACACTTTAGTCTATTTGCTGGACAATTACGGCGCTAAGGATTGGTGGGATATCGAAAATAGTTTAATGAAGGGCGAAATCACGGAAATTGAAGCGTTACGCAGGGAAATCGATACTTTAAATGTAAGCTGGTCTGAAGCGATGACAGCTTTGAAACGGGAGGTGAAAATTGCCCCGGGTTTCTCTGAATTCGTACAATGGACAGAAGTGAATTCCATTCCTTTTATTATATTATCCGGCGGATTTGAAGAGATCAGCCGTGAATATTTATCGGAAAACGGTTTCCGGTCCGTGGAAATTCGGGCGAACCAGATAGAAGTAGCTGGGAATAAATGGAAAGTGATGCCTTCCGGCCGGCGAAAAATCAAAGGACTGTGCAATCATTGCAAGTCATCTTCGGTGGTCGATGCAAAGGAAACCGGACATTTTACTATATATATCGGCGATGGCACTACCGATAGATGCCCCGCTTCGAATGCGGATTTAGTCTTTGCCAAAGGGGATTTAGCGGAATTCTGTAAGAAGGAAGGAATTAATTTTGTTCCTTTTAAAGATTTTTATGATGTTTTGAGTATAATGCGGAAAAATATCGAAGGATAGGAAAAGAAAAAATGCGCGATATCGGACGAATAATCGAAAAAGCTGGCAATATGGCTAAAGTGGCGGTGATGACGGATGGAGGAGACTGCCAAAACTGCGCGATGAAAGGCGCCTGTGCGCCGGAAGGCGCAGTGCATAATTTGTGGGCGGTGAACGATAAAGGCGGGGAAGTAGGAGATGAAGTCGCAGTGGAATTAAAGGCTAAAATAAAGGTATTTGGCACTGCTTTAGTGTTTATTTTTCCCTTGATGGGATTGTTTTCAGGTTATTTCATTGGTTATAAAGGCGGCGGGAATCAGGATTACGCAGTAGTGGGTTCAGTTATGGGATTAGTGTTATTTTTAGTAATCGTCAAGTTTATCGATAAGACTTTGCAGAAAAAACGGAATCTAAAGCCAACCATAACACATATTTTCAAGTGAAAAAAACAATTGTTCAATTTTTTGCATCGGAAAAGCTGTAAAAGGGAATAAATTATGGGAAGTTCAATTTTGGGAGTCAATATAAAAATGCCACAGGATGACGCCTCTTTATTTGCTTTATCGGTGGTGGAAAAACTGCAGGAAGCGGGATTTCAGGCTTATTTTGTGGGAGGTTGTGTCCGGGATTTAGTGATGAGGTTGAAGCCGGGCGATTATGATATCGCCACTTCCGCCAAACCGGAAGAGACGCTAATATTATTCCCTGATGCAGATCAAAATGGACTGATTTATGGCATCTTGAAAGTCGGAAGCGGCGGGCGCTGCGCGCAGGTGGGAGTTTTCCGGCAGGATCACCCGGTCAGCGATGGGCGGCGGCCCAAACGCATCTATTTCGCCGGGATGAAAGAAGACGCTTTACGCCGAGATTTCACTATAAACGCTATGTATTTCGATCCCATTGCCGGTGAATTGTTGGATCCGCTGGATGGTATGAGCGATGTTAAGAATAAAATGCTCCGGGTGATTGGCGAACCTCGGCAGAGATTTTATGAAGACCATTTGCGGATGTTGAGGGCGGTAAGATTTGCGGCCCGATTCAATTATCAAATCGACGCGGAAACGGAAAAAGCGCTTAAACAAGGCGCCGCCTGGCTGGAAAAAATTTCGCCTGACCGAGTTCGAGATGAACTCAGCCGAAGTTTTTGCGAAGGAAATAAGGTTTATTGCCTGGAATTGTTGCATAATTTGGGAATTTTACCGATATTTTGGGATATTTTTTTAAAAGAGGAATATTCTTTATATACCCAAATCAAAGAAAACCTGTCCTTGCTTAATTCCATCGATGCGTTGGAAATTTGGACCAGCTTTTTCCTGCCTTGGCATTCATTACCGGAATGGCGGAATGAAGTGGAAAAAGGTATGGTCAGATTGAATTTTTCCCGCAAATGGAAAAAAGCTATCTATAGGAAAATCAGATCGCTGGAGGAAGAGGATGATTATTAAACTCTGGTGTGATAATTAATACAACTATATCTTTTGGACGGCAAATTGATTTTTCCGGTTCATCTGCATAAGCACAAAGCCATCATCGATGAGGATATGATCGCCCGGCGTATTCACGAAATTGTCGATGTAATTGCGCAGGATTTCGACGACAAAGACTTTGTGGTCATCGGTATACTCAAAGGCAGTTTCATCTTTTTAGCGGATTTAGTGCGGCAGTTCTATCATCATCGGCTGCAGCCGCAGGTCGATTTTATGATTTTATCCAGTTACGGCGCTGGCACGGCGCCTACGACAATGGTTAAAGTCGAAAGGGATGTTTTTGTGGACATAACCGGCAAGAATGTATTAGTAGTGGATGATATTTTGGATACGGGCCGGACGATGCAGTATATCAAAGAGCGTTTGAAATGGCTGGAACCGGCGATGGTAAAAACTTGTGTGCTGTTAGACAAACCTTCGCGGAGGAAGGTGGATATTCAAGCGGATTATGTGGGATTTTTAGTGGAAGACCTTTTTGTCATCGGCTATGGATTGGATTACGACGGCTATTTCCGGGAATTGCCCTATATCGCTGTGATGGAAAAAGAAGAATCGAACAACGAAAAATCACAAAGCTAATTTAAAAATAATCAAACAATAAAGAAAAGGATTTTGGGGGAATTTCGATGAGCGTTAAAAATCACACTGCCGGCAGGATTATATTCATAATTACATTTTTAGCTTTCAGCGGTTTTATCGCCATGATGATAGCTCCGCGGGAAAAATCGGTGGAAATAGGAGGAGTGAAATTATCGCATATTGAAGAAAAAGACGGTCACGCCGAAACTCCGTTTTTAGTGCTGGCGAAAGCCAGTTCGCAGACAGGAGATTCGCTAAGTGTGAAAGTTCATTATCTTCGCGGCGGCCAGTTTCACTCTCTGGAAATGCAGCCGCTGCCCGGGACCAATTATTTCGGCGTGGAAGTGCCGGGCGATAAATTAGGGCAAAGGAATTACTATTACCTGGAAGTTGTGTCCGCCGGCGGGAATCGGGTAGTTTTACCGGAATCCGGGGATGACAGTTTCGATTCGGAGTATGATTATTTCCAGATCAGATATGAAGGGAAGGCTTCGTTCATCCTGCTTTTACTCCACATAGTATTGATGATTACCGCCTTCTTCCTCTTGATTCACGCTTTGTATTACGCTATGAATTATCTGATTACCGGCGAGCGGGAAGAAGCGATTGTGCGGACGGTAAATCTTGGGACTATTACTTTCTTCATCACCGGTTTTCCCATCGGATGTATTATTGAAAAACAGGTGCTGGGAAATTACTGGGAAGGTGTGCCGTTCGGATGGGATATCACCGACAGCAAGACCTTGATAATCTTGGTATTATGGTCGGTATTCATCATATTGAAGTCGAAAGGCAAGATTTCCAGCCGGACTTACGCCAAATGGGTGATAATTAACACGATTATAACCATCATCCTGTTTATGCTGCCGCATAGTCTGTAGGAAAGCATTGGGCATTAGGCTTTTAGCATTAGCCGCTTAGTGTTATGACATAGACAAAAGAAATATCAATAATTTGATCGGATTTGTGGTGTCAGGCGCCCTCGCCTGACACCTGCAAGGCGGCATTAATGCACGATTACGGTGAAAGCCAGTTCCTGTTGTTGCTTTTATTAATCCGAGCGAAAAATATTTTACATTTCAACCTTATGAATTATGCTCAAATCCCGGTACTGTCATTCCCGCGAAAGCGGGAATCCAGCCTTTTTTATCAGATGTGGAACTGAACAC
>Ga0172371_10007812_pt1 | contig 15114 bp, 15 predicted proteins | sample Lak12m_FD_114543 | JGI IMG/M metagenome (GOLD analysis project Ga0172371, IMG submission 114543) | Freshwater microbial communities from Kabuno Bay, South-Kivu, Congo - kab_022012_12m | ecosystem: Environmental > Aquatic > Freshwater > Lake | place: Democratic Republic of the Congo: South-Kivu... | reverse complement strand
GCAGCCTGAGGAAGCGAACGTCCGCCGCTCTCCTCTCTGCCCTCAAATCTTCACTCCAGAGGAACAGACAAAGCGGACAATTCATGTGCTACAAAACCGGACATCTCTATGTGCTCTTGACACGAGAAGATGAATAAAGAATGCCCTGCCGAACAGACATCTCCTGGCCGGTGTATGGGTTCGCAACGAAAATCCTGCTGAAAGCGCCCTTGACTTAACAGGCCTGAATGACTAATATAATAGAAAAGTTACACGCTGCCCGCTGCGCGCCTGTAGGCCTTATAAAAACCTTTTGCGGAACCAGGGGCTTTTATGAAAAGAGGTTTTTGCAAAGTGCCCATATCGAATCCCCAAGAGATTTAAAGTTTTCTTGGGGCCCTCACTCAGGTTTCCCCGTCGCCACATCTGACCTGCCTTCTATACACTCAAAAGCGATTTTCCTTCGAGAGCAAGACGAAGACGTGCGGGCTTCTTTGGAAGGCGTCATCTCGGGGAAAACAGCGATAGAAATTCTGCCGATAATCAGTGGAGTAAGGAGGTGAAAAGATATGCTGACGATAACTGATTATCCGAAAAAAATACAGTGGGAGGGTCCTTCTGACAAAAAAGGCGGTACCCTCAGTGCCCAGGGAGCCTCGCAAAAGCCTTTGCGGCTTCCGATCGACGAAGTCGCATTGCAGAAACGGGGGAAAATAGGTGTTAAGGAGGATGAATACCTCGTAGCAACGTACTGGGGGTAGGCGGATACGAAAACCTTACGATAGGTCATTCACGGACATTGAAGGTGAGTCAAGAACCTGGGAAGGTAGATCCGGGATATGGAATACATTCCAAGGCGCAAAAAGACCGAAGTGCTCCTCATTGCCCCCAAGACGGCGCGTCTGCCGCTGCCAATGATGTTTTGGGGCCTCTGTCTACGAGCCTTGCGGGCAGATCGACCTGATGAGGTGTCTTTACGGTGCGACGGCGACGAACCGGTGAAGAATTTGCCTGTCTGGTACTTTCACGCCGACGCGGCACCTGACTGGGACCTCAAAGCCGCGGCAATCCTGTCTGGGGATCGCCGCGGCCTTGCGTCTTGATGAGTCGCAACGCCCTAACGGGCTTCGATCAGGCGGTGGAGATTCTTGCCGAAATCGGTGTTGTCCTGGTATCCTTTGAACAGATCCGCCCCTGGTCCTGCAGTGCCGATCAGGACCGGCTCCCCGGTGTGTCCCCCGGTTCCCCAGTAGAAGCCGGTCTGCCTGGCGACCATCCTCCCAAGCACGTTTTGCACCGCATACGCATAATAATTGCGATCGAGCGGCTTCTTCTTGAGGATCAGATCGCGCAGGTCGGCATCGAGCTTGAAGCCGGGGAAATGCTTGGCCAATAATGCATCGAGCACCTCGGCCTGCGGCTTTTTGCCAAGCTTTTCCGCTGCCGTCTTGAACGACATGGTGATCCCGCCAAGCATCTTCACGTGGGCGTCGCCTGTGTAAAAGCGGTTGCTCGAGGACATGGAGGAGAGATCCTTCAGCGCATAGGTAGCCGACAACCCGCCTGTTTCGTGGTCACCGGCAACGATCACCAGCGTTTCGGGCGAGGTCCGCTGAAAATCGAGAGCCACCTTGACGGCATCGTCGATCGCCCACAGTGAGTGCATCAGCGAAGCAATGTCATTGTGATGGCCGGCGGTATCGGTGTTCTCGCTCTCGACGAAGAGGACAAAGCCATTGGGGTTAGCTTGCGACAGCGCCTTAAGCGCGCCGGCCGTCATCTCGGCCATCGTCGGCTCCTTTACCGCATCCCGTTCGATGTCGAAATCCATATCCTCATCTGCAAACAAACCGATCAGTCTGGCCCCGTTCGCGGCCTTGAGTTCGGCGGTGTTGGTGGCCACCTGCCAGCCTTTGGCTCGGAACGCGGCGAGGATATCCTTGCCGTCCTTGCGTTTTCCGCCCGGCGTTTTCTCCGGGAGGAAGTAATCCGCGCCGCCGCCCAGAAGGACATCGGGTGAAAGCGCGAGGAGCTTATCGACCAATGCCTGCGAATCGCGCCGTGATTTGGAGTGAATGCTGAAGGCGGCCGGCGAGGCGTCATAGACTGTTGAAGTGGATATCAGTCCGATCCGCTTGCCTTTGGCCTTGGCTGCTTCCATGACCGTCTGCGGCGATTTGCCGTCCGGTGTCACCGACAAAACGGCATTTTCGACCTTGTAGCCTGTCGCCATCGCCGAGGCGGCCGCTGCCGAGTCAGTGACGTAGGCGCCGTGCGGGCTGTTCGCGAGCAGGCCGATCGTCTGGTGGCGGAAAAAGTCGGCCGTCACGAACGGCTTCTGGCGAAGGACGGTGCTCGAATAACGGCCGAAGTCCCATTGCGTCGCCGCCACGCCGTCAGCGAAGATGATGACGACGTTCTTCGGGGCCTGCGCCTTGCTGTCGCCAACTGGGAGGCTGGCGCAGCCCACAATAACGAAGACACATACGACGGCGATGCAGACGGAGCGAAGCATCGTAAAACGGGGTTCACGCAGACATTTCAAGACATTCATGGCTCTCCTCCTTGGGTGTTTGTTCTCCATCGCACTGTATGCGACGGTTAGATATCTGCCTTTCTTATGCCTCATCCAGGATCTCGTGGATCTTCGCTGGCAACTGATTCATACGAAATGGTTTTTAGATGAAATGTATGTCTTCCTCCAGAACGCCGTGACGAGCTCAACAATGCCGATCCAAAGAACACTTCGAGTTGTAAAGATACCCCAGGGGAAAGGCGCCCCGCCGGGAATCTCTGTGGGGGGTGTCTGCTGCGGTTTCATGACATCGCCTTGTCCTTAAGATTCTGGATCATAGCTTTCTGCATTCAAATGGAGAGGCTGGGAAAAAACCGGGCCTCTCACTGACGAGAGAAATACGCCTCGCTTAGCTCCCTGGTGCTTTATATGTCCTTCGGGATCGGCTGAACAGGACTCCTTTCTCGCCCCTATGGAGCTGGAGCCGTTTTTCAATATACGTCTTTTTGGTGAAATCCTTTAATGGGTGAGTTATAGAACCATAGGCATGGGATTTTGTCAATCATTTTGAACCCTGCCGATGAGGCGCTGCAGCGGTATTCGTTCTCTTCCGGCGAAGGCCGGTAGGCAGCGGCTCTGGACGGATCCGAACCCGCGATCTTTGCACCGAAGCGGCCGTTACCTGCCTACAGGGAAAGTGATACAGACACAGCGGCCCGTCGTTGGAGGGTACTTTTTTCTTTGGCGATGAGAGCGGCGCCGAGCGCGCCGACGGTATCCGGGTCCTTGGGGACCGCCACCTCATGACCCATCAGTGAAGCAATGGCGCGCACGACGCCCCTGTTCCTGGCGACACCGCCGGACATGGCTATCTTCACATCCGGATATGACGGTGTTGTCCGTTTGACCAGGGAAAGGATCCTCGAGGCGATGGCGCGATTGAGCCCCATGACGATCTCATTGACCGGCGTGCCTCCGGCAATCAGGGAAACCACTTCGCTCTCCGCAAAAACAGTGCACATGCTGCTGATCGACTGCTCCCCTTTCGCGCCGGCATCCATATCGGACATGTCGTCGATGTCCACCTGCAGCGCCCTGGCCATGGCCTCCAGGAAACGGCCCGTCCCTGCCGCACATTTGTCGTTCATCGCAAAATCAACGACCCCACCCTCCTTCCCCAGAAGGATCGCCTTGCTGTCCTGCCCTCCGATATCGATGAGGAGCCGGATTCCGGGCAGGAGTGCGGTGATCCCTTTGGCATGACAGGTGATTTCCGTTACGGACGACAGGCGCTCCTCCACCCGATCTCGTCCATAGCCTGTAGAAACGACCGCCGCAATATCCGTACGTGAGATTCCCGCGATCCGGAGCGCCTCGTCCGTCGCCCGGCTGATGGACTCACGGTTCCTGGCTCCGGTGGGGACGACGACAGATGCCGCAATGGCTGAACCGCTGTCGATCAGGACCGCGTCGCAGGAAAGACTTCCGATGTCAATGCCGAGATAATACATGATGCTCCTTTTTCTATGACTGCCAGAGCGGTTCCCTGTTGTCCAGCATCTCCATGAACGCTTCGAGGCGCGTGCGGAGCTGTCCCTCCGTGAACTTTCGCGAATCCACGCAATCCACGTCAAGGTTCAGCACCGGAAGACCGATTTCCTTGAGACCGTTTTCAATGAGTCCCCTTGCTCCCGCACCCTGGCGGCATCCCCAGTTACAGGGATTGATGGCCCCGTCGATTCTGTACTGCCGGGCCAGCTTCTTCAGATGCCCGATTCGCTTTTCGGTGGTTCCGTTGATGGGGATGGAGATTGCTCGTCGGGCGAAACCATCAAAGGGATTTTCCGGATCGATCGGATCCCAGGTGATGTCGTTGAGCTCGTCGCTGATGATCGAGGCGCCGTATTCCTCCTCCAGCATCTTTTCCAGCCCGTGCCGGAACTGGATCCTGTTCTGTATCCAGAGCAGCCGGAATTTTCTCCCGGATGTGCCGTTATCGCCGGCATCGATCCTCTTTTTAAACTCGTTCCTGTATGACTCCGCGATGGTGACGGCCTCTTCACGGCCGAAAAACAGGGCCATCACGATGCCGAAATTGCTGAAGTCCCTGCTGGTGATCGGCGAGGGGACGCGGCAGGCGAGCTCGAAGATCTCCCGCATCGTTGCACTGGCCCGGTTGGAATACTCCACGCTTTTCCGGAGCGCCCCCCCGTCCATTTTCCTGCCCGTGATGCGCGACACGAATGCAGCCATCTCCCGCATCTGGTCAGCCAGGAATCGTACGCTGCCGGCGGAATCCTCCTGCGGGACATGCAGGACAAAGAGCTTTCTGTCGAAGCGGCGGGCGAGGTTTTCCAGGACCGCCAGCCCGCCGCTGCACGGACAGGTGGTGCCGATCAGGAATTCCGGAACCGGCATGATGCCTTTCATAGCCGCACCGCAGACGGAACGGTGGTAGCTGCACGCGTCGGAGGAATATCCGGCATGATCGGTCTCCTCGATGAAAGTACCGACGACCCCGGTTGCCGCGAGCATGGCGCCGATGAATTCCACGAAGCAGGAAGTCACGCCCATGGCATTGAGCAAATCGAAAGGGGCCGTGATGCCGCACCAGGCGATGGGGTCGGTCCCGGAATAGAGCCGCTTCCCGAGCCGGGCGAGCTCCAAGGTGTAGAGTTTTCTGTGGCTCGAATTTCCGTCGTTGATCGCCTTTACAATACCCGCTTCCAGATCGGTAAAATACGCCTTCATCATTGCCGTCACCTCATCATCTCAATAAAGGCCTCTATTCTCGTTTTCTGCTGACCGACGGACCGGAGGGTGCAATCGCCCTCGAGCAGAAGAAAGGGGATGCCTTTTCGTTTCAGCACCTCCCGGACACCCGGCAGGCGGGCGATATAAGGATCGCAGAATTTCGCCGTGTAACCGATGACCCCCCTGGCTCCTGCACGGATCGCCCCTGCGGCGACATCGTCACCCAGCCTTCCGGGCGACTCCTCACGGAAAGTCCGTGCGCAGGCAGGGCGCTGGAGGATGCCGGCCGCCAAGCCCAGAAGCTTGTGGTTGCCGGTGGTTTCCACGGCCGCAAACAGGCGGGAACCGGTGCAAAGATCGTCCGCTACGATCTGCGCACCGCACGACTCGAAGAGGCTGAAGGCCTCAGGCTCGGGAAGCATATTCCCGAAAAGATAGACGGGGACTCCCGGTTCCCCCCGCCGGATATCGGCGCCTTCCCTCAGGAAGAGGGTTTCCAGAAATGCGATACTCTCTTCGGGAGGCGAAACAGAGGCCCTGTTATAGGCCTTCTGAAGAGTGGTCCAGCCGCCCTCGAGATCCGATCGTCCTGCCTTTTCCCGTAGTGCGGTGAAAAGAGAGGCAATGCGGTCGTACAGGCCGATGCTCCCGGCAAGAGCTGCGTCATCGATCGCTTTGCCGCCCCACTGCTCTAGGGTTTGTGACAGACGGTCCAGCTCGTCACGGAAAAATCCGAGCGATGCGCCTATGGAAACGGCGGGAAGATCGATGAGGACCGCATTCATGTCGGGCATGACCGTTTTCCAGGCGTCATGGAGGCGACGCATCGAATCACAGCTGTTCATAAAGACCATCCCCTTCAGGTCGGGAATCATCCCGCTCATGGCCCGATCCAGGATGCGCTTGACATGGGGGCAGAGGTTGTCGTGCAGCAGGCGGCCCGCCTGATCGGGGCAGTCGACATTCGGAAGGATCCTGCAAGGAGCGAACCCGGCCGCGTGGATGAGCGGTAAAGGGGTATAGGCGCAGGCAAAACCGATCGCTCCTCCATTTTGGTTCATGATTTCTTCGGTCTTCATCTCTTCCCTCCTGTCTGCCTTCATCCAAGGTGCCTTCTGCCTGAACATCTTTTCGGGCGCTAGGATATCCCTTGCTTTTGGGGACCGGAAGTGGCATAATCGACAAAAAAGAGGGGATAAACGACATGAAGAAGATCACCGTCCTCGCCTTGCGCGGCGCAATGGCATCGAGCATTACCGGTCCGATGGATGCCTTCCTGCTTGCGGGTGTCCTTTGGAATATCGCCTGCGGACAGGAGCCATCGCCCTGCTTCGAGGTCATTGTTGCCTCACCGGACGGCAACGCGGTGAAATGCGCCAATCAGTTTTACATACAGCCCCATTGCGCCATCCATGAGGTGAAGGACACCGATTTGATCATGATCTCGGCGGTTGCCGGCGATGTGGAGAGGGTCATCGGGAGAAGTCAAGGGGTTCTGGACTGGCTGATCCGGCAATACCGATCCGGGGTCCCTATTGCCAGCATGTGCACGGCCGCGTTTATCTTGGCCGAAACCGGACTCTTGAAAGGAAAAACAGCCACCACCCATTGGGGTTACGTCGATCTGTTCAGGAAGAGATATCCCCTCGTTCATCTGCGCCCTGAAGCACTGATCACGGACGAGGGGGATCTTTACTGCTCCGGCGGCGCGAATGCCTATAACGATCTGTCGTTATACCTGATAGAAAAAATGAGCAGTCGTGAGATCGCGGTGCAGTGTTCGAAGGCGATGGTTCAGGACTTCGGCCGGGCCACCCAGAGCCCGTATGCGGCGTTCCGCTTTCCGAAAAGCCATACCGAGCGCGAGATATCGGCTGTCCAGAGATGGATCGAGGAGAACTACACAGAGGAGATCACCATCGCCGCACTTGCCCAGAGATGCGCCATGGGGCAGAGGACATTCGAGCGCCGTTTCAAACAGGCGACAGGCGAGTCTCCCATCGCCTATCTCCAGAAGGTGCGGATCAATGCGGCAAAGTCCCTGCTGGAAAGACCGCATTCGACCTTTGAGGAGGCGACCTATCGTGTGGGATATGAAGACATCAGTTCCTTTCGGAAGATCTTTCAGCGCCACACGGGCCTGCGTCCCAAGGAGTATCAGCGTCTTTTTCAACAGAGGCATCCGATCCGACAGACAGGATAAGGGATGAGGAAAGCGGCTGAAGAAGGGCCGCCTTTGTTCCCATGTTATGGGTCGGCTCGAATCGCGATAGGGTCGGTCCGGGCTTTCTCACCGTTTCTCGATCAGGTTGCGAAAGAAGCGCACAACGTCAGGGGTTGCCCAGTCCATGGGACCGATAACAACCTGTTCGATTCCCCCCTCCTTGTTGATGATGAAGCTTTCCGGGATACCGGTCGTTCCATAGAGCGGCTTCATTGTCCCCTCCGGATCGAGAAGGACGGGAAAACTCAGACGGTGTTCCTTCACAAACGGGGCGACCGTCTTTGCCCCCGATGCATCGACGCTGACGGCCAGGATTTCAAAATCCTGCCCTTTCAATTCCTGATAGAGCCTTTCCATCGACGGCATCTCTTCCCTGCAGGGGGGGCACCAGGTGGCCCAGATATTGAGAAAGACCACCTTGCCCTTGTAGTCGTTCAACCGGACGGTCTTGCCGTCGAGTCCGGGAAGGCTGAAATCGGGTGCGGGAAATCCGGGCTGAAGCCGGGACCTTGGGGAGAGATTGAAAAGCGAATCCTTTTCCTGCAGCGCAACGATCACTGCCAGGACCAGCACAATACAAACAACAAAGAGGAGAGGTTTTTTGTCTTTCATTTTTCCGCCGTTCCGAACAAAGTGGCTAAAGGCCGAAATCGATCCAGAAGAACTGACCGTACGTCGATATCGATTGGAACAGACCCAACAGCAGCATCGATCCGACGATGATCAGGATTACGCCCATTGCCCTCTCGATGTTGTGCATCACCTTGCCGTATCGGCCGAAAGTCCCGGAGAGCCATCCGATACCCAGGGCGGTGATCAGGAAGGGGATCGCCAAACCAAGCGAGTAGGAGATGAGCAGTTGGATCCCCAAGGCGATGGAACTGCCGCTGATCGCCAGCGTCAGGATGGCGCCGAGAACCGGGCCGATGCAGGGTGACCAGCCCGCGGAAAAGAACACCCCCATCAGGAATGAAGAGACATACCCCCACTTGCGGCGGGCCTTGTCATGGAGGCGCAGGTCATAATCCAGAAAGGGAATCCGGAGCAGTCCGGTCATATGCAGACCGAAGGCGATGACGACGATCCCGCCGATGCGCGCTATCCAGTGACGCAGGCCATAAAGCAGGGCGCCGAGGGCGGATGCCGCGATGCCCAGAAAAACAAACACAAGGCTGAAGCCCAATACGAACGCCAGGCCGTGTGTGAAGGTCACAAGGCGATTTCCAGGACCATTCTCCCCCCCGGCCGCGCGGCCGCCGAGGTAGCCGATATAGGCGGGAACCAAGGAGAAGACGCAGGGGGAAAGAAAGGAGGCCAGACCTGCCAGGAATGCCAAACCGATAGAAATATTGAAATCCATGATGCCCTGTCCGTTCGCTGCCGATGACGCCTATTGGATTGATCGGAATCTGTCCTTTGTCGGATGGAGAGGGTGTCAACCCTTAAGCTTCTTCAGCAGGTCTTTGGTGTATTCGTTGTCGGGATTGAGTTTCATGGCGCTTTCCGCCGCCTCCCTTGCCTCCTTCAGTTTGTTGCTTTTTGCGTACAGAACGGCCAGGTTGTAGTGGAGAACGTCGGAATCGGGATCTATTTTCAGGCACTTCAGGTAGATATCGGTCGCATCATCCAGCCGATCCGCCCTGCGCAGGGCAACCGCATAGTTGTTGAAAACAGGAACCGTTTCCTTGATGGGATCCACCGTCCGTTTGAGGCAATCGCCGGCCTTGTCCATTTGATCCTGGTCGAGATAGATCTGCGCGATACTGACCAGTTCCAGATCGGTGGGGCGGGCGCTCAGGATGCCCTGAATCACCTTCTCCCCGTCCTCGTTTCTGCCTGCTGCAAAATAGGCGCCTGCCAGGTCGATCTTCCGTTCATAATTCAGGGGGTTCATCTTGACTGCCTGCTCCAGGGCGATGATCCCTTGCTCGTACTGGCCGAGGTTCAGGTGAATCTTGCCCAGCAGGTTCGTGTGCTTGCTGGACCGGCTTTTTTCATCCGTGTCGGCGATCATCGCGATCGCCTTGTCGTATTCCTCCACCTGATACAGGCATTCGCAGGTCATCAGGGCTACGCTCTGGTTTTTCGCGCTCTTGAGGATCTCAAAGCCCAGCTCCAGGGCTTCGCGGTAGTTCTTGGACAACTTGAGCCGTCTCATCTCGCTGATTTTCTGCTTCATGGCATCCGTAGAAGCGCTCTTGGCGAGCACCAGCTTGATGTTTCTGATCAGGTCGTTTTCACTGAAGGGTTTGACCAGAAAACCGTCTGCCCCCTCTTCCACGGCATAAAGCACCTTGTCGGAGGCCCTCTCATCCGAGATCATCATCACCGGTATCGTATAAAGCCCGGGATCGCCCTTGATGTGCTTGAGCAGTTCAATCCCGCTCATGTTCGGCATGTTCCAGTCCGTGATGACCATGTCCATGGGCTTCAGGGCGATGTGTTTCAGGGCATGTTTGCCGCTTTCCGCCATTGTCAGGTTGACATAGCCGTTTTTCTTCAGCATCACCCGCAGCATATCGCGCATCTGCGGCAGATCGTCCACCGCCAGCAGGCTTTCCTCGTTTGCCCCCCTGAACCGCCGCAGGGGTCTCTTATAAATCGTCATCGTCTTGGCACCTGTATAGACTTTTATAGGCGTACATCGGATGAATGTAAAATCATACGATTTTGGAAGTCAAGAAAAAACTGCCGGCAGATTCGTCTTCGCTGAACTCATGGGGTTTCCGCAGAGGTGGCGCTTGCCGCAGGCAGGTAGAACCGTTCGGTGTAATCTTTTACCATCCGGTCGGCGCTGAAGCGCCAGCCGAGGCTCTGGATGGCGTGCTTTATCCTCTTGATCCAGCAGTGGGGGATGCCGTCCTTTTCCCTTTGATAGTAGAGCGGGATCACCTCATTTTCGAGGGTGTCATAGAGATATCCGGCGTCCCTCTGGTATTGCACGCCGGGATCGTTATGCATCCCGCCGTGACCGATGGCGAAACCGTTGTTGCCGTCGTAGGCTTCATTCCACCAGCCGTCAAGGACGGAAAGGTTCAGTCCGCCGTTGAGAAGGGCCTTTTGGCCGCTGGTCCCGCACGCCTCCATCGGTCTGCGGGGGGTGTTCAGCCATACATCCACACCCTGCACAAGATGGCGGGCGACGTTGTAATCGTAGTTCTCGACAAAAACCACCCGCTTTCTGAAGGCGCCGGTATAGCTGAACTGTGCGATCCTCTGCAATAACCGTTTGCCGTCGTCATCACGGGGATGGGCCTTACCGGCAAAGATGATCTGGACCGGGCGGGTGGCGTGTTCAATCAGCTTTGCCAGCCGCTCGGGTTGCGACAGGATCAGATCCCCCCGCTTGTAGGTTGCGAACCGCCGGGCGCAACCGATGGTCAGGACATCCGGATCAAGGATCTGGTCGATTTCACGGAGCGTCTCGTGGTGGCCCAGACGTTCCGACTGCAACTGCAGGCGGCGACGGACGAAGCGGATGAGACGCATATTCAGGTTCTGGTGCGTCTCCCATAATTCCCCGTCATCGATCTCTTCTACCTTGGCCCACATGTCCGGATGCGCCATGCGGGTGGGCCAGTCCTGTCCCAGGTGCGTTTCGAGTAACTGGTACTGCTGGGGCGCCAGCCAGGACAGGATGTGCACCCCGTTGGTGATATGGCCGATGGGAACTTCCGCTTCCGGTCGCGTCGGCCAGAGGGGATTCCACATCATGCGACTGACCGTCCCATGAATGGCCGAGACCCCGTTTGCCCGGCGCGAGTTTTTCAAAGCCAGGACCGTCATGCAGAAAGTTTCCGACCGATCCTGCGGGTTGACCCGCCCCAGGGCCATGAAATCCTCATGCGACAGCCCCAGTTTGTCGCGGAAGACGCCGAGATGTTCCTCGATCAGCTCCGGCGGGAACCGGTCATGGCCGGCGGCAACGGGGGTATGGGTGGTGAATACGGTGTATTGAGAGACGCGCTTTTGGGCACGATGAAAAGGTATCTGGTCGTATTCCATGATCCTGCGGATCTCCTCGAGGATGGCAAACGCACTGTGTCCCTCGTTTAGATGGAACACTCCGGGAGATATGTTCAATGCCTGCAGGACACGTGCGCCGCCTATCCCCAGCAGCAGTTCCTGCCGGATGCGGAGTCTGTTGTCGCCGCCGTAAAGACGGGAGGTCAGTTGGCAGTCCTCCTGGGAGTTCCCTTCGATGTTGGAATCGAGCAGGAACAGAGGAATCCGCCCCACCTGGAGCTTCCAGACCTGGGCCTGGAGGGAGCCGCCCCGCGTTTCTATCCGCACCATCAAGGGCTGTCCGCTCGAATCCGTCGCTTTTTGCAGCGGCAGATTGCCGATGTCCAGATCGACGTAATCCTCTTCCTGCCAGCCTTCCCCGTTCAGACGCTGGCTGAAATAGCCCTGCTGGTATAAGAGGCCTATCCCCATCAAAGGGATCCCCATGTCGGAGGCGCTTTTCAAATGATCCCCCGCCAGGATGCCCAATCCGCCGGAGTAGATCGGCAGGGATTCGTGCAGACCGAATTCCGCGGAAAAATAGACGACCAGCCTCTTGTGCAGATTGCTGCAATGCCAGGCGCCCCAGGTCCTGTTCGCCTTGACGTACTCATTCATTCGCCGGAAGGCATAATTGATCCGGCTGTGGAGCACCAGTTCGGAGGCCCGCTCCTCGATCTGCTCCGTCGTGATCCGGTTCATAAAGGCAATGGGATTGTGATCCACCTGGCGCCAGAGAAACGGGTCCAGGTCCCTGAAAAGGTCAATGACTTCCGGATGCCAAGTCCACCAGAGGTTCAAGGCCAGTGCATGAAGGCGGTCATGGAGATAGCTGTTGGGAGTTGTCATCGATACACCTCCTTTGCAGGGAGGAAATCACCCTCAACGATCCGCTTCCCGTTTTGATATACAGTCCTATGGCCGTTTCGGGAATTGTCCCGCCGAGGAGATGAGGGGGGCGAGGTTGATCGGCAGCGGGCTTCCCTTCCCGGCTCAGATACGGCGCGCCCTGTCTTTGCAGGGGATGATAAACACGGGGACCGGGCTGCGCCTGACGATCTTTTCGGCGACGCTTCCCAGAAAGACGTGCTTCAGCCCTGTTCTGCCATGGGTACCCATCACGACGATATCGATGGCTTCCTTGCGGATGAATTTAAGGATTTCGATATCTTCGCTGCCGGACCGGGTGACGATTTGAACCTTGGACTTATCCTTGATCTGACTCAGATACTGAGTCTCGTATCTCTCATCGATGTTTTCCTGAATTGCCTTCTTTATCTTCTTGAAGTTCTCTCTGTTGGAATAAAGTACCGAATAGTACTGATTGGGGATGTCCGGTATGACGTGGAGGATATAGAGTATCCCCTCGTCCCTTTTCGCAACGCCGAAGGCGTAATCGAAGGCGCAATCCGAATTTTCAGAAAAATCGGTACAGAAGAGCACTTTCTTGTATTTGGGATACTCGATCATTTTTTATCCTCCTTTTCACGGATATCGCAACGTCACACTGCCTGTCCATCCCTGATGAAGCCGCTCGACAAATGTAGCGGGAAGGGATGCGGGTGTCAAGGGATTAAACCGCTGGCATGCGCCCCCAAAAGCAATGGATCTTGCGGTCCGGCCACACCGTTTTCAAGAGCGCCGCGGCATACTCGTGATCGCAGGCTCCGAATTCGTCGCTGCCGCCCCAGATGAGGATCGAGCCGTCCGCCTCAAAGCGAAGGTGGGCGCCGCCCATCTCGTCGATCCTCGCCCCGGAAAGGCCCAGGCCGCGGATCTCGGCTTCCGTGTTCCGGAGGATCTCCCTGTGCCAGAGATCCCCGGAGCGCAGGACCACGATACGCTCCGCACCGACGGTAATCGATACCAGGAGGATCTTGCCGCGGTACCCTTCCGGAAGGACCACAGGGGGTATCCGCTCCTCCAGATGCATTGTGCCGGATCTCGTCGCTTTTTCCATCGCCTTTTTATGGATTTTCTTCCCGCCCTGATGGCTTTCCGTCTTCCTCTTTGCTTTGGCCGGGTTTTTCCTTTCGGAAAAGGCCCAGGACAAACAGGAAAACGGCGGCGCCGATGATGACCCAGACCCCATAAGCTTTTGTCGCTGTCAGGACCATCGCGCAGACAGCCACCAGCGCCAGGGCGATCCATATCCTCGTGAGGAGGGTCTTGTTCATCAAATCCCTTTCCATCCGTGCTGTTCAGAATCCTTCAGACGAACCGTGCCTTGAGCTCCTGGATCCCTTGCTCCAGCCGCTCGGGGCCATAGGTCCGCAGCATCTTGGCCAGTACCGACTCCGAGCGCGCCCGCGCCCACGGATTCCCCATGAGGTCACTCACCCCTGTAAGAAGGCCGGCCCTGCGTCCCGCCTGGAAGAGGCGCTGCTCTTCCGGAGGGAGTTCCAGAAAGGCGTCGCACATCTCCAGCAGCCCCTGTTTTTCACCGGGGAGCCCCCCTTCCAGATCCCCCAGCAGATTCATGATATGGTCGCTCACCAGTCGGCTGCGGATCCCGTCCAGGGAGTCGATAAGACGGCGGATCTCGCCGACGACCTCCACTTCGGTCAAGGGGGTGAGCCGGGCATCCGGACCGTGGAAGGTCTCCCAAAGGGGGAGACCCGGCCCCAGCGTCAGGGTGCGCAGGCGGATGAAGTGGGGGTCAATGGCGTTGAGGACCCGGGCGGAATCGACCACGTGTCCCTCACCCATCTCTTTTCCCCCCAATCCGGGCATGACGTATTGCGAAACCTCGAATCCGGCGTCAACCGCGTTTCTGCCGCCGCGGATGTGATGCTCGGCCGTGCTGCCCTTTTGGATTCGCTCGAGCAGGGGATCGTGGCCGGTCTCCATCCCGATATGGATCCGGGTGAGGCCCAGCTCCCGGTAGGTCCGGAGGTTCTCCAGGGAGAGGCGGGCCAGGGTTCGCGACCGGGCGTAGGTGGTGATCCGCATCACCTCGGGAAACCTCTTTTTGAAGCGGACAAGGACACGGCGCAGGTCATCCGGCTTCATGACCAGTGAGTCGGCGTCCTGCAGAAATGCGGTGCGCCCCCCGGAGGCCAGGGCGTTGAGCACCATCCATTCCTCCTGGCTGGAGACGCTGTCCTGGAGCCGAGGTCCGTGCCGGCTGGGATCCGCGCCGGAGGCAAAGAGGCGGTCCCGAATCCTGGCCATGGCGTCGATCTCCCTTTCGATCTCCTCCGGGTCCCGCAGACTGAATTTGTCCCCCTTATAGGTCCTGCAAAAGGCGCACCGGTTCCACGGGCAGTTGCGGGTCAGGCGGAGCAGGTAGCTGCCCGCCTCACTGGGAGGGCGGATCGGGCCGGTTTCAAAGGTGTCCGGTTCATCCATGTCATCGGCCTTTCACGGCAGGCGATATGCGGATACAACGATAACCAGCAATCTGGCATACTTTTCAAGATCCGTCAATGAACAGGGGGAAGGCGCAGGGCGGCTTCAGCGACCGAGGGGAGGAACACCGCCGGCTCTTTTGGGCCATTGACATCTAAGAAACTGCTGTCAAGAGCACATAGAGATGTCCGGTTTTGTAGCACATGAATTGTCCGCTTTGTCTGTTCCTCTGGAGTGAAGATTTGAGGGCAGAGAGGAGAGCGGCGGACGTTCGCTTCCTCAGGCT
>Ga0172371_10007811_pt1 | contig 15115 bp, 19 predicted proteins | sample Lak12m_FD_114543 | JGI IMG/M metagenome (GOLD analysis project Ga0172371, IMG submission 114543) | Freshwater microbial communities from Kabuno Bay, South-Kivu, Congo - kab_022012_12m | ecosystem: Environmental > Aquatic > Freshwater > Lake | place: Democratic Republic of the Congo: South-Kivu... | reverse complement strand
TCGTGAGTAGAGGAACCAAAGATAAACCCCTTGGCATCCAGCATCTCTTTAATGATCTCGGTGCGGTCGGAGATGGTGACATCAAAAAGTTTAACGCTTACCCCGGAATCGGTTATGCCCCTAACTATGCTCCTAGCCATCTTTTCCGTGGCGCCCCACATTGTTTCGTAAGCCACAACGACTTTAGGCTTAGTTTCATTCTTGGCCCAGGAAGAATAGGCATCCACAATCTTAGCGAGATCGCGACGCCAGATAATGCCGTGGCTAGGCGCAATCATTTTAATGGGTATACCCGAATTTTTTACTTCTTCAAGTTTCTTAAGAATTACCTGTCCCAACGGCCAGAGGATATTGCCGTAGTATTTTGCTGCTTCCTCCATAAGCGCGCACTGATCGACTTGATCGTCAAAGCGCTCACTGGTCGCGTAATGCTGGCCGAATGCGTCATTAGGCAGAAGCAATTCTTCTTCCGGGCAATAGCTAAACATGCTATCCGGCCAATGAATCATCGGCGCCTCAATGAAGTTTAAGCTCTTCTTGCCCAATTTTAATTTATCGCCGGTTTTGACTACCTGAAAATCCCAATTAGCGTAATAATGCCGATATAGGCCTTCCTTGCATTTTTGTGTGCCTAAGACTTTAGCATTCGGACAAAGCCTTAAAACTTCCGGCAACCCTCCGGAATGATCGGCCTCCACATGGTTGGCAATAACGTAATCTATCTTCTCAATGGGAATGATCTCTTTGATATTCTCAATCAACTCCCCCGAGAAGGAAGCAGAGACGGTATCCACTAAAACAATCTTCTTATCCAGGATAAGGTAGGCGTTATAGCTAGTGCCTCTTTTTGTGCTATAGGTATGGCCGTGAAAATTGCGCACACCCCAATCCACTACGCCTACCCAGTAAATATCTGAAAGAATCTCCAGCGCTGGCATATCCGCCTCCTTTCCTAATAACCTGTAAAATTCTCCGTAACAATATCCGCCTCTCTCACAACCAATTCGGCCCTGAGTATCTTTTTCATCGTCTCAACCATGGCTGGCGGGCCACAAAGGTAGAATCTTCTCTCTCTATAATCAGGGATTTCCTCTTTGATGATTTGATTATTTACCATGCCCGCCCTGCTTAGGAATCCTTCGGATGGCTCAGATAATACATGGATGACCCTTAATTTCTGATATTGCTTCTGCATCTGGTTAAAGTCTTCCCTGAAGGCAATATCGTCAAGGGTGCGGTTAGCATAAATAAGCATAATATCGGTGCCTATATTTTTATCTACCGCAAACTTACAGATACTCCTTATCGGAGTAATACCTATGCCGCCTGAAATAAAGGCCACTTTGGTATAGGTATCGTCTAAAACAAATTTACCAAAAGGATATTGCACTTTAACGGGATCTCCGACTTTCAGCCTATTAAGCGCTTTAGAAAATTCACTCTCGGTTATCTTCTTGGTAAATTCGATATAGCCCTCTTCAGTAGGAGAGCTGGATATAGATAAATATCTCTTTAATTCTGTGTCTGCCTTAAGCCAGACACAGAGAAACTGCCCGGCCCTATAGTCTGAGGCTCCTTCTAACCCTAAACGCACGCTCTTTACGTTATTAGTCCTGGGTATTATCTCTTTTATCTTTGCTTCTATTTCTTTTACCATTATTTTTTATCTTTCTCGGTACCTCAGCCCACCTTCTCAAACATATCTTTACCTACGCCACACTCAGGGCAAACCCAACTATCCGGCAAGGCTTCAAATTCCGTTCCTGCCGGATGGCCGTTATCAGGATCGCCCACTGCCGGGTCATAAATATAACCGCAAACCGTACAGCTGTATTTATTCATTTGCTAAGTCTCCTTCCTCATTTATCATAAAAATAGTTTTAGAATGCCCATTAATAGCCTTCTTTAAAAAAATTAAGGGCAGACATAAAATCAGGGTCTGCCCTTTTTAAATTTACTTTTCCCCCCATCTTCTTCGCTTTCCTTGCCTTAGAAAAGCCACAGCCCATATATCGCCTCTCTGCCCATTACCGCTTTAAGATATTAGTTAAATCTTCTGAGGGCTGCTTATAAGCCTTAAATCGTATTTATCCTAAAAGTATAGCGAATACCTGCTAGATCTAAGCGCAGGCGCTAGGGGATTAAATCGTGTTCTTTTGATATTAAGATATAGCAAAGTAAGCGATATGGCAACTGCTTTTTACTTAAAACCAGAGCAGAATTATAGTCAGCAAAATGTTGCTATCTTCCTTCTCTTAATTTGTCCCATCTCTTCTCTCCGATACAATCCCGTGCCGACTTGCACCAATCCACACAAGATGGTAGCCCCTGTCGGTAAACTAGGCTCTTGCATTTCGGGCAGCTAACCTTTATCTCATCAGAAAAAATCTCTAGCTTATATCCGCAATCAGGACACGCAAGTATTCCACTCTTAATATCTCGGCTATCCTGGCCAGGGCATTTAGGGACCATCCAATTTCTCTCCTTTTATACTTATTACTACTTCCCTAAACAGGATATCTTTAGCTAAGACAGAGATTGCGGATTTAATAATATCTACTAAACCAAAGCAACAGGGCACTTCCATGTGGGCATAAGTTATGGATTTTATATTGTTTTTCTTTAATATCTGACTGATCTTTTCCTGATAGGCCCCTAAGTCATCCAGTTTTGGACAACCTACCAACAAAACCTTGCCCTTTAATAAATCCTGATGGAAATTCGCATAAGCAAAGGGCACGCAATCCGCGGCGATTAACAAATCCGCATTATCTAGGTAAAGAGCTGACGCCGGAACCAGCATAAGCTGCACTGGCCAGGTCCCAAGATGCGATTCTTGCCTAATAAATATTTTACCTTCTTTGGCAATCTCTTCTTTTTGCCTCAAATCCATTACTTTTGCGCCTGGACATCCTGAAAGGCTATGCCTATGTGCGGTATGGCTTTCTTTTCCCTCTAATGGTAGGGGAATATTTTTCTCTTTTAGGAAATCTATTGCCTCTTTTAAATATTGGTGTTGGCTATGCCCCTTAAGGTGCTCTAAATGCGCCTTTGTGACGTTGGCGCCCTGCTCTATAATATTTGCCATAACCTTTCTTTCATCGTATTCCCCGGCCCCTCTTTCCTCTATAGTAATTGCTCCCTGCGGACAATGACCGATACAGGCGCCCAGGCCATCACAGAACAAATCGCTGACCAGGCGCGCTTTTTTATCTATAATCTGAATGGCTCCTTCTGGACAATTGGGTATACAAAGACCGCAACCGTTACATTTTTTTTCATCTATTTTGATAATTTTTCTTTTTACCATATCTTGCTCCTCTTATTTCAATAGAGAGGCTAGCGTAATATCTTCCAACTCAGATACTACATGTTTTTCTGCCAAAACTATTCTCTTCCTTAATAAACATTTGTTCTTCTGCGGACATGCCCTTCTTTTAAAAAGGCATTCATTCAGCCTAAAGGGCCCCTGGAATACCTCCATTAAATCCATAAGGAATATTTTATCCGGTTTAAAGGCTAGCCTAAACCCGCCATTCTGGCCTTTATAGGACTCAAGAAACCTCTCTTTATTTAATATCTGCAGTATCTTTCTTAAAAAAGAACGGGGTATTTCTAGCTCATCAACTAAATCGGAGACAGAGATTATTTTTTCTTTTTTTCTAGCGATACAACAGAGCGCCCTTATGGCATAATCGGTATCCCGTGTAATCAACTTCATTTTAAAACTACCAAATTGAATTTTTGTTAAAGAAGTAAGCAGGCAGTTTGCCAGCTCATCAATTTATTTAATAAAGCGGCCCCGCTTTAAGACCGAAATATAAATATCCCTAGGGGAAACGTCGTGCCCAAGACAAAAATACCGCAACCTTCTTTATGGCGCGCCACCGGCCGTAGCATATACTTAATGGCCTTATCCATCGGGATCTCCCCTCTTTATTATAAATGATACCATACTTGTATCATTTGTCAAGAAAAAATTTAAAGATCTTAAAAACTGATTACTTAAAAACCTGGTTGGCCAGATAACCTAGAATGAAAATTTGAGGTATTGTAACCAACGGGAGCCAGATTGCGGTTCGCCTGCCTACATTACTCCAGAGAAGTCCTATTTCAGTATAATCCGTAGCCACCCCTGCCATAAGAAATACAAAGCTGTTTCCCAAAGCGCCTGTCTGGCGGTAGATCTCAAAGGCCAAAGGAGAAGAACCTTCTGAACAAATTTCGATTACTGTAGCTAAGGCCAGGGTAATCATTAAACCTAATAAGCCCGGGTCCATAAACTTATGAAAGAAATGCGCCGGGATATACGCTCCGGCAACACTGGCAATAAGCACGCCTAATATAATCCACCCAAGGACCATATCGGCTAAAGCAAAAGAGCCTTTGATTATGCCTTTAGAATCAGCAATCAGGGCGTTCAAGCCAAAATTGTAATTCCTCATTCTTATTTTGACATCATTTAAAACAGAATACCGCTCAGGCACATCAATAGTATTTTTATTTTTCTCAACCAGACCTCTGCTCTCAAGGAACATAAAGATAAAACCCGTATTAAACGCTACTAATATTGCGGCAAGAATAATAAATATGCCTTTAAGACCAAAGAAGCTTACCAGCATTACCGTAATTGTAAAATTTGTCCAGGGGCTGGCAAGAAGGAAACTTATTATCGCGGGATTAGAGGCGCCTTTTTTATGCAGTTGTATGGATAATGCCAGCACCCCATGGCTGCAGGCGCTCATTAAAAAACCTAAGAATACAGCGCTGAATATAGTAGCTGATCTCTTACGGGCAAGGACCTTAGATATATATTCCTTAGGTATATAGTGATCAATCAGGCCTCCTAGGAACAGGCCCAATAATACTGCCCACCAGATAGCTTTTAAATAGAGGCTGAATGCCTGACGGAAAGGCAAAAGGAAAGGGATAAAAAAAGAAGCTAAAATAAGCAATAAAGGTACGGCACTTACGATCAGCAGCTTATTTTTGAAAAATGGTTTTTTTACTGAAGCACAGCAGACCCTTGGACGCGCAATATTTTCTTGGAGGATAAATTTATCTTTACAGTAATGGCTACAAAAAAATATTCCTGGCCCGCCTTGCTTGCTTTGATAGCGCTAAGCCTATCTACCTCCATCCCGCAGATCGGGTCCTTCTCCATTACCGGCCCCAGACAAACCAGATAAATAGATAGGCTACCCCTACTGCTGCCAGGGTGAAGGGAAAGCCTATCTTAAAAAAATCTTTAAACTTAACCCGATAACCTTCTTTCTTTAATAAGCCGCAGGCAACGATATTCGCAGATGCCCCAATAGGGGTAATATTCCCTCCCAACGAAGTCCCGATAAGCAGACCGAATAGAAATGGCTCCGCGCTTAACCCTAAAGAAATTGCCACAAGTTTTGCCACCGGTATCATAGCTACAGTATAGGGGATATTGTCTATAAACGCAGAGAATAAGACTGAAATCCAGACTATCATTGTATAGGCTAAAAACTTATTCCCTTGCGTATATTTTATAATGTAGCCGGCGATATCATTTATGACTCCTTTATAAGTCAAGCTACCTACCAAGATAAATATCCCTATTAAGAAGAAAAAGGTATGCCAATCCAAATCCCTTAACAGGGAAATAGACTCACGGTGCCTTAGCTCATGCCAGATAAGCCCAATTATGCCGCAGGTTATGCAGATTATAGCCACGCTATACGGTGGCTTATTCCTAATAAAGCTGAATAACGCCAAAAGCAACATCATCAAAACTAAAAGTACGGTGGGAAACCAGGTTTTAACTTTTATTTCTTCTATACGTATAACCGGCTCCCTATATTTTCTAAATAAAAGGTAGAGGACATAAAATGAAGCGGCTGCCCCGAGTTCAACAGCAAAAGTTATCCCCGGCCGGCCTTTCATCCAGAAAAAATCCATAAAACTCATCCCGCTTGAGAGGGCAAGTATCATGCTGGGGCTGTCGCCAACCATAGTGGCGCAGCCCTGCAGGTTAGAAGAAACTGCTATGCCTATCAGGAAGGGAACGGGGTTAACCTTTAACTTTTTGGCTACTTCGAAGGCAATCGGAGCAACAATCAGAATTGTAGCCACATTCTCTACAAAACTGGATATAGCGGCTGCAAGCAAAGATACGGATAATAAAGCCATGCCTACCGTCTTTGACCTATCTACTAACTTGGTAGCAAGGTAAGCAGGCACGCCTGAGAATATAAAAAGGCTGGACAATATCATCGTTCCTAAAAACACACCTAGGACATTATAGTTAACGCTTGAAATCGCCTCTGTTAAACTAATTGTGCGGCTGGCTAAAAGCAGGCCGATTGCACCGCCCAGGACAATAAAGGGATGCCCTCTTTTTAAGACTAGCAATAAATAAGTAATAAGGAATAATACTATAACGAATAGCTTCATATTATCTGCCTTTTAAGAAAATACCGGCTAAAACCCCCGGCGCTAATAAAAAACAACCCCCTTTTTTCTTATACTGATAGGTTGCCTGCCCTAAAGTATTTCACTGGGTATCTGCGAGTTGATGCCCTGATTACCGATTATGCTGTTGATTGCGAGGATATTCAATAATAATTGGTTTATAGCCTCTCTAGTAGTTCAGAGGCGACTTTCTTGCCGGACAAGAGCATCCCGCCGAATATCGGACCCATGCGCGGCCCGCCAAAAACAGCATTGGCGCACATGCCGCAAGTATAAAGCCCGGGCGCCACTTCTTTAGAATTCTTTATGATTGTTTTCTCTCCAGCTTCCGCCCACATCGATCCTTCGCTCATTAGCCTGCCGGTCTTTGTCTTAAGTCTTAGGCCCGACTTCTTCTCTACAATACGCACCACTTCCGCAGCATGGCCAGTGGCATCAACTATAAAACGCGCCCTCATAGAAATAGGGTCTACGTGCAGATTAGCTATTCCTACCGCCGTCCAGTTTAAGACTAAGCCACAGATGCGGTTCTTCCTGATCATTACGTCTTCGGCGCTAAGCAGATTAAATATTCTCGCCCCTGCCTTAACTGTTTTAGAACAGATAGTAGAAACGGACTCAATAGAATCAGCTAGATAATACCCCTTCTCATAGAGCCTAGCTTGAACTCCCAGTTCGTCTAAGAGTTTCTTAGCTTTCTCCTGGACCACTATCTCGTTAAACATCATCCCTCCGCCCCACATGCCCCCGCCTACAGAAAGTTTTCTTTCAAAAATAGCTACCTTCTTGTTCTCCCTAGCTAAATAATAAGCACAGACCATCCCGGCTGGGCCGGCTCCAACAATAGCCACATCTAATTCTAACGCTTTTACTAATTTTTCTTTATACGATTCAATTATAGCCCGGGAAATTTTTATATCATCTAACTGCATCTCTCTCCTCTCTTTGCCTTCAGCCTAAGCATGATTCTCAATTCGCTCGCGGAGTGTCCCCGGAAGGGGGCACTTTAGCTTTAACTCAAGAACCGTCCCTAACTAGAGCTAGAAGCTACATTACTATTTCTATCCGGAATTCGCTATATAGACCATCTTTAATGGTAACCTTCCCCAGGCTGTCAGGGCGGTATTTTAGGGAACGGTTGAAGATACCACCGGTAGAAAAAGATCCCTTAATATGCTTATTAAATTTGTACCTTAAACCCGCCCCTAGGTGTACTTCATTATACTCTAGTATTACATTCTTGAGGTTATCTTTAGTAACCTCGTATTCGCCCGAATACATATCTGCCTGGGTAAAAACCGTCAATTTCTCATTCAAGGCATAAGAGATTTCAGGCTGCTTAGGGACGATATTGAAACTTAGCCTATCATTTGGCTTATAGATAAAACCTAATATCGGCATTACTGCATCTTCACAATCTGGAGATACCCCTACGCCAGCAACAAAAGTCCATTTCTCGTTCGGCTGGTAAATGAAAAAATAACGCTGAAGCAGACGAAAAGCCGAGGTAGGAAAATCCCAATTATCAGTAAAAAATGATGGGGCCAGCCCTATCGTAAAATAAGTTCTATCGATATTAAAGAAAGGAAGCGTGGTCTCTGCCCCAAAAGCTACTGAGCTTAAATATGAAGGTAATTTTACCGCCGTGGTGTTGTCTATCCCTACATAGCCCGCCCCTAGCGCAAATTCAATCGGCAGCTTACCGGCTACCTTAACCTGATAACTATATTCCCAAGCCGAATCAACTATCCCGACCTTCCCTGACTGCGCTTCTACCCCCCGGGAAGGCATATAACGCAGATAATAATCTATCTCCTGGGGAAAATCCTCTTCTTTTATTTCTACTACCTTTCTTAGTGCCTGACGATAATCTCCCATCACAGGGATAGATCCCTGTGCTCCTTCCCCCGTCGCCTGTTCCACTATCCGGCTTCCAGCCTCATCGGCATAGATGCTCGATAAAACAAACAGGGGAATAAGGATAGCCGGCAATAATAAAAGTGGTAACGTAAATTTCTTCATCTTCCTCTCAATAGACACTTATACTTCCATGGCCTAATAGCCGACCTGTATTTTATCAAAAATAGCATTTTATCTGCTCTGCCCTATCGGCCTAATTATAATCCAATTATCTAAAAATACGAAGTAAAAAATACCCTTAAAATAAGCCTGCTATCGCCGCTTTACAATAACTACATTTACCCTGGTCTATATTATATTCTAGGATGCTAAATCCCTCCCTCTTAACCAGCAGGCTTTGGCAATTATGGCAAAGGGTATCGCTCCCCCAGCCATGGACATTGCCGGCATAAACATAATTAAGCCCTGCTCGATAACCTAAACTTTGCGCTTTTTTGAGTATCTCTTCCGGAGTATCCCGATATCCGGAAAATTGGTAATCAGGGTGGAAACGGGAAATATGCCAGGGTATATTCCTATCTACAGAAGCAATGAATTCCGCTATAGCGTCTAATTCCTCCTCGGAATCATTCTCGTCCGGCACAACTAAAGTAGTCACTTCTAGCCAAATACCGGATTTGCGCATTAAGCGGATAGTCTCTAATACCGGCTCCAGGCTCCCTGCGCAAATTTTTCTATAAGAGCTACCTTTAAAAAATTTTAAGTCTACATTTGCCGCATCTAAATATGGCTTGAGCATCGCCAATGCCTCTTCAGTCATATAGCCATTAGTAATGAAATTATTGTAAAGGCCTTTCTCTTTAGCTAACTTCGCTGTCTCTAAAGCATATTCAAAAAATATGGTGGGTTCGGTATAGGTATAAGAAATACTCTTACAGCTATTCTCTAGGGCTTCCTTGACAATTCCTGGTGGCAAAAACTCTGTACCGCCTAAAATATTGCTGTCTCTAAAGGAGCTCTGGGAAATCTCCCAATTCTGACAGAATTCGCAGCGAAAATTACAGCCGATAGTAGCAACAGAAAAACTAAGCGAACCCGGCAGGAAATGGTAAAGAGGCTTTTTCTCAATAGGATCTAAATGGGCTGCTATTAATCTACCGTAAGCATGGGTATATAATATTCCTTTAATATTTTGCCTCACTCCGCAGAAACCGAATTCTTGATTAGCGATCTTACAGTAGTGATTACAGAGCTGGCATCGAACATTATTATTCCCTAATTTTTTATAAAGCAAGGCTTCTTTCATATACGTAAATCGGCTATTTGTTCGTCTTTAAGAGCGGAAGTTAAAAAAGTTTTACTTTGGACATCGGATTTCTTACTATAAACTATCTCAGTTTCTCTTTTCCTATCTAAATCGCAATAGCGACAGGTAATAGCGCAGGCGAGCCTGGACAGATCCTGATTAAAAATTCCCCGCCCTAAAGCTGTGGGTCCGGCGACTTCGGAAGGCATAAATAAATAATCGCTATCTTGTGCCAAGTTCGCCAATTTCTCGTTTTCTCCCTCATCCCTACCGACTACTAACCTGGTATCATCAGCGATCCTGAAATGCCTTCCTATCTTAAGCAATTCTATATTGGGGATGCTTAGGCCCTCGTGCTCCAGAAGGTCCCTAATCCTCTTGCTAAATTGCGGGTCAGTTAACAAACAGCCTCCGGCAGGATTGGGGTAATTTTCTATATTCAATACCTTAGCTAGGTCCATCTGCGGCCTGCGCGTCCTCCCGCAAAAGGCTAACAAATCCTGGCGCTTTACCCAGCCTTGCCTCTCTGGAATAGTCTCCTTAAGCAACTTGGCTGACAGCGGCCTTAATACCAGCCCCTCTAGTCCAGACTCTCTCTCAATAAGTTCCAAGGCCTGCCTGTGTTGAGACATCGGCCGCTGCCCAAGAACTTCGCCGGTAACAACGAATCCGACATCTAGCGCTGGCATAAGTTCTCTGGCTTTACGCAGCATAAGAATCTTACAATCAATACAGGGCTTAAGATCAGAGCCATAACCATGCCTGGGGTTGTTGATAATATCCAAAAATTCATCGCTAATACTTAACTGCTTTAACTGCAGGCCTAAAGAAGACAGGTATTCTGGCAGGGGGCGCCGAGTTACTTTCTCGCTACGCACGCAAGATGGTATGGAAAAATATAACCCAATGACTTCAATCCCCTGTTCCTGGACTAACCTCGCAGCCAATATGCTATCTAGGCCACCCGAAATCAAGGCAATGGCTTTCATTAATACAGGATTATAAAGTTAAACATCGCGTTCTTGTCGGACTCATACGTTCTTTATTTAGACTCTATCTTACAGGAAGCTAAGTCTTCTATCGTAGACGAACCCGAGCTATGGTTTGGTAAACAATCTATAGAAAATATTGGCAGGGACTGACTAGTCTGCTAAAAGTATATTTAGTAACGCCATAAAAACAATCCCGAGCAAACAAGCGATAAAGGCAAGGGTCGAGCGCCCAAGGTCTCTTTCTCTATGTATCTCGGGTATAAGGTCGGAGGTAGCGATGTAGATAAATCCCCCGGCTGCCAGGGGCAGGATGAAATTGGAAAACCCCGCCACGGCGTCAGAGATCAGATAACCTAATATTGCTCCCGCCATTGCCGCCAAGGCAGAAATAAAATTAAAAAAAAGCGCCCTGCGTTTAGTAAAACCCCCGTACACCAGTACCCCAAAATCTCCCAGTTCCTGGGGGATCTCATGGGAAATAACTGCCAGCGTAGTCACGATCCCCAGCTTGACTGAAGTGATAAAACTTGCGGCAATGATCATGCCGTCAATAAAATTATGGAAGCCGTCTCCGATAAGGTTTAAGTATGCGAAGGCGTGAATGCGACAGGTATCCTGATGGCAGTGGCGCCAATAAAAATACCTTTCCAGCGAGAAGAATAAGATGATGCCGAAGATAAGATTGTAAAAAACAGCTGTGCTTTTGGCCTTCTCTAAGGCCTCGGGTAATATGTCTAGGAATGCGCTACCGATTAACGAACCGGCGGAGAACCCGATAAGCGCAAAGATGATCTTCTGCAATAACTTTTCCTTTATTGCAAGGGCGAATATCCCCACCAAAGAAACAAACGTTACTAGGGATGTAGCGGAAATTATCCAAAGCAGAACCATGGCAGGATTCTTTAAAAAAGATTCTGTCAGATGACCGGGCGCGCTTTAAATAAGCTTACCCCAAGCAGGGCTTTCTTCCTTTATTAGCTCTCTTGGAACGCCAGTTTAGTTTACCTCTGCGTTTACGTTTTCCCATCGTAATTAATATTTATAATATCTCCCCGGTATAGCAGATGAGATATACCGTATTACCTCAATAATGCAGATACGTATCGCCTTTTCCATAGGCGTCTTGGTATAATCAGATAATCCCCGCCCCAGGCTCCAGTTACCTAAAGAACCGGTCATGACCCCTCCGCTGATATCAGAAGCCTGACCGAAGATGCTCTTGGCTATTAAAAGTTTAGAGCTAGCCATATCTATGATACGTATATCCAACGTTATCTGCGCTTTACTTAGGTTTGGTCCTAACATTCCGCCTAATGCCCCGCTCGCTGCGCCGCCGCCGCCGCCTACACCTGCCCTCCCCCCTGAGCTAAACGGCTCAAATTCAACTACGGTTGCCGTAATGGTCAAGGCTGCCGGACCACTCTCAGGAATAAGGGTTTTAGTAGCGGCCTTTGCCTGAGCCTGGGCTATCTCATTTAAAGCCTTGGGTTCAATAATTACGAAGCGGTTACTCTTCACCAGCGCCGCTATCAATATTTCACGTAACGCTACAGCGATATCGTTACTGGCTTTAGGGGTCCTAACTTCAAAAACTGCTACTGCTACCTTTGCCTTCGGCCCAGAATAAAAAGGCAACTTGGCATCATGCCCCCCTCCCCTAGAATGGATTATGCTATGCCAAAAGGCACATCCTGCAAGATCCATTATCACTAGCCCTAAGATTAGCAAGCGGGTAGCCTTTTTCATCCTGGTTTTAAATATATACAAAATACTAAACTATGTCAAGGTAAAACCATGCTTACAATATTTTTAATAAACCCGCGATCTCTATTATTATTCTCTCCGGGGCTTCTTCTTCTATCTGCTTCCTGGTGCTGGAGCCGGTGGCAACGATAATAGTTCTTATATCGGCCCTTTTCCCCGCCTGCGCGTCAATAGACATATCGCCTATATAAATGGCTTGGGTATTCTTAAGAGAGAACTTCTGTATAATTTTGTTTAAGATCTCCGGATGCGGTTTAATATGGCTAAGTCTATCTGCGCAAAGGATATAGTCAAGATAGCGGCCTAAGCCTAAATGATGGATCAGGATACGGGAAAATTCTGTAGGCCTATTGCTGGCTATGGCCAGCTTATAGCCTTTTCCCTTCAAATAGCGCAATACCCCTACAGCCCGGGGATATAGATGAGAGTACCTAATTAAGGATTTTTTATGGTGGCTGCGGTATAGCAGGACCGCTCTCCTTAAATCTCTAGTCTTTATGAATGGCTTAAGAAGTTTCTCGTCTCCCCAGCCTACCGCCCTGCGGATAACGCCAGGAGATTGCCCAGGATAACCAAGTTTTTGCATCGCATAATTGAAACTTCTGGTTATTGCCGGGTAAGCATCTACTAGTGTCCCGTCTAAATCAAAAATAACAAGGCGGATTTTTTCCATCCTGAAATAATAAAGCAGGGCTACTACCCTGCTTTATAATTAATAATAATTACGGTTTAGTGCCGGTTTCTTACTGCGCCTGCACGCTCGGAGGCATCACCGCCTTGGGCTCTTCAGACGGCTCTTGAGCCTGCGCTGTCGCGTTTTGCACTAGTGTCTGCTCCTCTTTAATAGCCTCAGCCTTCTCCACGCTGATATTCTTGGCAATATTGTTGCCGCCAGGTCCGGCTGTATAATCAATACTCACGGTATCCCGAGCCCTTAGTTCATCTATTGCCTTAATATTTTCATAGACTGTTTTATCGTCAACGGCTATAATTGCTTCTTTATCGCTGTCTGTCTCGTAATCCAGGTATTTAACCACCAGGCTCTTGTTTAACAGATCAACGGAAGCCACCTCACCCCAGAGCCATTGCGTTGCCTGTTCCGGCTTAGCTTCCGGCGCCTGCTGCTCTGTTTCTGTTGAGGCAGACATAGCTTCTCCATTTATGAAAGATAGACAAACTATCAAGCTCAGTATTAGAACTGATTTTGCTTTCATCAAACGCCTCCTTGCTAATAGAATGTAATATACCATAACGCACGACTATTGTCAAGATGCCAAAAGGATTAGTTAAGCAAGCAATCTTTCGCACTTTTGCTTTAAGGCATAGCTCTTAGGCTGCTGAATTGGATTTAAGTTTATATGCTTTATAAGCCCGAATATCCAGAGATTAAGACTACGCTCGTTCTTGAAGTAGCCTTGTATCTTAATGCGCCTTCTAATCTCCTCAAGAAAGCGCTCTAGATGATTAGTGGTGGATATCGCAGAGCGCACTTCTTTTGGAAAATCATAGAAGTTAAGTGTATGGTAAAACTCATCCTGGAAGCATTTGACCGCCTTAGGTTCAACATAGCGCCATTTGTTGACAAATGCCCTGAATCGCCTGATCGCTTCATGCCGGGAGCTAGCTTTATAGATCTTACTGGCTTGGCGCGCCATCTTAGGCCGATGTTTAATCTTGTACCGGATATTCTGCAGCAAATTCCTTAGTTTATGAGTGTAGCAGCGTTGTCTCGGCGTATACGGATAAACAGTATTGCAGGCTGCAATTATTGCCTCTGAACCGTCAGAAATAAGAAGCTCCAAAGATTTACCGAGCAGCCCTCTGCGGTAAAGATCGTTAAGAAAAGCAGTATATTCTTCTTCGGTCTCGCCCTTAGCAAGCTTAAAAGAAATAATCTCTTGTTTACCGTCTTTGGTTATGCCTAAGGCAAAGAGGACAGGCCTCTTCTTGATATCAAGTTCTTTAATATGCACCCAAAGCCCGTCGATAAAGATAAAGCGGTATTTATCTTCAACGGGATCTGTCTGATAGCTGCGTAACCCATCGCCAAGGCCCTGTATGAGCTGGGAAGCCGTCTGATGGCTTACCGAATCACCGATAAAGGCCTGGAAAAACCTTTGCTGCTTGCGAGTGGAGAATCCAAGCAACAACGATAATACTACCATATCGTCAAACTTCTGCTGCCTACGTTGGTATTTGGCAAACAGCCGATAAGCATAATCCCGGCTCTTATGCCTAACCTTTGGGATCAACAGCTTGGTTTTGCCAAAAGTAGTGGTGAATATCCTTTGGTAAGTACCTGAGCGGACATCAACACGTTCTTGGGCGTGTTCATATATATCTGCCTTTAGCTGCTCTCTAAACTCGGCAAATATTCCGCGCTGGAAAAAATCTTCTACTACTAACCGAGCTCTTGCTTCAATATCATCAACTTCTGTCTGGTTCAATATACCCATCTCCCTTAAACTGCGCTTTACATACTGCCATTGCTTTGGTAAAGTAGCGTTAGAAAAGTTTACCGGGCAACTCATAGGCGTATCCTCCTTTGCTGTCCCTTACAGGACGGTTAGGTTAATAATTTGCGTTATCAACCTAAGAGGATATGCCTTTTTTATTGCTTAGGCAATATCAAAAGTGCGAAACTTATTTTACATTATCATTAGGCAAATATACAGGGTATTTCTGTGGGAGAGGCATAAATATAAGGGGCGCCTATTGGGGACCTTTTGGGCTGATAAACCTTAAAGGC